>JABLTH010013456.1_pt1 | contig 29208 bp, 20 predicted proteins | sample 7875711 | NCBI WGS metagenome assembly JABLTH01 (sample SAMN14941262, study PRJNA633318) | bioreactor metagenome | isolation source: bioreactor | place: China | collected 2019-03-05 | reverse complement strand
GTCGTCCATCCAGCAGGCGCGCAATCTGATCCCATCCTGCGCGTTCATCGCGATCCATCCCCGGAAGCTTGCCCAGGGTAGCGACTACGCGTTGCCGGGGACCGCGGGCTGAGCGGACCGACTCCACCAGCGCCCAGTACTCGTGAACTGCGCCAGCCTTTCCTCGCCAATTCCGCCTCAAGAACAAGGCGACAGAATCGCGTTCTTATTATGGGCTAAGCAAGGGATGGTCTCCACTACACGCCTTTTCAAAAATCAGATCCCTGCGATTCGGGCACTTTCTTCTTCAACACCCCCAAAATACTTCCCTTCATCCCCAACTGCCGAACTCGAGTTGACCACTCATCTTTTTTTATACGATCGTACAAAAAAAGATGAGTAATTAAAAAATGAATGGCGAGTTAAGTTGGCGGGTCTGGTCAATGCGATGGGCAAAACGAACCGGCGACATGTACCGGGAATGCGCTCAGTTCACGCGGCTTTTTAACACGCGGGCAGGGGGCAAATCAGCGGGCCGCGTTTTACGGCCGAAGCCCTAAGACGGCTTTCCTCTTTCGAGTGCGGCAGGCATGTCGAACCGAAGCTAGCCGACGCGCCCGTGTTACGGGCGCGCGGAGATCGTCCTGCGAATCACGCTTTCGTGGTTCGCAGGATTCCGCTGGTCAGGATTCGCGCGCGCAATCCGCCTCGGCCTTTCAAGGCCGCTTCGGCGCCCGGTCCGAACGCCAAGTTCATCCAATCGCACGGCGAGCACTCCACGCTTCCCTCGAATCGGATGTCCTGAAGTTCGAAGGTCGCGCCGATCAGCGAATTGAGATCCACGCCCTCGATGATTACGTTCCGACGGAAGACGCTCGGGTCGCGATCGCTGATGTCCAGCGCGCGGCGTAAATCCTGAAAGACTTCCCATGAAAAGAAGGTGATCTGGCCCTTGTAGTCCGGTTTGAAATCGAAATAGCGATCGCCTTCGATGCCACGCCCGGCGATGCAGCGAATTTCAGCCGTCTCCACGGTCGGATTTGTTCCGGCAGGTCCACCGTGGTGGCCCTTGAAATTATGACCGGGCGAAATGAAGAGATGCCGAACCCGCGCGTTTTCCAATCGTTGGACAAGATTATTCACAGCGGCGCCCTCCAGCGACTCATCGTATGAGACTGCGCCTTCTCTCGGGCGTTGTCCACTCTGGAAGAAGACCGTGGAAATCCGGTCTTTCAAGAGGTAGGTTGAGGGAGTGAGCGAGGGAGTTTCCAAATCGAAGGAGCGCGAGATTGCCGCGGCTGTGCGAGAAAAATGCGCGGAAGCGGCGCTTCGCGCTTATGAAGATGCAGGAATCCGCGGCTTGTGCGCGGAGGGAAGATGGGAGTGCGCGCTGGAGGCGATGAAGTCACTCGCGTTGAGTGATCTGTTGCTCTCTTCAAGTGGCGCGCCGTCTGAATCGAATCAGGACTGAAGAGCGGGCGGCTCTTCGCGACGGAGGTCGCGCAACGCGGCGGCGGCCTCGGGCGATGCCGACATCGCAGCATAGACTTCGGCGCATCGTGCGCAGGCGCTTTGAGCGAGCGTCCAGCGAGGGAATTCCTGACGAATCAAGGTTTCGACCGGCGCGAGCGCCTTCGCGTCCGCCCATTCAAAAGTCGGCATGCCGCAGAGCGGGCAGGGTTGGCCTGGCGCAGCGGGACGCGCGTCGTCGGCTCGTGGATCGGAGGCGTAGGCGGCGAGGATTCGGTGTGTGATATCCCGTCCAGTCCACATCTGTTCGGCCAAATCGCGACGGCGCTGTTCCGGCCAGAAGGCGAAAGCGTGGTGAATGAGATATTCGTGCTTGGCGCGCGGGGTTTCGATGGGGCGCCCCGCGCGGGCCAGGCGGCCATCAATGGCGGCATCCCACAAGACGCGGTAGCGTTCCGTCGCGAGGCGCACTTGCGTCGCCGTTGCGCCGGCCTGTAAGAGAGAAGGCTCGTAGCCGAAGGCCGGATCGAGCATGTCGCAAATGTGCTGCGACTCGTGGCGCAGAAAGACTCCAAGCGCGTCGTCGTCTTCAAAGCGTTCGCCGCGCAGTGCGATCGCGACTCGCCTTACGCCCGCGTCGTTGGCGTAAAGTTCTGCGGCCTCGTCCTTGCGGCTTCGCGCTTTGCGATAGAGCAGACTCTCGATTTGCGCGGCGTGGGCTTCAAGCGCCTGTGTGTGGCGGAGGAGACTCGATTCCAGTCCCCATTCGAGGAACCACTTGAGATGCAACTGCTGGAAGGCGTGTTCGCGCGCGTCGGGATCAGGCTGGCGATAGATGCGCTCGCGTTCAAAGTTGAAGCGCGTAATGAGAATGGATGGAATGCCTTTGCGCTTTCCCGCAGCGCAAATGCCGATGGCGGATTCGAGGAAGTCGGCTTGGTATTCGAGTTTCATGCGACAGGTTTCGCGGAAACGAGTACCGCGTATTTCGTCGAGATACAACCCTGTTGACTCACAAGGGCGTCGGGAGCACTCTATTCTCACAGGGAGGAGGCTGAGGTTGTCTTGATGGGTTGGCTATTTTTGCCGGCCAGTTGAGGTTGGCCTTGGGGCGCTTATGTTCTTACGCATTGTGGCGTTTGTGCTCGTTTTTGCGGCGGCGGGTTTTTCAAGGGGGGAGGAAGAAGCCCAGCCCGGCAGGCTTTCGCTGCCGAAGGACGAAGACCTCGTTCATGAATGGAAAGACGCGCGGCGTTTGGCCGATCAGGGAGCGCTGACGCTTCGATCGGGCGTGGTGCGTCCCGCCCCCGGCTTGGATGTGAAGTTTGCGAACAAGGCCGGTGGCGAACAAGTGGCTGTGGTGCATTTTGATGCGCCGGTTCAGAAGCCCCTGTTGGATGAGTTGCAGTCGTCCGGCTTGCGGGTTCTGTATCCGCTTCCGCCTGACGCAGCGGTGGTGAAGGGAACTTCCAAAGCGTTGGCCACTGCGGCGGGGCGTTCGCGAGTCTTGTCGGTTTTCAGTTTGCGAGCGGAGCACAAGATCGAGGAAGCGCTTGCTGCTCGTGTGGCAGCCAATGCGGCAGAAGAACTCGACGTTACGGTTTATTTGCATGAACCGGATGGCGATGGGCGGGTGAGGGCGCGGTTGGAGGCGGCGGGTTTGATCGTGAAGCATGAACTTCCGAGTATCCGCGCGTTGCAGGGGCGCGTTGCGGCAAATGCCGTGCCGCAGTTGGCTGCGGATCCAGCGGTGTCGTTTGTGGAGGAGCAGGGCGTGGCCACGGCGCATCTGGCCACGAGCGTGGGCTATAGCTATGCGGAAAACATTCGCGCGGATGCGGCGCAGTATGGAAAAAACATCGGCGTTGGAATTATTGATACCGGGTTTCTTCTTTCGCACGCGGCGTTTGGGGCGCAGTCGGGCTATCCGACGTTGAACTTGCTGGGCTGGAATCTGACCGGCGACAACCTTGGGCCGTATGTGGACTTGAGTTCCATTGGCCACGGGACGCATGTGATGGGGATCATGATGAGTCGCTGGGCGTCACAGACGCCGGGGCTGGCCGGGGTTGCGCCATGGATCGGCGGCGTGGCGACGCAACCGGTTCGTGTGGTGCGGTGCGGGCCGACCAATACGCTCTCTCTGGTGGATACGGACTCGGCGATCAACATTTTGACGGGCGATTCGGGCGTGCAGGTGATCAACAATAGTTGGGGCTATTCAACGAATCGTTCGGGAGCGAATGCGCCGTCGCTGCTGGTGGACAGCGCGGTGTGGAACAAGGGACAGCTCTGGATTTTTTCCGCGGGCAACGATGGAAATGCCACGCCGACGATCGGGTCGCCGGCGGCGGCGAAAAACGCGTTGGCGGTGGGAAATGTCAGCAACAGCTATAACGCGACGCTGGCGTTCAGCAGCAGTATCGGGCCGACGCTGGATGGTCGGTTCAAGCCGGAAATCTATGCGACCGGCGACCAGGTGCTCGCGCCAAGTTCGGCGGGGGGAACAACGGGGAAGCTGGCGTTGACGGGCACCAGCATGTCCGCGCCGCATGTGGCGGCGGTGGCCGCCACACTGCTGGACCATCATCCGACATTGCAGCGGCGCCCGGCGTTGGCGAAGGCGCTGTTGGTGGCGTCTGCGCAGCGCCTCTCGAATCTGACGGTCAACGCATCCATCGGCTTGAAGGCCGGGCGTGTTCACAGCGACCGCGCGCACTGGGCCTCGGCGGGCAGCACGTATTATCTTTGCTATGCCGACAGTGGCGTGACGCAGAGCGCCACGCAGAGTTGGGATATTGTCGTGTCGCCCGGTTATGAACGGATGTATGTGGCGTTGATGTGGATTGAAACGAACGCGCCGCCGCTCTCGCTCAATCGCGTCATCAACGATATTGATCTCTACGTGGACCAGGGGGCGAATGGATCGCAGGACTATTTTTCGACCTCAGGCGTGGACAACTATGAGTTCGTGACGGTTGCGAATCCCGTCGCGGGCGCCTGGCGTTTTAATGCCGCCGGATACTCGGTGAGCGCACCGAACAAGCTCGGCCTCTGCGTGTTTCTTGAGAAGGATATGGAAGCGCCGCGCGCCAATCCGCCGACATGGGCCACGCCTCCGTATCCCAGCATCTCCGGCGTGAACATGATTCTCAATCCCGTTTTGGACCTGAACGCCGGGGTGCAGTACTTTTTCGACGAAGTCACCGGGATTCCCGGCGGTACGGATTCAGGTTGGCAGACCGCGAATTATTACGAAGACACCGGACTCCATGACGGTTTCGACTATTCATATCGCGCCAAGTCGCGCGACACCTCGGCTTCGTTCAATGAAACCGGCTATTCCACCACCGCCGTGGCTCACACCTCCGCTAGAAGTCTCTTTGACGGCACATCCTGGAGCGATACGCGCATCCCGAACCGCTACACATACGGAGTATTTTCGCAGTACTGGAGCGTCGTTGCCATTGCGGGCGCGACCGACCACGACCTGACGCTCGCGGCCGATCCGGCGTTCGGCGCCATTCTTGAGGAATCGAAGCTTTCGGGCAGCACGCGCGACTTCATCGCGGTCAACGGATTCCTGCTCAATGGCCCCGCTTATGTCGAGGCGAACTTTGGAGCGGCCGACAGCTATCGCATCGAGGCCGAATATTTCTCCGAAACGATGAACGTCGGCGGCGCGGTTTCGGGCACGCTCAATGACAACGATGTTTTCGATCTCTTCCATCTTCCGCTGACGAACGGCCAGGTGGTGAACCTCACGCTGGACCAGACGTTCGGCAACGCGGACCTCGCGCTCTTCCTGCTGCCGCCAAACTCGAACAAGCTCTCGCGCATTCGCACCTCGCGTTTCGCGAACGCTTCCGGTATCGGCGGTGACGAGACCTATGCGCTCACGTCCACCGTCAACGGCGTGTGGGGTCTGCTCGCGATGAACGAAAACGGCGGCTATGCGGAGTATGATCTGAAGGCGCTCCACCCTGCCGGCGCGTCCATCTCCGTCACGCCATCGAGTCGAGCGTTTGGATCGGTCATCGTCGGCGGCTATGCCGACGACACGTTCACCGTTAAAAACGATGGAGGCGGAACCCTGTCGGGAAGCGCATCGGTTTCGTTGCCGTTCAGCGTCGTGGGCGGTGGCAGTTATAATCTCGGCCCAAACGCGAGCCAGGTCGTCACGATCCGTTTCGGCCCATCTTCCGCTGTGGGCTCGACGCAGACCGTTAGCTTTACCGGTGGCGGGGGAGTCGGACGCACCGTCACCGGTCTGGGCTGCGTCACTTCCACTCCGGCCATCAGCGTCAGTCCGCCGTCCGCAAATTTCGGCGCGGTGCAGGTTGGCGCGAGCGCCACGCAGACCTTCGTCGTGGCGAATGTGGGCGCGGGAAATCTTTCCGGCAGCGCCAGTGTCACATCGCCGTTCACCCTTGTCAGCGGCGGCTCGTACAGCCTCTCTGGAGGCGCTACGCAGGCCGTCGTTGTGCGCTTCACGCCCGCCTCGGCGGTGGCCTACAACGGAACCATCGCGTTCACGGGCGGCGGCGGCGCGACGAACACAATGAGCGGAAGCGGCTACAGCAATGCCCCTCCCGCCATCGCGGTCACTCCCGCGTCGCTCGATTTCGGGAGTGTGGTGGTCGGCGGAAGTTCCAGTCGTGTTTTCAATGTCGTCAATACCGGGTCCGGCACATTGAGCGGAAACGTCACCGGAGTCTCGTCGCCATTCGGGATAGTTGGTGGAAGTCCGTATGTCCTTGGCCAGGGGCAGGGCCAGGACGTGGTGATTACCTATAGCCCGGCGGCCGTGGGTGCGCATAATCAGAGCCTCGCCTTCAGCGGCGGCGGCGGCGCGAGCCGGACGATCAACGGGACGGCTTTCACGAACTTGCCGCCAAGCATGACGATCACTCCGTCGAGTCATTACTTTAATATGGTCCAAGTGGGCAGCTATTCGGACACGACTTTCGTTGTGCAAAATTTATCGGGCGGTCCGCTGATTGGCGCGGCCACCGCCATTGCGCCTGTCTGGGTCGTAAGCGGGGGAAGCTATGCGCTCTCGGCGGGGCAGTCTCAGACGACGACGGTTCGTTACATTCCCACAGTTGCCGGGGGCATGGGTGGCTATTATCTCTCCTTCAGTGGCGCCGGAGCGCCGAGCAGCCTCCTCATCCTTGGGCTGAGTTACGACGACGTCAGCGACTATGACGGCGATGGAATGCCCGATTGGGCGGAACTGCGCGCCGGCACCGGCTACAGCAGTCCCGGCTCCTATCTGCGCATGGCCGGCATCGCCGCCACCGGCGCGGCCATGCGGGTGAGTTGGGATAGTGTTTCCGGAAAATACTATCGCGTGGTCCGCAATCAGGATAGGCCGAGCGGAAGTCCATCCATTCTCAGCAACAACATCCCCGCCGTCTCCACGAACACGATCTATCTCGACGCGGATGCGATGGGGCCAGGACCGCGTTTCTATCACATTGAGTTGTCGTATTGATTCCGCGTTGACCCAGCGCTCAGGACTCCTGCGCGGCGGCTTCGTCTTCGGGAAGCGCGCCGGGGGGCGGCTGCCGCAGTCCACAGCCATCACACAGCCGCTCTGCGGCTTCGTCGGGCGCGCGAATAATCAACGTGTCGGGTCCGGCGGTCACGCCATATCGGGCGCAGTCGGATTCGACAAACTGGCGCAAAAGTGTTGCGGAGGCGGATAAGGGGTCTGAGTCGGCGCGCGCCGACACAAGGCGGGAAAATGCGGGCGTCCAACGACCGAGATGCTCCCGCAAAAAACTGCGCGCGCCTTCCCGTGTGGTCTGCAACGCTTCGGCGCGAGATTCATCCTGAAGCGCCCAGGCCTCTTTCGCCGCGAGCACGCTGAGGAATTCGAGTTGCAAACAAAGATGATCCTGCCGCTCGCCGGCGTCGCCGGCAACGGAGAGACCGAAGGCGTGATAAAATGCGGCCAGGTCGGCGAGGCGATGCGGTTGGTACAGCGCATCGGCGCGGGGCTCGCCAAATTCGATTTCGTTCATTGGGATGGAGCCGCGCGCGGCATGGCCGAAGGCGGAAACATAGCGATCATGAAAAGCGTCAAAGTCGCAGGCGGCGAATGCTTCGCGCAGGGTCGCAACCGATGAAGATATCGGATCTTCGTCGAGCGTGAACGCGGCGGATGCGAGAGCGTGAAGTTGTCCGGCGTCGGTCAAATGCGCCCACGATTCGGACGTGGGGTATTCAAAGAGCAGCGCGAGATAACGGTATAAAAACGAGCGGGCAAGGGCGAGGCCGTGCGTTTCGCTGCCGGACAGCGCCTCCGTGGCGCACGGGGTGTCCGGGGCGGATTCAGGCGCGGCGCGGGCATAGTTTTGAAAGATCGAACGGCGCGGACCCGTCTCTTTCGCGCTCCAATCCTGATGGTCAGATGGAGTTCGCATATTTTGCGTCGCGAAGGTGGAAGGGTTCTTCAACTTTAATTTCCAGGATCTTCGAGCCGTCCTTCGCGTAGCCGGTGATGGTGTCGTCGAAGAGTTCGAATTTCTTCCCGCGCACGGTGGTCTCAAAAACCTTGGGGCCTTCCTTGATTTCGTAGCGGTAGCAGATGCGCGAATCTTTGCCGAAGAGTTGCAGCACGGCGAGCAACTCGCGATCGGGCGCGGAATATTTTTCGATCGCGGCATCCACGCCGGGCCCAAACATCTGGCGGAGGTAGGGGCGCGGAACCCAGCGGGGCGGAATGTAATAGCCATTCGGTTCGGTGCCGAATTGGGGATAGAGCGGGAGCGCGACTTTGGCGATGTGGACGAGATAGTAGAGCGGGTTGTAGCGGTCTTCTTTCCACGTGCCGTCCTTTTCGACTTCGACGAAACCCTGCAGGCGAATATGCCCGATGCAGGCGGCCATGCAGCGGGTTTGCATGGGCAGTCCGCCGTATTGTTGGTCGCGTCCTTCAAGGCGGGGGAAACACCCGATACACTTTTCGCTGGTGCGCGTGGTGCCGCGGTAGAAACTCTTTTTATAAGGGCAGGCTTCGACGCATTTCCGGTAGCCGCGGCAGCGTTCCTGGTCAATCAGCACGATGCCGTCTTCGGGACGCTTGTACACGGCGTTGCGGGGACAGGCGGCGAGGCAGGCGGGGTAGGAGCAGTGGTTGCAAATGCGTGCGAGATAGAAAAACCAGGTTTTGTGTTGAGGGAGCGTTTCGCCGCCGCTGAAATATTCGCCGGCTTTGAGTTTCTGCGCGCTGGCAGGATTGTCCTCGAAGCGGTTGGGCGCCTGCCATTCTTCGTCCGTCGGCAGATAGCCGAGCGCGCGGTTCGCGCCTTCGGGGCTGATGTTGCTCTTGCCCGCTTCAAAAATGGTTTTGCCTTTGAACTCGCCGTAGGGCGCGTCGGCCTTTGGCGCGCCGCCCCAGACTTGTCCGCCGGGATTGGCCTTTTCGAGCAGATCGAGAATTTTGACATCCCAGCCGTGCGGAAATCCGCCATAGGGTTTGGTCTCCACATTGTTCCACCACATCGCTTCCTGCCCGCGCGAGAAGGTCCACGTGGATTTGCAGGCCATTGTGCAGCTTTGGCAGCCGATGCAGCGGTTGATGTTGAAGACGAAGGCGAACTGGCGGTCGGGATAGGCCGCCTCATACGGATATTCCATGCCGCGGCCGAGTTGCCAATTGTAGACGTTGTTCATGTGGAGGTCCTCTGAATTGACGGATGAAGGGTCGGTCTCAGCGAAGCTTCATCCACCGGGCGGCCCCAGCGGGTGAACACCTCGACGATTTTTTGGCGAACCCACGGTTCACCGCGATTTTGAAGCGCCATGTTGATGGCGAGAAAGAAGGGATTCCGAAACAACGAATAAATCTGCGCGGGCGAATGCCCCATGCGAAGATATTCTTCGATGAAACATTCCGTCATGTCCTCGCTGGTGTCTTCATCGGTGAAGAGCGCGAGCCCGGAGAGTTCGAGCGGATCTTCCGGATCTACTTCATCTTTGGGCATCGGTCGGTCCTCAAGAAATGCCATCCGGCGCGGTGGTCAGTTCGCCGGCCAGATATTTGCTCATCGTGCTGTTCTCGCCGCCGGGCGACGTTCCCTCGGTGCCCGGCTTCCACGCGCCTTGCGCGCCGAGCCCTCCGTCTTCAGCCTTCGTGATGCGGACGAGACATTCTTTTGGAACCGTGTTGACGGCATGGTTGTCCGCTTCGCCGCCGAAGATGAAGGACATGTTCGATTTGGCTTTATGGAAGAGCGTGTCCGTTTGGTGCATGGGCATGTGCCAGTTGCGCGTCACGGATTGCTGCGAGCCGAAGCGGAAATTTGAAATATAGCCCTCGTCGGTGAGCGAGAGGCCGTCGGCGCGCGTTTGCTGCGCGCGCACGGTTTTCTCCGTCGCGATGAATGAGCCGTGTTTCATCATGACGACGTGATAGGGATAAGCGTGATTGTAGGTCACGCGCAGCATCAGGCGGCTGACTTTGTAGAACGGATCGGATGGCGTCGCGCCGAAGTACGGGCGGTCCGCCGGATTGGCGTCCACATACACGTAGTCGCCGTCCTTGATGCCCAGGTCGAGCGCGGCTTGCGGGTTGAGGTGAATCTGATGCTCGCTGACGTTCGGGAGACGCTTGTCAATGCGGTAGGGATCGCCGAAGTTCGAATTCCAGATCAGATGCCAATCCACGTTGGCCCAGGACGAGTGGACGCTGTGCCGCGACTTCGGCGTGAGGCAGTAGAATTTGAATCCTTTCTCCCACAGGAAGTTCCTGGTCTCTTTGGCCTTTGCCCACGGCATGCTGACGTTTCGCACTGTGCGCGCGTCCCAGTGCTCGGCATCCAGCGGAATGCCATAGTCGTCCGGCCTCACGAGCGGGTTCGAACTGACGATGACGTTGGGGAGATAGGGCGTCGCTTCCGGGCCCTCGCGATGCACGATGAAGTTCTCGCCGCAGGCCATCGCGGTCGGATCGTCCGTGTAGGAGTGCAGGCGCCCGGTCTCCGTGTAGAAGGGATAGTTGTCGTGCACCTGTTCGTAGAACGGAATGCGCGGATAGGAGCGGAAGAGCATGAGCGCGCCGCCGGGCGGTCCATATTTTCCGGCCATGATGTCGGCGAGTTTGTAGCCGGCGGTCGTGGTGCAGGTGTCGAGCAGCCGCTGGATATACACGCCGCGTTGCCCGGCGTGCTCAAAATGGAAGTGATCGTGAAATCGCTTGTCGCCCGTCACCTTGCCGAGCGCATCGGCGATGCCGGCGAGAATCGTGAGGTCGTCCTTCGAGTCGTAGAGCGGTTTGATGCCGCCTTTCCAGATTTGGAGGAATGGGTTGGAGCAAGAAGCGGTGATTTCCAGGTCTTGGAACTCAATCCACGAATTGGCAGGCAGGCCGAAGTCGGAGTATTCGATCGAGGCGGTCATCTGCGTGTCCATCGTGCAGATCAACTCGACGTTCGGGTTGACGTTCTTGATGACGCCATAGGCCCACTTGGCGTTGTTGATCAGATTCACGTTGGTTGTGAAGATGGCCTTGGTGGGCGAGGGCATGTGCGTCTTGCCGGTGAAACATTTGCGCCCTTCTTTCGGCGTGTCCACAATCAGCGGGCGGTCGCCGTGGCTCCAATAGGCCGGCTCCTCGTCCTTCGTATAAAGATGGGCGTGAACATCGCGCCCGCTGGCCTTCGGATCGAGGTTCAACTGGAACGGATCCTCGCCGATCCATCCTTTGAATCCGGGGCCGGTGAGTTTGGAGCCTTGGAAGAGGGCGGCCTTGTAGTTGCCGGCCCAACCGTAGTTGCCCGCGCCGCGCTTGCCTAGATTTCCGGTCAGCATCAGCGGCAGGTAGGACGCGCGGTTGGCTTCTGTTCCGTGAAACCAGTGGTTGATGCCTTCGCCTTGATGAATGGCGGCGGGTTTGATCGTTCCGAGGTCGCGGGCAAGTTGCTCGATCAAGTCCTTCGGGCACGAGGTCATTTCGGCGACGCTGTCCAAGTCGTAATCTTTCAGGTGCGCCTGATAAAGGTTCCACGCCGTGGCGACTTCGACTTCCTTGCCGTCGGCCAATTTGATCGTGCCTTTGAAATCGAGTTGAGGGTCAATGCCGGACTTCGCGAAGGTCTCGCCGACCATGTCGCGCGTGAGCGCCTTCGGCGTTTGGCTTGCCGTGTCCCACACGACGAAGTCGCCGAGCCGTTCGTGTTGCTGATCCGTGATGCCCTGCACGCGCTTGCTCGGGCCTTCTTCCGGCAGCGTGCTGGTGTAGCCGGGGAAAACCTCGGCGGCGCGCAGGCGATTTCCGTTGTCGGTGCGAACCAGGAGCGGGAAGTCCGTGAATTGCTTCACGAACGCTTCGTCGTACCAGTGGTTGTCCATCATCAGGCGCGTAACGCCGAGCCACAGCGCCGCGTCGGTCGAGGGGCGAATGGGAATCCAGTAGTCGGCCTTGGTGGAGGGCGATCCGTATTCGGGCGCAATCACGACGATCTTGCAGCCGCGCTCCATGCATTCGATGAACCAGTGCGAATCGGTGAGTTTGTTTTCCACCAGATTCTTTCCGTTCATGACAATCAGCTTCGAGCTGCGCAGATCGTTGAAGTCGCAGTCGGCATTTTGCAATCCGTGGACCCACGGGTGCCCGGGCGCTTGATCGCCATGCCAGGTGTAGTTGGACCAGATGCGGCCGCCCTTGGCCTCTTCCGGCCCGACGCCGCGCACCTTCGCATCGAGCAGGGCGAGCGAGTTGCAGAGCCGATACATCCCATATTTGCCCAGCACGCCGAGCAGCCCCATGCCGCCGCGCATCTTGATCGTGCGCGTTCCCGCGCCGCCCATGTCTTCGATCATCTCCGGCGGATAGCCCTGTTCAGCGAGCAGCTTCGCGCCCTTCGTGCCACTGTAGCGGCGGGAGATCGCTTCGAGTCCTTTCGCCAAATAGGTGAAGGCCTCTTCCCACGTCAAGCGCTCGAACTTGTCCGACCCGCGCGAATCGAATTTGAATTTGGCCCGCAGCTCCTTGGTGAGGGTGGGAAAGCCCGCGTCCGCCCACCGCTTCCATCCGCGGCGGACGATGGGGTGTTTCAGGCGATACGGCCCATACAGGATGCGGTGAAAGGTGTAGCCCTTCGCGCAATGCCGGTTGCCCCAACTGACGGATGCTTTGTTCCCATACAAGTCGGCGTAGGTGCCCACATCGAATTGTTCGCCCATGCGGACGATGACATCGTTTCGCACATGAGCGGTGATGCGGCAGTTGTGCGTGTCGTTCGGCGCGCAGACCCACGAGAACGAACGGTCGTAGGCATATTGATTGCGGTAAATGGATTCCCAATCGCGGTTGGGATAACGCGCGAGCGGGTTGCTCATGTCGTCCGCGCTGGCCGCTTCAAGATGGCGCAGCGGAATGAATTGAGCCGCCGTCAGGCCTGCGCCGACCAGTCCGCTTCGCTTGACAAAATCACGCCGGGAGAGACCTTCGCCACTCATCGAACGCCTCCGATCGAGGCCGTTTGGGCCTCTTGCTTCTCAACCACCACTCTCAACCAATTGCTGATCACTTTGCGGCCGTTGCGGTCCTGCTGACGCCCATTCCAGACGGCGAACGCGACCGGCACGGCCTGGCCCGGAACGAATTGCACATCGCCCGGCTCGCTCGATGCGAGCGAGCGCTGGACGATCACGTTCCATGAGCCGTCCACCCAAACCCCATGCCCGATCACATTCTGCTGTTCGGGCGGTTGCGTGGTGACGGTGCCGAATCCGCGCGCGTTGGCGTCTTCAACCGAGGAGGTGTGTTCGCGCGCCACGGGATCGCCCGCTCGGATGGCGGTGAGGTAGAGATCGTTGGTGCTCAGGTTTTCAAGATAGGTGTCCACGTGCATCGAAGGATATTCGTCTTTCATGTCGGGGCGGTGTCCTTCGACCTCCTCCTGCCACGCCGCATGCCAGAGCCAGAGGTTGACGGGATTGCTCTGATCGCCCATGCCGATAAACGGCGTCTTGTTGTTCAGCGAAAATTGCATGGCGACTTCATCCTGAAATTGCTGCGCCCGCACCGCTGCGGAGTCCATGCTCAAATCGCGCCACGAGAGACGGAACGCCGCGGTCTTTCCGTCGTGAAGCGCAATCACGGCCACGGCGGGAATCGGTTTCGGTTCAGGCCAGAGCGGGTTGAGCGGAATGCGCGCGGGATCAAAATCCTCCCACGCGGGGTCCATCGGATCCGTCGGCAGCGTCTCCACATGGTGCATGGTGATCGGCGCGTCCACCGATGCGAGGAGGTCGTTGATTTCAATGTCCTTGCGCCGCAGTGAGAGGATGTAGTGGACGAGGCCCCATCGTTCATCCGGCGTCATCGTCTCAGGCCCATAGCCCGGCATCGGCGTTCCGGAGAGCCCGTTGTTAATGCGCAGATAAAGATCGCGGCCTGTCGAGCCGCCACGAAATGCGCCGCTGCTGAAGTCGCGCGGATAAACAGGAATGCCTTGCGCGTCGCGCAGACCGGATGCGGCCGGCCCATCGCCCGCGCCCATTTCGCCGTGACAGACAAAACATCCGCCGCGCGTAAAAACGTCTTTGCCGAGCGCGATGCTCGCGACCAAATCCGCCGGCTCGGGCGGCACTTCAACCGGTTGGCCCAACTTGCCTTCGCGTTCCGCCTCCTCGAAGCGGTTGATGCGTTGGCCTTTGTCGTCCACGGTCGCCGTCAGATACTTGACATATTGCACCGCGTCGCGGCGGTCTTTCTCCGAAAGATAGGAGAACGAGGGCATCGAACTTCCGGGCATGCCGTGCGTGACGGTTTGAAAGAGATCCTCGTCCGTGGGCAGCGACCCCATCGGCGTGGATTGAATCTTGAACAAGCCCATGGCGAAGTTGCGCGGTTTCGGGAACAACCATGTCGAGGCGGGTCCGTTTCCGTCCCCCGTCTCGCCGTGGCACGCGGCGCATTGTTGTTCATACACGCGGCGACCGACGGATGAATCCGTGGCCGAAAGAGCGACCGAACCGGCGAAGGCTACAGCCGCGAAGACTGAGAACCTGTGGAGGATCATGGCCAAGCACTAGACTGTTTCAAGATGAGCGTCAAGCGCGCAAGTGCGCCAAAAGCAGACAAAATACTCTGTAATCATCTTTGCAGCCCCGCCGCGTTTGCGCGATCGGACACGGGGATCATTCAGGCGATCCGGCGACGCAGGGGGTTCTTCGCCCCAAAATATATTTTTGAAACTATTTGCATTTTCGCAAAAACGTGCATCAATAACGGCTCGAAGACAGTGTGACGTGTTCGTATGCAACGAAAGGGGCCAGGCAACATGCACGCAAGTTCGTCCTCGGTGAGCCACGGTCGTTATCTTCGAATCGGAAGCGCATGCGCGACTTTACTCGGCGTCGCCGTGCTCTTCAGCGCCGCGCCGCGCGCCGACGCCATCATTAACACATCGCTCCAAATGCAGTTGGGCAATCCCACCGGCGCGACGAGCGATCCGAACAATCACGACCACTACCTGATCCAACGCACGGTTGAGGCGATGGACTTTTGCGACACGCTCGGTCAGCCGCACTGGGCGAGCTGGGACCTGACGAGCGCTGACATGGGATCGATTACGCGGTCGAAAAGTTTTTACACCGACACGAATCTTCCCTCCGGTTTTTATCGCGTCAAAGACGGCGACTACACCAATTCCGGCTTTGACCGCGGGCACTTGACACCCTCGCTGGATCGAACCGACACCACGGCCAACAACAAGCTCGTCTTCTTCATGTCGAATATCCTGCCGCAGCAAGCGGACAACAATCAGGGTCCGTGGGAGGCGTTCGAATACTATTGTCAGGCGCTCGCAAACGCCGGCAATGAAATCCTCCTGACGAGCGGTGGAAGCGGCTACAACGGCTCCTATATTCCGAGCGGCAAGGCGGCTATTCCCGGCTACACGTGGAAGGTGGCGGTCATCGTTCCGTCCGGCAGCGGCAACGCCCTGGGCCGGATCACCACGGCGACGCGCGTGATCGCGGTCAAGATGCCGAACGTCGCCGGTGTGCGCAGCACGCCATGGACGAACTTCATCACCTCCGCCGCCCAAATTCAGTCGGACACGGCCTATCAGTTTTTCACCGCGCTGCCCGCCGGCGTGGCCGCCGTGCTTCGCGCGAAAGTGGATGGAGCGTCGGCTCCGAGCATCAGCAGCTTCAGCCCCGCGAGCGGGGCGGCGGGCGCGAGCGTGGTCATTAACGGAGCCAACTTCACGGGCGCATCTTCGGTGCAGTTCAACGGCAAGGACGCGACGTTCACGGTGAACTCGAGCACGAAGATCACGGCGACGGTGCCTTCGGGCGCAAGCTCAGGCGCGATCTCCGTCATCGCGCCCGGCGGCCTCGCCGTCAGCGCGAGCGGCTTCACCGTGACCTCCGGCGGAGGCGGCGGAACGGCCAAAGTGGTCATCAGTCAGGTCTATGGCGCGGGCGGCAACAGCGGCGCGCTGCGCAAAAACGACTACATCGAACTCTATAACTCCGGTTCGACCACGGTGGATTTGAGCGCGTATGCTGTGCAATACGCCAGCGCGTCCGGCTCATCGTGGCAGGTCACGCCGCTCACCGGCTCGATCGCGCCCGGCAAACACTATTTGATTCAGGAAGCCGGCGGCAGCGTCGGCAGCGCGTTGCCCTCGCCGCAGGTGACGGGCGCGATCAACCTCTCCGCCAGCGCGGGCAAGGTGGCGTTGACCAAAACGCAAACGGCGCTGACGGTCTCGAATCCGGTCGGATCCGCCAATGTCGTGGACTTCGTCGGCTTTGGCTCGGCGAATGCCTACGAGGGAGCGGGCGCGGCGCCGACCATCTCCGCGACAACCGCCGCGCTGCGCGGCGCTGCCGGGGCAACGGATACAGATAACAACGCCGCGGATTTCACGGCCGCGACGCCGAATCCGCGCAACAACTAAGTCGCCGTTGATCGCCGGGCGGAGCAGCATCGGATCGTGAGCGCGCCGTCCGGCCATTCTTCAAAATTGGCTCTGCTGTCGAGCTTGGCCGTTCTCGCTTTGGCGGTTGCGGGTTGGCTGTATTTGCGCGGCGCGCGCAAGCCCGAATCCGCTCCGCCATCCGCGTCAGCGCCGCGCGTTGAGTCGAATCAGACGAAGCGCGCCTCCGCTTCTGAAAAACGCGAGACGCCCCGAAAGCCGCCGCCCAAAGCGGATTCCGCGCCGCAAGCGGCAAAGATGTTTTCGCCGGAGGAGTTGGATCGCGCATTGCAAAATCCGGATCCGATCTCGCGATCCATGACGTTTGGAAAACTCTTCAGCGACGGGTTCGCGCAAGAGCCGGAAGCGGCGCTGGCCTATCTTCAAAACATGCCGCGCGGCGATGAATACACTTCCGCGCTTCTCGTTGCGTTGAGCGGCCTTGGCGCGCGCGATCCGGAGCGCGCGTTGAATCTCGCCAAAGACCTCGCCACGAACAGCGCGCAGCGCGTGGTGTACAGCGTTCTTTTTGATGCGTTTGCGCGGCGCGATTTGAATGAAGCCGTCAAATTGCTCAAACTTGTGCCGAGCGGCGAGCGGCATAACAACGCCGTGCGCGCACTGACTTCGCGTTGGACGGACGCCGACCTCGAAGGCGCGCTCGCGTGGGCGCAACAGTTGACGGCGCGGGCAGAACGGGAACCCGCAATGGAAACCGCGCTCTTCTCGCTCGCGAAAACGGACCCGTGGCGAACGCTCGATCTCGCAAGTCGGACGTTGGATGGCGACCCGCTGGAACGCACGGTGACGCGCGCGATGAAGCAGCTCGGCGCGCTCGATCCGAAAAAGGCCGCCGATATCGTCAAGCTGCTGCCGGCGGGCGAGACGCAAACGCATATCGCGCTGGACCTCGCGCGGACGCTCACCGCGCGCTCGGCGGATTCCGCGCTAGAGTGGATCGCAACGCTGCCGACGGATGAAATGCGGCAACTGGCGTTGAACAATGCGCTCGATGTCTGGTCCGCCAAAGCGCCGGTGAAAGCGGCGGGCTACGTGGCCAAGATGCCTGCGGGCGCCGCGCAGGATGCCGCAGCGCGACATCTGGGCGAGCGGCTCGCGGCGGCGGAGGAGCCACAGGATGCGGCGCGTTGGGCGCAATCGCTGGCCGCCGATTCGGCCCAGAGCAACGCCATCGTTGGCGTTGCGAACGGGTGGGCGCAACGCGATCCGGCGGAAGCGGCGCGCTGGGCGGCGAATCTGGGGCAGGGGAACCCGGCGCGCACGGAGGCGCTTCGCAGCGCGATTTCCTATTGGGCGCTCGCGGACTTGGAGGCGGCCACGGTTTTTGCGCGAGCGTTGAGTCCGCCGACGGCGAGAAGCGCGGCGCTGCGCGCCCTTCGATCGGGCGGTTCGCCGTCGGGCAAGTGACGGATCACGGCTGCAGGCTTTTGCGCATCTGCATCAAGTGATCGGCGAGGAGGGACTTGCCGTTGAACTCGAAGATTTCCGCGCGGCCTTTGGTGATGGTCGAGGCTTCGTCGAGGAGGATGTGCTCGGAGTTGTCCGTATCCATCCGCAGCCGGATCGTGATGCGATGCGAACCGGGGGTGAGATCGAGTTCCTGCGCGACGCGGATGTCGCGCCCGTCGCGCCGCGTGTGCATGGAGCGCGTATAGGCGTCCTGCCCATCCACTTGCGCGTCGAGGACATAGTTGACCGGACGGCGCACGGCTTTTTTCGGCAATCGCATGTGAGCGGGCGTTGCGGCGAGTTCTTCGGGCGTCCAGTCCTCTTGCTGTTCGACCACGAGGCCGGGGAGGGTGAGGAAGATGCGGAACGATCCGATTTCGGGTTCGTGTCCAAGTTTCCACGCGCTGAAGACGGCGACGAAGGCGACGAGGGCAAGATGCGCGACGGCGGTGCGAAGCCAGGCGAGACGCGGGCGCGGAGGCGGGCGGGGCGCGTCGAAATCAGCCTCGAGTTTCTTTGCGATCACGCGATAGGCGTGGCCGGATTCGGCAAAAACGCGCACGCGGGATTTGAGGTCGGCTTTCAGAGCGGGGCGGCGACGCCCTTCCAGGCGCGCGAAGGCGAGGTCATAGCCCCAGCGGTTGCTGCAATTTTCGCCGGGGCAGGTGAGGATGAGCGCGCCGGGGGCGCGTTGGAGCAAGCGTTCGACGGTGTCGGAGTGGAGTTTTCCGGCGCAGCGAACGCCGACGGTGATGAGGTCGGGGAATCGCTGTTGGAGTCGCGTGAGTGTGCGTGGCATGCCGTGGTTGGTTTCGCAATAGACGAGGGCGGGACGCGATGAGGTGGCCGTGCCTGCGGGAACGATGCGGTCGAGCCATTCGAGTTGCGACGCGGAGTTTTCATCGGGCAGGCCGATGGCGATGTCGTCGCAACTGGCGATACAGATTCCGCACTGGGTGCACTTGTCGGGATTCACGAGGGACATGAGGCGGCGGTCGCCGTTGTCGCGCGGCATCATGGTGATCGCTTCAAAGGGACAGTCCTTGGAGCACTGCGAACAGCCGGTGCATTTTTCGGGGTCGGACCAGGCCGGGCCGGAGGCGCGGTTGCCCTTCCACCACCACGGCATGAGCGATGCGGCCATGGTCAGAATAACGAAGGCCGCGAAGGTGATGGCGGCGCCGGGATGATCCACCAGCGGCAGCCAGAACCCGGCGAAGAGGTCGGTAGGAATGCGGCCGATGAGCACGCGCGGATCGGCGGCGGCGAGGAGGGGCGCGGGATAAACCACGGAAACGAGGACCAGCGCGGCGATGAGCGCGGTGAAGGTGGCGGCGTGAGGAAACCAGCCGGGCTTGGCGAGGTGCGCGGTGTGAATCCAAATCACGATCGTCATGACGAGCGGCACGGCGACGTGAAGGAAAAGGTTCATGAAAAAGAAGGAGCCGGTGAGCGGCGTCGCGCCGCCGAAGGTGCGCAGGAGGTTGTCGCGCAGAAAGGGGAAGACGGCGGCGAGTCGCGCGCCGGCTTCGGCGATCCACTGCCCGTGCTGGTCCCACACCAGGACATATCCGGTCCACGTGGAGAGCAGAAGCGCGCCGGTCAGCGCGATGCCGCTGATCCAGGCGAGGACTCGAGGCCCCCAACTGCGTCCCTGAATCATCATTTGCAGCACGTGGAAGAAGGTCGCGATGAGGGCGATGTCCGTCGCGTAGCGATGGATGGCGCGGAACCAGCGCCCAAGCCACCACTGCTCCTGGATGCGGGTCATGGAGGCGTATGGAGCGCCGACGCGGTAGAAAAGGAGCAGGTACAAGCCGGTGATGAGCAGGAGCAGCAACATGCCGACCGCGAGCGTGCCGCTGCGATAGAGGGGATTGAATTCCGAGCGATACAGCTTGTCGAAAAAGCGGGTGATCGGCGTCAGAACGGCGTCTAGGAATCGGCGCGCTGCGCCGGGGCGGGGAGTGCTCACTTTTCGATCCGGGCGATAGCGTCCGAAATCCACGAGGCGGACGGGCGATTGAAGAGATAGGCGAGACGGCCGTTGGAATCAATGACATACACCATCGGCGGGTGGCTGATGTCGCCGTTCTTTTCGTCGCGCACGGTCGGCACGCGGTATTCCGTCAACACGCGCTGAACGTCTTCGATCGAGCCGGTGTAGAGGCGGGCTTTCGGCCCGAGCGCCCAGATTCTGGACATGGTTTCCATTTGATCCGTCCGGTCGCGCCAGGGATCGAGCGTGACGACGAGCATGGGAATGCGTTGGCCGAGCTTCTCGGAGGCTTCCTTCAGCTCGCCGAGGATGGCGGGGCAAACGGTGGTGCAGTGAGAGAAGGCGAACGTGAGGACAATCGGCGTTCCGCGAAAATCGGCGGGCCCGCCGATTTTGCCGTCTTGGTCGGTGAGCTGAAAGGCATAGGCGGGCTCGGAGAGGCGCGGATAGCTCTCGGGCAGGGCGTCGTCGGAGTCGTCGAGATATTTCGCCGCCGCGAGGGCGCGCCCGTCGCGGATGCGTCCCGTCACCCACGCAGCCTGCGAGGAGACGGCGAGGGTGAGCATGAGAATGATGACCTTGCCGAGGGGCGCGCGATAGAGTCCGGCGAGGGTGTCGGCGACTTCAGTTCGAAAGGCGACGGAGAAGGCGGCGATGAAGAGGATGGGACTGAGGATCAGCGTGATCCATCCGCGCGCGTCAGGCATCCCGCTTTCGGTGTTGCCGAAACAGAAGGCCTGGGCCCGAAGGAACCATCCGGGCGTTGCTTCCGGCACGCGCCAGAAAGCGAACGCCCAGGATCCCATCGTGGCCAGGAGCCACACGAGCAAAATGCCCAGAATGGTCCAGCGCACGCGCACTTCGTCAACCGATCTTCCAGATAAACGCCAAGGATTTCCAGTTCACGAAGTAGTATAGCACAAAGCAGATGAAGAAGATAATCACAAGCACGACAGTGCCGGGCGTTCCGGTCTTGTGCAACTTCTCAACGCGCTCGCCTTCGTGCGATTGGCTGGGGAGTTTGATGACGCCCGGAGGCACATGGCCTGCGGCGGCTTGCGGGTTCGCGGGGTCGAAGCGCTTGCCGAAGAAGACCGTGGCGACGGCGATCAGGACATAGATCAACAAACCCGTGAAGGCGAGGATGCCGCCGATGCCGAAAATGGCCTGGAGCACATTGACCACGGGGTTGAAGTCCGCCGTGAACAGCGCGTTGGAGAAGCTGCTGTCGTAGTGGCGGCGCGGCACGCCGAACACGCCCATGAACGTCATCGCAACGGACATGACCGTGATGCCGATGCCGAAGATGTAGGGCTGCGCTTTGGCGAGCGGATACATGCGGATCTGTTTGCGGAAGATGAGCGGCAGCACGTAGTACGTCACCGCCATGAAGGCCAGCGCGGTGCCGCCGACAACGGTGGTGTGGAAGTGGCCCGGCACGCGGAGCGTGTTGTGGACCATGATGTTGATCTGCTCGGTGCCGATCACGACACCCGTGATGCCGCCGAGAAATCCGAAAATGACGAGCGAGAGCATCAAGCCGGACAAGCCCGGATCGCCCCACGGCGCTTTGCGGAGCCATTCAAACACCCCGTTCGTATAGCCGCGCAGGCGCTGGCCCATTTCAATGCCCGCCGGCACCGTGAAGCCGTGAATCATGCTCGCGAGCACGGCGAGATACATCGCGTAGCTGGTGTTCCAGACTTTCCACGCGGGGCCCATGCCGGGGTCCACGAGAAGGTGGTGGGCCGAGGCCATCGAGATGAAGAGGATGTAGAGCAAGAAGGCCGTGCGGCTGACCTTTTCGTTGAGCACCACGCCGCCAACAGTGAGTCCGGCCAGCAGATACCAGATGGAGACCATCGCCGCGACGTTGATCTGCTGGCTGGAGTGGCCAAGGCCCCAGAAAATAAGGCGGTAGATTTGCGGGTCCACGTTCATCTTGCCGAGCGCCCAGAGATACGTCGGGATGTAGATGATCGCGCCGTGCAGCAACGTGATGACGGCGATGATCGCCGCCGTCAGCGCGCCAAAGGTGACCAGCGGCATGCTGCCGGTGTAGGCGCCCTCCTTTTTCGCGAGGACCAGCGTCGCGATGAATTGCAGCGAGATGAACAGCGCGCCGACCGCGAAGAGAATGATGCCCAAATAGAAGTTGGGGTCCGCCATCAGCGGGGGATAGGACGAGAACGTCACGTCCGCCTTGCCCATGAACACGTAGATTTCAACGATGACCGCGCCGACGACCATCAGGATGAATGAAAACCACCCGAGCTTGGGCGCGGGCAGCCGCGAACTCAACACGACCGGACCGGCGAAATACAGCACGGCCATTTCAAAGAATATGATGAAGAAAATCAGCATATTCAGTCCGTGCGCCGTCAGCAGACGATAATACCAGGTGGCGTCGAGCAGGTGCACGGCTTCCCATCGCGTGAGCACGAGGAGAATGGCCGCAATGCCGCCGATGAGCAGGCACACGACGGAAACGACCGCGTGCAACTGAATCAGCAGGCTGGCCGTGGGGTCAATTTTGAGGCCCGTGATGGGGCAGGCGCGGCAGCGGGAGGCAAATTTTGCGATAGCGTCTTTCATGGATTAGTCCTCGACGATGACCTTGCCGATCATCAGATGGTGGCCGATGCCACAGAATTCGTTGCAGATAATTTTGAAATCGCCGGACTCCGTCGGCGTCATTTTCAACGCATAATCGTAGCCGGGCACGACTTGAATGTTGATGTTGACCGGAAACAGGCTGAAGCCGTGGTTCAGATCAATGCTGGAGAGGTGAATGGTGTATTCGACCCCCTTCTTGAGCTTCAAGATCGGCGACCACATCCACATCTGGCCGAGCAGATAGACTTCGCTGCCGGCCGGCGGCGCCACCACGGGGATGCCCTGCTCCATGCCCACGCGATAATCGTTGATGAACTTCTGCGTGCGGGCGAAGTAGTCCATGGGTTTGACCTTGCCGCGAACGCCGGAGGGGTTTTGCCCGCCCTTGAAATGCCAGAACGGCATCATGGCGAACATGATGAGACACCAGATGAACGAGACGGTGACCCAGACCTTTTCCTGGCGTCCCGCGGGTTTCCACCAATCGGTGCCGGGACCGACCAGAGCTGAATGCATGTTTTCGGATGACATGGGTGATGCGGCCTTTCTTCAGGGGAGCGACGAGGGCGGCAGCGTGACGACTTCGTACACGCCCCAAATGGTGTAGAACACGAACATCGTGACGATTCCAAGCACGAGCAACAAAATCGGCCGTTCCATTAACCGCTTGGCCAGCGGCTCTTTCTGGTTTTCCGCCATCGCTGATCTCCTTTATTTAGGACAACTGACTCCGTTATCTGTAATTGCATCCCGGCGGGCAAGCACTTTTTTGGAGCGGAGCCCCAAATGCGGTCGAATCAGCGCGAGAGGTGAAGCACGAGCAGCCGCGCGCCCACAAAAAACAGCGCCGCGGCGAGGAATCGCAAAATGAACCGGCCGTGAACCTTGGCCGAAAGGCGCGCGCCGATCTGCGCGCCGATCAACACACCGACCCCCAACGCAAGCGCGCGGCGAAGGCCGTCTTCAAACGAACCGGAGGCGATGTGCGCCAGAGTGCCGATGAAGGCCATGATCGCCAGTATGAAGTGCGAAGTGGCCGTCGCGACATGAACGGGAAAATCGAGGGCGTGAACGAGGAATGGCACGTGAATGATACCCCCGCCGATGCCCAGAAAACTCGACACCACGCCGACGACCGCGCTCACACCAATGCCGAGCCAGAGGCGCGACCGGGAGAGGATGAATCGGGGATCGCGGCCTCCAGCGGGTTGCGCATCGCTTTTCAAAAACACAAAAATAGAAATGGCGATCAGAATACACGCGAAGACCAGATCGAACGTGCGCCGCTCGACATAATGCGTCGCCAGTGCCCCGACCATGGCGCCAGGAATGGAAGCCGCCGCGAAGATCAATCCGTAGCGATAGTTGATGCAGCCCATCCGGCCATAAGCAATGGAGCCGGACGTCGCATTGGCGCAGGTGACAGCGAGTGAGATGAAGGTGATGATGCTCGCGTCTTCATGCGGATAGAGCAGCAGGAGGACCGGAGCGAGGATGAATCCTCCGCCGGCGCCGATCATCGTGCCAAAGGTTCCAACGGCCAATCCCAGGCCAATCAAGGCGGTATAGTTGTGCATCGTTTAACCTCGGGCGGCGCATCCATTTCGGCTTTGGACAAATCGAAGTAGCCCGAGTTGGAACGGGATGTCAATGCCGCTCGCAAGGAGCTGTCGCAGAAGTCAGGCGATCTCAAAAATTTCCGGATCGTCCGCGTGCTCGAGCAGCAGCCGTCGCACACCGTCCTGCCACAGGCGCTGGAACAAGCGGACTTGCTCATCCGTCGCGCGGCCCTGCAAACACAGCGCGATCAGCTCGCGGCGACGCGGATCGGCCTCCACACGCTCCGGATGCATCGCGGCCGAGACAGAACGCCCCGTGTCCAACCGGGTGAAACGAAATTGAGCTTTGATCGGCGCCTCAAATGTCAGCAGATTGCGCCGGCTGAATTGACCGGCGATGCCTCTGAATCCGGTATCCGCCGTCGCGCCGGTGATGAGCGTCAGAACGGCGGCGATAACACCCGCAACGCCCTCCTGAGCCGCTTCGCGGATTTCCACGCGAATGTTGCCGCGTTCGGGGATTTCGTCTCCGTAGAGTCTTTGCAGCGCAGCGCGGACCATGAGGTGCGCTCCCGCCACGGTGGGGCAGGAATGGCCCGCGAGTCGCACGGCGTCGGTGTAGGTGTATTTCAGCGCGCCATCCGAGGCCGCGCCGAGAAAACGCGCGAGCGGATCGCGCATCCAGATGACCGGCGCTTGGTCAAAAAAGGCCGGAAGAATTTCCCGTCGTTCCGCCATGGCCGGATGCGTCAGCGCACCTTGAAATCAATGACAATTTCGCCCGGCTCGCGGCGCTGATATTCAATCGCGACCCGCTCGCCGTAGCGCGCCTGCAACTGCGCGAGCAGCGGCAGAGGATCGTGATCGTTGCAGAAACGCATCGTCTCGCCCGGCTGAAGCGCGTCCAGCGCGCCGAAAATGGCCGCGTGGCGGAACCGCTTCGCGATTCCACGCGCGTCAAAAACATACAAAGCATCCGGTGAAATGTGCAAATGATGTTGCGTCATACGTCTCCCCTGAATAGATAAATGGCGGCCTGTCCGGAACGTACTTCACACCTGGCCCGCGCGCAAATGGCGCGGGCGATCAGGCGACGGCCTTTTGCGACGGACGGGTTTCGCGAAGGAGGCGATCAAACTCGCCCGACTTGATCATCGGCTCGAGCTTGCGCCAGCCGGCGATGTGATGCCCGTTCACGAAAATCTGCGGCACAAAATCCACCGCGCCTCCGCACTTTTTGAACATGTCCCGCGCGTTCTCCGAATCCACGAACGCCTCTCCGCCCCACTTCACCTCGCGCGCGCGAAATGGCAGGTTGCGCGAACGCAGGTAGTCCATGGTTTTATGGCAAAGCCCGCAGATTTCCGCGTAGAATACCTCGATCTCGGGTGTCGCATTTGCTGATGCACTCATCGTCTCATGCCTCCAGTTTCACAGACTTTACGGCGCGCAGCGCGCGCAATGCCGGCGGAGAAACGTACCGCGGTTTTTCGCCGACGCAAGAGGGCAGGACGCCGGAGGCGCAGCTTATCCACCCCGAAACTCATCAATGCATCAACGACCCCTCTTCTGGAGGGCCGCGTTTCATCGCGGCCGGATTTCATTCACGACGCCATGAACAACGGCCACGACGACGCGTGGCCCTCCAGATGAGGAAATCCCGGCGCATGGTTTGTTCCGCGTGCGTTGGATGCGCACAACAACTGCCGGCTCACGCAAATTATTAACGTTGTGCGTCTGACCCCTTTTGTGCGGCGAATCGGGCGTCGAGTTCTTTGACGCGGCGGCGGATGTGGCCGATGAATTCTTCGACGCGACCGCTGAAAGTGAGGCCGGGGTCGCGACTCCAGCGCTGGTCGTTCCACGCGACGTAAGGAGCGAGTTGCTCCGCCTGTGCGCGGATGTCCCGCTCCATGGCGTCAAGATCAAGGGGGCCATGGCGCAGCTCCCGCCAACGCCCGGCGAGCCGCCCGGCATAGCCGGGATATTCTTGAAGCAGGCGGGTGAAGACGATGCTGTGATAAAACGGGTACCTCACGTCCCCATACACGTTGTCAAAGTCGTAAGGTATGAGAAAGAACTTGGAACGCGGGCCGGGCGGGCGCGCGAGTAGATCGTGAATGGCGTAGTTGAAGGGAAAGCCGTTGTAGTTCTCGCTGAATTCGAGAAGCAGATGGAAGTCCGCCAGGTTGTCGAGATCGAGGCGCTCCGAGATTTCTTTCACAAAGACGTCGCCGGCCGCTTCCATGATGAGGCGTTGAAGTTCGATTTCAGGTTCCCTGAATTCGCCATGCCGCCGTGAAGGCTCAAGTTGGCGCATGAGATATTTGGCGTCAGGTGACAGACTGGGTGGATGGTCCTGTGATTTGTAGAGGACCGCAGGTTCGGATGCAGAATCTTCAAATTCCGGAAAGCCCAGCCATCCTGAGCGGATGGCCGGACTGGTTTCGTACAGACCGAAGTAGCTGCCGTTGATGAAGGCTTCGACCCATGTGACGGGTGGGCCGATGCGGACGCGGCCTGGGGCGTCGGCGAACGACGCGAAGCGCGAGTAGAAAAACCAGTTGTGCAAAAACGTGAGGTCGCGCCAGGGATTGACGAAGCGAATCTTCGTTTCGTTTGTGCTGCCCCACCATCCGTGTGGCTCCGAGAGGCGGAGGCTGAAGGGGCGCTTGCGCTGGCGAAGAGAGGTGCGCCCTCGCAGCGAAATGCCGGCGCGTTCGTGCTGCGCAGCGTAGCTATGATGGGCGGCATCGCCGTCGCCGGCTGGATAGTATTCCATGGCGCAGTCCACGCGGCTGAGGCGGGCGGGCGGGTCGGCCGTCCAGAGAAATACGGCAGGGATGGCGCGGTGGCGAGGCATGACGCGAAAATTCATCACCCGTGGACCTGCTCCGGCGGGGGAGTCGGCCAGGCGCGCCGTGAGGGTGACGCCTGCCGGCGTGTTGTTGGTGGGGCGAAAGACGCGGCCCGTTTGGGAGATGAGATCGGGGTTGCTGCTGGTCCAGATCAGCGCGGCGCCATCGGGAAGCTGCTCGGGCAGCGCGAGATCGTGAAGAATGAAGTCGGGCGAAGGGTTTGTTCCAATGACCAGCCAGGGGGAGAGGACGGCGAGGGACTCAACGGCCGGAGAAGCCCGCTCCGATTCATCGAGCGGCCAGGTCTTCAGGCGATTCTTGTCGGCGCGCACTTGAAAATATATTTCGCGCGCGCTCAAGGGGCTGGTGTAGTCGGCGCGCAGCCATTGCCGATAGGCGCGATAGGTTTCATCGCAGATTTCGATCAAATGCTGTCGGTCCATCCTCGGGCCCAAGGGAGTGTCCAGCAGCCGCCATGCTGTTCGCGGGGCAGCCCCCTGGAAACGATTGGCTTGTTCGCCGGGCGGCACGGCGAGGCGCGCGTAGTCCTCGAAATAGTAAATGCCGGCGAACTCGCCGTTGATGATGAGCCGGCAAAGGCCGTTGGAGACCGTCGGAAAATTCAACTCTCGCGCAACGCGGGTTTCGAGGAGCGGATCGAGCCAGCCCGCCGTTTCGGGGGGCTGCAGATGGATGCGCCTGAGGCCGAGAACGGTCTTGCCCTCTTGCGGCTCAAGAACATAGGAGCGGCGGGCGGACGCGGGATACGCATGGTCGGAACCGTCGAGCCTCAACTTGCCGGAGAAGGCGCCTTCTCCATCAAGGATGTCAATGCGCCGCGGCTCGGCTGCTTCCTCCGTGCGACGCCCGCTTCTACGGCATTGCCGGTCGGCCTTGACGAAGTGTCGCAAATCCTTCTTGGAGAGGATCAGGCTGACTTCGGGCAGGGGCGCGCGGCGAACAGATGTGGCGTAGAGAGCCGGATTGAACCGGTCAATGAGCTTGAGGAAAGAAGAGTAGCCTGCGCGGAGCCGTTCAATACGGCGCATCGAGGCGACTTCGCGGCCCGCGACGCGGGCGAGCACAGGTTTTGGGGCGCGCGCCAGGTCGGCCACGTCGGCAGCCGAAAGGGCGCGCCGCCAGATCACCAGGTCATCCACCGCGCCTTTGACCGGCTCGGCGATGAGGGCGTCGTTCGCGGCGCCGATGTGCATGGCGCTGCGCAAAGGTTCGAATGGCTCGCCTTTGAAGTCCGCCTTGAGCGCGCCATCCTCGTAGATGCGGATGCGGCCAACGCCGGATTCGACAACGGCGGCGATGTGCGCGAAGCGGCCATAATTGGTGAAGGCATAAGCGGCAGCCTGCACAGGATTCGTGGCGGTGGAAAAAAAGGCCAGTTGCCCGCGATCGAGCTTTAGACCCATGGCGTTCGAAGCGCGCGTAAAAAGAATTTCCTGATCGGGCGACGATGGATCCAGATTAAGCCACAAAGCCACGGTGAAGGCCTGACCCAGGTTGCTCCATTTCAGTGGCAGCGAGACAAAGGTCCGACGGCTGCCATCAAATTGAAGGGCGGCGCCAAAACGGCCGGGCGCGGCCATGACGCCGGCAATTCGGACAGGCTCGCCGCTCGCCCAATCCATCCCCGGCGGATCGTCGGCGGAATAGAGCAGCGCCACGTCCTGTTTCGCCAGGCGCTCGCGAATGCGCTCCATGCTCGCTTCGAGCTGAAGGTTCGACTCGCGAAAAACCATGCGGTCCGTTTGGTAGATCGCGAGCAGCGCGGCCAACGCAAAGGCGGCCAGCAACCATCGGGAGAGATAAGACATTTCAGCCTGAGCCGATGGGCCTTTCCAACAGACACGTTGGATCGGTGTGAAACCCCCATTTCATGGCGCGACACTCGCAAAAAGGGTTCGGGATGACAAGAGGCGCGTGAGGTTGGCGATCCCTCTCATGGAGTGCCACGCTTTGTCGTGGCCGCAAATCGGCGATCCCTCTCCTGGAGGGCCGCGTTTCATCGCGGCCGGATTTGATTCACGACGCCATGAACAACGGCCACGACGACGCGTGGCCCTCCAGATGAGGAAATGCCAACACACTTGATCTCTGCATTGGGGGATTGGAGGGCCGCGTTTCATCGCGGCCGGATTTGATTCACGACGCCATGAACAACGGCCACGACAAAGCGTGGCCCTCCAGAAGAGGAGCGGAGGGACAGCGAAGGCGGGAAGCGGGAAGGGTGCGGAGAGGTGCGTCGGAATTCAACACCCGATCAAATTATCCACCGATCAGTTCGTCAAGCGGCGCGG
>JABLTH010101867.1_pt1 | contig 29298 bp, 27 predicted proteins | sample 7875711 | NCBI WGS metagenome assembly JABLTH01 (sample SAMN14941262, study PRJNA633318) | bioreactor metagenome | isolation source: bioreactor | place: China | collected 2019-03-05 | reverse complement strand
CGCTCATTGGGGATTCCATCTTCCACGACGCGATAAGGCTGCGCGAGATCCTCTGGGAGGTGGGTGCGCAGCACCTGGACCCGGCGCCGGGCGCTCGACCCGGCGTACGCGAGGAGCACGCCACCTATCTCACGCTACCCACGCGCTTGCCCATGAGCAGCGGAGCGCATGTGGTACGCGAGCACCCGACATACCAGTAGCTGGATAAGGCGGCCGAAGGCAGCAGGTTCACTTGCTCGTGTGAGTGAGTGAACCTTGCTTCGGTCGTGGCGATGAGGGCGCGCCCACGTGCGGCGGCATTGCACACCTTATGCCTCAGACGATCGACGATGCGTGCCATGTAGGCGCGAACCTTGGATGCCAGTTCGATGCGCGCGTTCAGTTCGTTGGACAGGCGAAGGGTGGTGGTGCTCATGACAACGCCGGATTTGATCGATGCACTGTATATTCGCACCGAGGGCAGGCTATCCCGAACAGGGGGTGCCCCGTAGCGGGATTTTCACGCAGCGAATGTCGCTGCCACCTGAGCGAACCTACAAGAATTCTTGCATTTCCCATGACGCGAGGCCGATACTCCCCCGAAATGGGTTGGGGGTTCCCGGCCGGCGTCATGGCCTCGGTGCGATCACCGGGGCCTTTCGCTTTCTGGGGCCGGGTGAATCTTCAGTCCCCAGCCCTCGAAGCCTACCCCGGTGTTCCTGCGCCCACCGCTGCAGAAGAACTTGTGCTTGAGCACCTCGAATGCGCGGTTGGGCTGTTCCGGCCTCACCAGCGACAGACCGATCGGCCGAGCCACCAGGTCCGCCAACTGCAATCCGCTGGAATTGGTCTTCTTGTCGGCAAACACGATCTCGAAGGGCAACGATTTGCCGAACCTGTTCTCGCCCGAGCATACGCGGCGGAACTCCAGCTCAAGCGCAGCATCCTCCTTCTTGCCTCGACACTCGACCACCACGTGGGTCGGCAGGTCGTCCTGCTGCTTTTCCTGCATGAACTCGTACAAGGTTTCGACACAAAAGCCCAGGGCCAGGTGGTAAGGGTTTTCGCTGCGCTCGCGCAGGCGGAGTTTGTCGACCACGCAAGCAATCAGGATGAAGTTGTTGACCTCGATGATGCTGGTCAACTCGCCGAGAAATGCTTCCTTGTGAGGCCGGCTGGAGAAGCGAAAGCAGCCACGCTCCTTACGGATATCCGTCTCGTGCAGCACCACCACGTCGTGCCCGAAGTGCCTGAACTTGAAGCGCTCCACCGCCGGCACGATGTGGCTGGTGTAGTGCCCTTTGTGGAATACGCAGAACGCCAGCACAAAAACGGGATACTGCTGATCGACACTCTCCAGGCTGTGATCGCCACTTTCGTCCACATACACCACGAAGTTGCTGTGTTGCTTGCCCGGAACCATGGGCCCGGGATCCGCGGGTACGCCGGATCCCGGCTCACCGAACAGCGGATATTGACCGGAGCTTCCCGGGACTGTGTCCTCGCTGGACTTTGGTGATCGCTTGGTCATGGAGACAGCGTACTGTCTCACCGGGATCCCATGCCGCATGTCGCTGCGACGAAGATGTAGACGACTCGAGCGCGCACAGCTGTACTCACCCCGACGCGACACCGGGCACCGGTAGCATGTCGGTCGCATCCACCGACGTCACGATGCGCAAGGAAGAACGCCGCCATGCCCGACCACGACTACCTGCTCGACAACCGGAACACACAGGCGGCACGACGCTTCGACGCCTTGTCGGCACTGTTCGATCCGGTCTCGCTTCGCCAGTTCGCCGCCTGCGGCCTGGCCGAGGGGTGGCGCTGCTGGGAAGTGGGTGCGGGAGGCCCCGCGTTGGCGCGCATGATGGCGGAGCAGGTGGGAGATACCGGCCACGTGTTGGCCACCGACATCGACGACTCGTGGGCGAAAGCAGCGGCCTCCAGGAACATCAGCGTCCGCCGGCACGACGTCGTCCACGACGCGCCGCCCGATGACCGGTTCGACCTGATCCACGCCCGGCTCGTGCTGGTGCACCTGCCGGAGCGGGAGCGCGCGCTCGGCAACATGCTGTCCGCTCTCAAGCCCGGCGGTTGGCTGGTGGTGGAAGACGCCGACCCCGCGCTGCAGCCGCTGAGCTGCATCGACGAGTCCGGCCCCGAGCAGGCGTTGGCCAACAAGATCCGACAGGGTTTCCGGGCGCTGCTGGCCCAGCGTGGCGCGGACACCGCCTTCGGGCGAAAACTGCCGCGCATGTTCCGCCAGGCCGGCCTGGCAGGTATCGCCGCCGAGGCCTATTTCCCGATCGCCCTGCCGCCCTGCCAGCCACTGGAGATCGCCACCGTCGCCATGATCCGCGACGAATTGCTGAGCCACGGCATCGCGACCGCGGAAGAAATCGGATTGCACCTGGACAACGTGCGCGCGGGGAAGCTGGATCTCTCCCAGCCGCCGATGATCTCCGTGCGTGGGCGCAAGCCGCTGTAGCTGGCAGCTGCGCCGTAAGCCTGGGTGAAAGCCGTGGTCGCCCGCGCGAACATGCGCCCGGTCTGCTTGCGGTGCACGTCGCTCAGGCTCCCAGGGCATCCCTGACCCGCGCTCGTGCACGGCGTCCGACCGGAAGCGACGCGCCGGATCGCATCTGCAGGATCAGCTGGCCGTTGCAGGCATGGGCGACACCGACGATCGCCGCGATGTTGACCAGGGTGGAGCGATGCACGCGCAAGAAGCGCGTCGCCGGAAGCGTCGTCTCCAGCCGATGCAGCGCATCCCGCATCAGATAGCTGCGCTCGGCGGTGTGGGCCTGCACGTAGTCGCCGTCCGCGGCGAACCACTCGATATCGTCCAGCGCCAGGCGCAACCGCCCGTGGCCATGCTCCACCCATACCCGACCGGGCGCCTCGTCCGGCAGCCGCTCGCGCAGCGCGCCTACCGCGGCTTCGAGGGTGGCGATCCGCTGTGCGGCGCTACGTTCGGCCAGTTGCGCCCGCACGCACGCCAGCGCCTGGGCGAGCCGTTCGGGCCGCACCGGCTTGAGCAGATAGTCGGCGACCCGCATTTCGAACGCACGCACGGCATGCTGCGGCCAGGCCGTTACGAACACGATGGCCGGCGCGGGCGTCGGCGACAGCCGCGCCACCAGCTCGATACCGGCCAGCCGCGGCATTTCGATATCGAGCAGCACGGCATCGACCGGCTGGCGCGCCAACAACTCCAGCGCCTCCATACCGTCACCCGCGAAGCCGACCACTTCCACGTCAGGCAGCTCCTGCAGCATGTGCGCCAGAGCGCGCCGCGCGGGCAGCTCGTCGTCGACCACCAAGATGCGCAGCGCCACGGTCATGCCGACATCTCCGGCAGGAACACGTGGGCAGCAAAGCCGCCGCTGTCCCGGGCGCGCGCCTCCAGGCGTGCGGAAGTGCCGTACAGCAGATGCAGGCGGCGGGCGACATTGGCCAGGCCGCGACCCGATGGCTCCTGGCGCGGCGCGGCAACCGCATGCCCGTCGTCTTCCACGCACAGCACCCAGCCATGACTTGCGCTGGCGGCGGAAAGGCGGATCGTCATCGTGCCGCTTGCGCCGACGAGACCATGCTTGATCGCGTTCTCCACCAACGGCTGCAACACCATCGGCGGCAATCGGCGCCCGAGCAGCGCCGCCGGCACCGACTCCACCAGTTGCAGCCGGCCGCTGAAGCGCTGCAGCTCGATCGTCAGGTAATGCCGCACCGACGCCAGCTCCTGTGCCAGGGTCACGTCGGTGTTGAGCTCGCGGTCCAGCGAAGCGCGCAGGAAGTCCGATAGCGCGAGCACGCTACGGCGCGCGCCGGCGTCATCCCCCTCCAGCACCAGCGCATAGACGGTGTTGAGCGCGTTGAACAGGAAATGGGGATTGAGCTGCTGAAGCAGCAACTGATGTTGCGCCTCCCGCGCCGCTGCGTTGGCCTGCACCAGGCGCACTTCGCGGTCGCGTCGTTGTGCATCGGCGTCGAGCGCCAGGTAGAGCAGCACCCAGGCGGCAAACACCCACAGCGCCATCAATGCCGTGCTCGGGATATGCACCCACTGCGGCGGCCCCCAATGGGGCCGGATCACGTACAGCGCCAACTCGTTCGCCAACGCATAGAGCACGCTCGCCACGGCGACGCCGGCCGCGGCCCAACCGCCGGTGCGCCACGCGCCGCGCCCCCGCACCTGCTCGAGCAAGCGTCCCAGGCCCAGGCACAGCAGCGCTCCGCCGCAGCACAGTGGGAGCCGGCGCAGGGCCCGATCGAGCGAGAACGGCACCGCCAGCGTGTCGGCTGTCCAGGCGGCAAAGGCGACCGCCCACAGCAGCAGCGTCGCCAACAGAAGGGTGCGGGAACGAACAAAGTTCATGCGGGCCAGAGTGCGCCGCGAGGGCGCCACCGGCAAGACCGATCGCCGAACGCCCGCTACCGCTTGGCGAAAATCTTTTGACCCCGGCCGCGGCAGTCTGCCATTCGAACGTCTCCCTCATCTTGCGGAGACACGGATGCGATGTCGCTGGCCTTTTGCCTGGTTGATGGTGCTGGCGTTGCCGGTCGGAGCAGTGGAACACGCCCAATCGGCGGACGCCGCGCGCACGTCGGCACCGATCGTGCTCGACGGACGGCTGGACGAGGCGGCGTGGCGCCATGCCACCCCGATCGACCGGTTCTACGAAACCTACCCGGGCTACCTGACACCCGCTCCCGAGCGGACCGAGGTCCGCCTGCTCTACGACAACGACAATCTCTACGTCGGCCTGCGCATGCGCTTGAAGCATCCTTCGCGCCTGCGCAAGCCTTTCGTCCGGCGCGACCAGGTGAACTACACCCACGACTATGTGCAGATCTATCTCGATCCCCAGGGCACACGGCGCGGCTCCTACCTGTTTCGCGTCAACGCCCGCGGCACCCGCACCGATGGGTACCAGAACGAGGCGCAGGAGACCGAGACGCTGGACCCCGACTATGACTGGGACGTCGCCACCCACATCGGACGGCACGGCTGGACAGCGGAGATGCGCATCCCGTTGTCGACGCTGCGCATTGCGCACAGTGGCGCACAACGCTGGGCGGTGATCGTCACGCGCGGGGTTCCCCGCGAGCAGAACACGCAGATGGCCAGCGCGCCGTTCCCGCACGATTCCAACTGCTTTCTTTGCTTTGCCGGCACGGTGTATTTCGCCGACCTCCGGCCGCATACCGAGCACTTCATCGCCACGCCCGGCTTGACGCTCACCCAGCGGCACGACGAGGGCAGCTTCGGCCGGAGTCGCGGCCTGGATGTGGAACCCAGCTTCGACGCCAAGTGGCTGCCCAGCGACAGCGACGCCGTGGACGTCACGGTCAACCCGGACTTTTCGCAGGTGGAGGCCGACGTGGCGCAGTTGACCGCGAACCAGCGCTTCGCCATCGACCTGCCGGAAAAGCGCCCGTTCTTCCGCGAGGGCGCCGACCTGGTGGCCACGGCGATCCCGGCGGTCTACACGCGGAGCATCGCGGCGCCGGACTACGGTGTGCGCTACACGCATCGCTCCACCGGGCTGGAGGGCACCGGCTTCTTTGCCCGCGACGGCGGCCGCGCGGCGATCGTGCAGCCGGGCTTTCTGGGCTCGTCGCTGGGCTTGCCCGACGTCGACTCGGACGTCGGCTTCGGCCGCCTCCGCGACACCTTCGCCCACGGGGACATCGGTGCACTGGCGGCGGTGAAGCGCAACGACGACGGCAGCGGCAATCGCGTCGGCGGGTTCGATGCGAGCTGGTCCAACGACAGCGACCGCATGCTGGGGCAGTGGCTCGACGCCGCCACGCGCAACCCCGACCGGCCCGACCTGTTGCCGGGCTGGCGCGGTCAGTCGCTGCACGGCACGGCGACCTGGCTGGAGTGGGACCACAGCACCACCCATGTGTGGTCGCTGCGCTACGAGCACTACGACCCGGGCTTCCGCAGCTGGCTGGGCTATGTGCCGCGGGTGGGCTATCGCCTGCTGCATGGCGAGTATTACCGTCCGTTCTATTCGACCGCCAAGTGGCTCAATACCATCGAGCCGTACGTATCGATGGACCGGCTGGACGGCGTGGGTGGCAACCGCGGGCACGAATCGGACCCGGCAGTTGGCCTGGTGCTGTCCGGCTACAAGAGCTTCAGCGCCGACATCGCCTGGCACGCGCGTACCGTGGTGCTCGATGGCAACGGACACGAACGCCGTACGGACTTTGTCGCGTGGCAGCTCAGCGCCAGTCCCGGGCCACGAATACCGCTGGTCGCCTTCAGCGGCCAGCAGGGCCGGGTTGTCGACTACGCCACAGGGGAAGTGGTGCCCGGCCATACGCTCGGCTACCGCGTATTGAGTCGACCGCTGGACCGGCTGGAACTGGAAGTACGCTACGACCGCAACACGCTCGATGGCCTGCCCGGGCAACGTCGTCACCTGCTGGAAGACGCATGGCAGTGGTTTGGCACGTGGCATTTCACCGCGCGCTTTTACGCGCTGGCGAGCTGGCAGCGCTACACCAGCGCCCGGCGCCTGCCGGGGCCGTCGGGGGAGCGCCATACCAGCGCCAGCGCGCAGTTCAACTGGGACGTGTCGCGCGACCTGCAGCTCTACTGGGGCCTGCGCTACGGCCTTGCCCTCGGGCAGCAGCCGGAAGCATTCGGGAGGGGGCGCGAGATCTATTTCAAGGCCAGCTACAGCCTGCGCCACTAGGCATGGGCTTTCTCTCGCCGGCGCCGTCCGCCATGGTTCGAACGCCGGCAAGGTGGTCCAGGCATTTGCCAGGCGGATGCTCCACCGGGGGCAAAAGAACCTGAGGCTGGTCCAAACCCAGCCCTACGTGTAGTCGACCCAATTCAGACCGCCTATTTTCGTATCGAGCGGGGCCGTGCCCACATGGAAATGATCGGCTCCAATCAATACGACGCACCGTGGCTCCAGATTCGCAGATGAAAAACGACTGACCAGGCCAAAATGCAATTCGAAGCAGCGGGCGATCTCGATATTCCTGTTCGCCGTATTCGTATTCATGCTGACTTTGCTCTGGTCACCGGGTCCCAGCAATGAATCCGCACATTATTGGCCGTGGCATCGGTTATCACCTGGGTCAATCCGATCTGGTTCGGCCGCTGCAAATCGGCGAGCGCCACTGCCGTCTTGTATTGCTCCCCCTGCACGCCCTCTGCATCCCAGGGCGGCGCAAGTTCCAGGATCACGTCGGTAACCGTGCCATTTTGAAGCCATTGAACAAGAACCGTACGGGCAGCAGCAGAGGTGTGCTCCTCCCCAAATCCGATCGCTTGATTCTGGGTCAAGCCTGCCGCGGCCTGTTGTGTAATCGGCTGCATACGTCCTCCTCCTTGATGGAATGCGCTGCCGACTATCGCATGGACATTCTGCTCGATGTGGGAACGACACATCAGTCGGTGGCCTCGGCGTTGGCGGGAAAAAGGCATGCATGGCAACGCATGCCGCCCGATATCACGTCGGCCAACTTGCCGCTCCCGCACCACTACCTATCAGCTACGCCATGACACGCGCAGCTACTGCATATTCGAGATCGACGTTGCGAGTTGGAGTCCGCTTTAGTCCCAAGGCGACCTTTCCAGGACCATACCGCTCCGCCCGGTTTGCTTGACCGCCAGCGGGACAAAGCAACGACAGGCTTCAGCAAGAACAATGGATGCGAAGGAATCTCTTTGCGTACTCAGTGATGTTTAATCGACCGGCTTGCCCGTCTGTTCGTTAGTTAGTTAGGCGGCCTGAGATCACCTTCAGTATGATCGCCGCCCTCTTCCGCTCACGATGACACGCACGGATTCCATGCGCCGGTCACGACTCCGCCTTTCCACCACTGGATAAACCATGCACTCTTGCCCGTGACGCGAGCCGGGCATCCCCGGTCATCGGACGACGCTATAGGGGGCGTTATGTGGAGCTACTACGTGGCACTGGCTTTGCGAAGCAGCGCGCGAAGCAAGGCACTGACGGTGTTGGTGATCGTGCTTCTGGGCTTTGGCGTGGCCGCCTGCATGGTGTCCTACGCGGTGTTCCGCGCGACCACCAGCGATCCGTTGCCCGGCAGGTCCTCCCGGCTTTTCATGCCGCTGGTCGACAACCTCGGTCCGGAGCGCAACGAGAGCGGCGAACCCTACTGGTCCTTGACCTACACCGACGCCATGGCGTTGTGGAAAGCGCATGCGGCAAAGCGCCAGACGATCCTCTTTGCGTCTAGTTGGCAGCTCAACCCGGCAGCTCACCCCACGCAAGCCATGACGCTGGACGGCGACGCGGTCACCGCCGATTTCTTCCCGATGTTCGATGTGCCGTTCCGGTTCGGCGGGGGCTGGACCGCGGATGAGGACGCCCACCACGCCAATGTGGCCGTGATCAGCCAGGACTTGAACGAAACCTTGTTCGGCGGGCAGAACAGCGTAGGACGCGAAATCCGCCTGGATGGCCAGTTGTTCCGGGTGATCGGCGTGCTCGAGGACTGGAACCCGCGGCCGCGCTTCTTCGACGTCGGCAGCCACGGTGCGGTCTACAACTTCCTCGACGCGGGGGATATCTACATGCCGTTCGCCCGCGCCACCGACATGAAGAAGGACAGCAAGTTCGTGTTCTGTCCGACGGCATCGTGGCGTTCGGACACCTCGCACTGGGACGCCTACCTGCACAGCGAGTGCAACCGGTTCGACGCCTGGGTGCAGCTCGACACCCCTGCCGAGGTCACCCGCTACCGCGCTTTCCTGCATAACTACGCCGCCGAGCAGCAGCATCTGGGACGTTTCACGTGGCCACCCAACATCCGCCTGCGCAACCTGACGGAGTGGCTGGCGTACGAGATGGGCACGCCCCGGGTATCGAGCCTGTCGATGCTGGTGTCCGGCAGTTTTCTCTTGATCGTGCTGGTCAACGTGGTCGGACTGATGCTGGCGCGCTTCATGCGGCGCGCCTCGGAAATCGGCGTGCGTCGCGCCCTCGGCGCATCGCGGGCCGCCATCTATCGGCAGTTCCTGACCGAGGCGATGACGGTCGGGCTGTTCGGTGGATTGCTCGGCGTGGTGCTGACGCTGCTGGGCGTGAGTGGTGCCGGGGAACTGTTCGAACCGAACATCGCGCGGCTCGTGCATGTGGACGCGTCGCTGGTCGCGCTGACCGTGCTGGTGGCGGTGGCCGCCACGGTGGCAGCCGCGCTGTATCCCACCTGGCGCGCGGCGCAGACCCAGCCCGCCTGGCAGATCAAGATCCACTGAGGTTTCCGTCATGCCCCTGAGCAGAACTCTCATCCAACTGCGCCCGATCCTCGCCGCGCTGGCGCGCCACAAGGCGGCCACCGCACTGATCGTGCTGCAGGTCGCGCTGACGTTGGCCGTCGCCTCCAACGCCTTGCTGATCGTGGCCGCTCGGGTGGTGCATCTCTCGCGTCCCACCGGTACCGACGAGGCCCATCTGTTCGTCATCCGCAACGGCTGGACGATGGGCCAGAACGCAACCCAGATCGATGCGAACATCCGTGCCGACCTGCAATCCCTACGGCAGGTTCCGGGCGTGCGTGACGTCTTTTCCAGCCAGGGCATTCCGCTGGGAGGCTACAACGTCAATATCGTCACGCATCTCAAACTCGACCCGGAGCAGAAGACCAACGCGCAACTGGTCACGTTCTACGCTTCCGATGAGCACGCCATCGACACCTTCGGCCTATCGCTGGTCGCCGGGCGCAATTTCCGGCCCGACGAGATCACCGCGATCGGCCCCAACGACAAGATGGACCCGGCCGGCATCATCATCACCCACAACCTGGCCAACAAGCTGTTTCCCGACGGCTCGGCCCTGGGCAAGACGGTGTACCTGCCGGATGGACCGACCGCCATCATCGGCATCGTCGCCAATCTCCAAGGCCCTCTGCTGCACAGCCGAACCATGGATCACTTTACGGTGCTGGTCCCGATGCGCTTTGTCGATCCGGCGGGCACCAACTATCTGGTGCGCGCCGACACCACGCACATGCAGCCGGTGATCGCTGCTGCGCTGAAAGCACTGCAGCCGCGCGCGGGCACGCGCATCATCGCCGCGAAAGGCGGCATCATGACCATGGCCCAGGTGCGCAAGCACGCCTATGCGGACGACCATAGCGTGGCGACGCTGATGAGCATCGTCTGCAGCCTGCTGCTGCTCGCCACCGCCGGCGGCATCGTCGGGCTGAGCAGCTTCTGGGTCAGCCAGCGCCGCCGGCAGATCGGTATCCGCCGTTCGCTGGGTGCCTCCGCCGGCGACATCCTGTGCTACTTTCACATCGAGAATTTCCTGATCGTCAGCGGCGGGGTCTTGCTTGGCGCCGTGCTCGCTGTCTTCGCGAATCTCGGGTTGATGCAGCTCTACGAGTTGCCGCGCATCCCGCTCTACGCGCCCGTACTGGGGGCTTTGGTGCTGTGGCTGCTCGGCCAGCTGGCCGTATGGGGACCGGCCCGGTACGCGGCCCGGGTGCCACCCGTCATGGCGATCCGCACGGAGTAAAAGGAGACTGGGGGAGCCACTGCGGAAAATAGTCCGCAACGCCAAAGCCGCACGAACTGTGCCTATCGGCGCAGCAGGACCGGAGCGCGGGAAAATCATTGGGGCCGTCGGAGCGACGGTATAGGGGGGATGTATGTGGAGGTACTACGTGGCCCTGGCCGTGCGCAGCAGTGTGCGAAGCAAGGCGCTGACGGCACTGGTGATCGTATTGCTGGCGCTGGGCGTGGCCTCGTGCATGGTGTCGTACGCGGTGTTCCGCGCGACGACCAGCGACCCGCTCCCGTCCAGGTCCTCGCGGCTTTTCGTGCCGCAGATCGACAACGTCGGCCCGACCAATACCTGGCAGGGCCAGCCGCCCAACACGCTGAGCTACACCGATGCGCTGGCACTTTGGCAGGCGCGCAAGGCCAACCGGCAAACCCTGCTCTACCCCGCCGGGTGGCAGGTGGAATCGGACAACCGGTCGGTACCCGCGATATCGCTCTGGGGCGACGCGGTGACTGCCGATTTCTTCCCCATGTTCGACGTGCCGTTCCGCTTCGGCAGCGGTTGGTCCGCGAACGAGGACGACCGGCACGCCAACGTGGCCGTCATCAGCCAGCGCCTGAACCGAAAGCTGTTCGACGGACAGGACAGCGTCGGTCAGGAACTGCGGTTGGACGGCAAGGCCTTGCGCATCGCCGGCGTACTGGACGACTGGCGTCCGAAGCCGCGCTTCTTCGACATGGGCGCGCTGGGCGCCGACGAGGCCTACGACGACCCGGGGGACATCTACATCCCGTTCACCCGTGCGATCGACATGCACAAGGACAGCAAGTACGCCACCTGCCCCACCGCAACCGGAAACCCGGACACCACCGGTTGGAATGCCTATCTGCACGGCGAATGCGACCGGATCGCCGCATGGGTGGAACTGGCCACCTCCGCCGACGTGCAGCGCTATCGCGACTACCTGCGCAACTACGCGCTGGAACAACAGCGCCTGGGGCGCTTCGGCTGGGCGCCCAATGTGCGCCTGACGGATCTGACCGACTGGATGGCTTATCTGCGCATCACGCCCAAGGCGTCCAGCCTGTCGATGCTTATCTCGGCCAGCTTCCTGCTGATCGTGCTGGTCAACGTGGTCGGGCTGATGCTGGCCCGCTTCATGCGGCGGGCGCCGGAAATCGGCGTGCGCCGGGCACTGGGGGCTTCGCGCGCGGCGATTTATAAGCAGTTCCTGATCGAGGGAGTCACGCTGGGATGCATTGGCGGCATGCTCGGCGTGGTGCTGACCCTGCTCGGCGTGTGGGGCGCCGGGGGACTGTTCGAGCCGAAGATTGCCGCGCTCGTGCACGTGGACGCCTCGCTGGTGGCGCTGACCATAGGGGTCGCGATCGCGGCTACCGTCATCTCCGCGCTGTATCCGACCTGGCGCGCGGCGCAGACCCAACCCGCCTGGCAGATCAAGGTCAACGGTTGAGGCTACGGGCATGACACTGGTCCGCACATTCATGCAGCTTCGCCCCATCGTGGCTGCGCTGACACGGCACAAGGTAGCCACCGCGCTCATCGTGTTGCAGGTGGCGTTGACCCTGGCGGTGGCGTCCAACGCCCTGTTCATCGTGGCCACTCGCGTCGTCCACCTGTCGCGCTCCACCGGCACCGACGAAGCCCATCTGTTCGTTATCCACAACCGGTGGAAGATCGGACGGAGCACGATGCAGATCGATGCAGACATCCGCACCGACCTGGATGTTCTGCGCCATGTGGCGGGCGTGCGCGACGCCTATCCGAGCAACGATGCCCCCTTGCAGTACGGCACCAGCGTCAATGCGCTGCCGACGCGTGTGAAGACCCGGCCCGACCAGACCACGCGCCCGCAATTCGCCATGCTCGCTACGGCCGACGAACACATGATCGATACGCTCGGCGTATCGCTCGTGGCCGGCCGCAATTTCCGCCCCGAGGAGGTTCGCACCACCGGACCGGAGGACAAGTCCGCCTATCCCAGCTGCATCATCACGCGCAGCCTGGCCAACAAGCTGTTTCCCCACGGCATGGCGCTGGGCAGAACGGTGTACCTCCCGAACGGACCGTCCACCATCGTCGGCATCCTCGCGCACCTGCAGGGACCGCTCAGCTGGACCCGCGATGCCGACGGCGACAACGTGCTGGTCCCAGCGCGCTATGTCGATCCGCAAGGCGTCATGTATCTGGTCCGGACCAGCACAAAAACGATGCAGCCGGTTATCGCCGCAACGCTGAAGGCGCTCCGCGCACGTGGTGACATACGCGTCATCGACCCACAGGACGACGTACAGACGCTGTCCCAGACCCGTGAGCGCATCTATGCCAGCGACCGCAGCGTGGCGATCCTGATGTGCATCGTCTGCGGCTTGCTGCTGCTTGCCACCGCCGGCGGCATTGTCGGCCTGAGCAGCTTCTGGGTAAGCCAGCGTCGCCGGCAGATCGGCATCCGCCGTTCGCTGGGGGCCAGCAGTGGCGACATCCTGCGCTACTTCCACATCGAGAATTTCCTGATCGTCAGCACCGGCGTCGTGCTCGGCGTGGTGCTGGCGGTGCTGGCGAATCTCGGCCTGATGAAGCTGCTCTATCCGCTGCCGCACATGCCGCTCTACGTACCGCTGCTGGGCGCCTTGCTGCTGTGGCTGCTTGGCCAGGTCGCGGTGTGGGGGCCGGCATGGCACGCTGCCAGGGTGTCGCCAATGGTGGCGATCCGGATGGCATGAGAGGAATGCGACTGCACGAGGAAACCATTCGCGTGCAGTCGTCGTACCGGGTGACCGCTTCCGGAAATCACGCTAACGTCCCGTCCTCGCTCCAACACCGACCAGGAACGCCATGTCACGCTTCCGCCCGACCGCCCTCGCCCTCGCCGCCTGCCTGCTTGCCTCGCTTCCCGCGCTCGCCGACCAGGCCAAGCCGAAGCCTTCGCTGACGCCGAAGGAAATTCTCGCCGCCTCGAAGCCTTCCGAATGGCGCAAGCCGGCTCCGGACAACCTGCTGGTGATGACGCTGGCCGGCGGGCATCGGGTGCTGATCGAGCTGGCGCCGGATTTCACCCCGCTGCATGCGGCGAACATCCGCACCATGGCGCGCGAGCATTACTACGACGGACTGGCGATCATCCGCGTGCAGGACAACTTCGTCACGCAGTGGGGCGACCCCAACGACGACGACAACGCGGACCGATCGAAGATGAAGCCGCTGGGCACGGCGAAGAAGACGCTGCCGCCGGAGTTCACCCGTCCGCTGGACCGCAGACTGGAATTCACCAAACTGCCGGACGGCGACGTGTATGCACCGGAAGTGGGCTTCTCCGAGGGCTTCCCGGTGGCGCGGGATCCGGCCAGCCACGAGGAGTGGATCACCCACTGCTACGGCACCGTGGGTGTGGCACGCGACGTGGGACCGACCACCGGCAACGGCAATTCGCTGTACGCGATCATCGGCCAGGCGCCACGCGGGCTGGACCGCAACCTGGCAGTGGCCGGCCGGGTGATCGAGGGCATGGAATACCTCTCCGCCCTGCCGCGCGGTACCGGCCCGCTGGGCTTCTACGAGAAGGCCGAGCAGCGCACGCCGATCGTCTCGGTGCGGCTGGCCGCGGACCTGCCGCCGGCCGAGCGGCCGACCGTGCAAGTGCTGCGCACCGACAGCGCCAGCTTCGCCAAGCTGATCGAAGCCAAGCGCAACCGCCGCGATGCGTTTTACACGCGCCCTGCAGGCAAGATCGACCTGTGCAGCATCAGCGTGCCGGCGCGCGCCCCTGACGCGAAGCAATAAGCCGCAACGCATCCTGCAGGCTCAGGGCGCACGCGACACCTGGCCGGTGGTGCGGAACACCGATACCGCCTGACGCAGGCGCTCGGCCTGCTCCTTGAGGCTGTGCGCGGCGGCCTCGGATTGCTCCACCAGCGCGGCATTGCTCTGCGTAGCCTCGTCCATTCGGGTGACCGCCGAGCCGACCTCGGTGATGCCGCGGCTCTGCTCCGCGCTGGCCGCGGCGATTTCGCTCATCAGGCCGGCAGATTTCTGGATCGCCTGGGCGATATGACGGGTGAATTCGCCGGCACGGTCGACCAGGCCTGCACCGGTGTCGACCGCCGCCACTGCGCTCTGGATCAGCTCCTTGATCTCACGTGCCGCCGCGGCGGCACGCTGCGCCAGTTCGCGCACTTCGGCGGCGACCACGGAGAACCCTTTGCCGTGCTCGCCGGCGCGTGCAGCCTCTACCGCGGCGTTGAGCGCGAGGATATTGGTCTGGAACGCGATGCCGTCGATCAGGCCGGCGATGTCGCCGATACGCTCGGAACTGGTCTTGATGTCGCCCATGCTGGCGACCGCCTGTTCGACCAGCGTGCCGCCCTCCTTCGCCTGCTGCGCCGCGCTGGCCACCAGGGTGTCCGCTTCCCGGGCGTGGTCGGCGTTCTGCCGCACGGTGGCGGTGAGCTGCTCCATGGCGGCGGCCGTTTCCTCCAGCGAGGCAGCCTGGTCCTGCGTACGATGCGAGAGATCGGCGGTGCCCGCGGCGATCTGGCCGGTGGCGGTGTGGATGCTGTCGCTGGCCTGGCGTACCTGGGTCACCACATCGGCCAGGCCGACGCTGATGCCGTTGATTGCCTGCAGCAACTGGCCGACGTCGTCGCGCCGCTCCACCGCAACCTGGGCGCTGAGGTCGCCGGCGGCGATCTTGCCGGCCGCCTCGCGGCACTCGACCATCGGCCGACTGACGTTGCGATAGACCAGCCACCAGGCAAGCGCGGGCACCAGCACGCACGACAGCGACGCCAGCAGGGCGACCTTGAGCGCGTGCTCATTCGGCAGCAGCCACCACAACAGCAGCCAGATCGCCACGTTGCAGGCCGCCGTGGCCAGCGCCACCCGCCAGGGCATGCCGAGGCTGCGCATGTGGCTGACGTCCAGCCCCACGTAACGCGCGCCGATCACCTCGCCGTGCGCGTCGAGCACCGGGTCGTAACGGGTCATGAACTGGGTGCCGAAGATCGTCGCGTAGCCGGTGAACGGCTTGTTCCTCAGCAGCCTCGCCCAGGCCGGGTGCGAGCGGTCGAGCAGCGTGCCGATCGCGCGGCTGCCGTCCTTCTTCTTGACCGACGTGGCGATGCGTACGAAATCGTCGTCGCTGCGCACGAACACCGTGGCGGTGGCGCCGCGTTCGGCGGTAAAGCCGTCCGGTAGCGAGAACTCCAGGTTCAGCGGCTTGCCGCCGCTGCGCAGCACCGGCGTATCGCGTCCGCCGGTGGCGACCCGCTGGCTGGCGTCCAGCGCGAAATCGCCGGGGAAGCGGCCGGCGAACTCTTCCGCCAGGTTTTCGATGCGGGTTTTCAGCGGTACCAACCACGTGCGCATGAGACGGCCCCTGTCCAGTCGCGAGGATGTACCGGCCGAACGGCGGGACATCGTCCATTCGCCCCGGCCGCTGCCGGAAGCGCGCGTTGTCATCGCATGTCGGTCGCCAACGGCAGAACTTTACGATCCCTCGGCCCTGCCGCGCACGCTTTGGTAGCACTTTCAGCGCCACGCGTACCGACGCGATGCAACATCGCCAGGGCCGGCGTGCCGCTCAGCGGTAGCCAGCGGCCTGCAGTTCGAACAGCTCGGCGTAATGGCCGCCGGCAGCAACCAGTTCCTCGTGCGAGCCGGACTCGGCCACCCGGCCGCCCTCCAGCACGATGATCCGGTCGGCCATGCGCACGGTGGAGAAGCGGTGCGAGATGATCACCGCGGTCTTGCCGTGCGACAGCTCCTTGAAGCGCTGGAAGACCTCGTACTCCGAGCGCGCGTCGAGCGCGGCGGTGGGCTCGTCGAGGATCAGCAGCGGCGCATCGCGCATGTAGGCGCGGGCGATGGCGACCTTCTGCCATTCGCCGCCGGACAGCTCCACGCCGCCCTTGAACAGCTTGCCGAGCATCTGCGCGTAGCCCTTCGGCAGCTTGCCGATCACCTGGTCGGCCAGACTGCGATGCGCGGCGCCAGTGATGCGCGGCTCGTCCTCGCGTGCCTCGATGCGACCCACCGCGATGTTGTCCGAGGCGTTGAAGTAGTAGCGCACGAAGTCCTGGAAGATCACCCCGATGTTCAGCCGCAGGTCCTCCAGGTCGTACTCGGCCAGTGGGTGACCGTCGAGCAGGATGCGGCCCTCGTCCGGGTCGTACAGGCGCGACAGCAGCTTGACCAGGGTGGTCTTGCCGGCGCCGTTCTCGCCGACCAGCGCCAGCACCTCGCCGGCGCGCAGGGTGAAGCTCAGATGCCTGACCGCCCAGCGCTCGGCATCCGGATAGCGGAAGCCCACGTCCTCGAACACGAAGCCCTCGCGCAGCGGCCGCGGGAACGGCCGCGGGTTGGGCGGCGAGAGGATCTCCGGCTGGATCCGGAAGAACGAGAACAGGTCGTCCAGGTACAGTGCCTGGCCGGCCACCTGCGAGAAGCCGGTAAGCAGCGTCTCCAGCAGCGTGCGCAGGCGGCGAAACGAGGTGGAGAGGAAGGTCAGGTCGCCGATGGTGAACGCCCCGGTGACCGTGCGCCAGGCGATGAACGCGTAGGCTGCGTAATAGCCCAGGGTGCCCAGCGTGGTGAACAACCCGCCCCAGCTGGCGCGGCGCAGCGCGATACGGCGGTTGGCCTGGTAGATCGATTGCGACAGCACGCGGTAGCGGTCGATCAGGAAGCGGTTGAGGCCGAAGCTCTTCACCTCCTTGGCGTTGGACGCGCTGGCGCCGACCATGCGCAGGTAATCGAGCTCGCGCCGCTCTGGCGTCCACTGGTAGTTCACCGCATAGCTCTGCGCGTTGAAGTGGAACTCGCCCAGGAAGGCCGGCACCAGCGCCACCGCCAGCAGCACGATCAGCCACGGCGCGTAGACCGCCAGCCCCACCGCGAAGCTGACCAGGGTGATCGCATCCTGCGCCTGCTGCAGCAGTTGCGACAGCAACGAGCTGCGTCCGGCGATCTGCCGCCGTGCACGATCGAGCTGGTCCTGCAGGTCGGCGTCCTCGAAGTCCTCCAGGTCGAGCGAGGCGGCGTGCTCCATCAGCCGGATCGAGGTGAGGTCGGCGTAACGCTCGCTGAGCAGCGAGTCGACCATCGCCACCACCCGGCCGAGCAGGTCGGCCAGCACCGCCAGCGCGAATTCCAGCGCCAGCAGCGCGGCGAGGTGATCGAAACGGCCGTCATGCAGCGCCGCGGTGAGATCGCCGCGGAAGCCGCCGAGGCGGACCTGGTGCACCACCTCGTCGACGATCAGCTTGCCAACGTACAGCGTGACCACCGGCAGCAACGCGCGCAGCAGCCGCAGCAGCACGCTGGTGAGAGTCATCCAGCGGCTGGTGGTCCAGATGCTGTGCAGGAACGCGGGCACGTTGCGCAGGGCGGCGAAACGCTCGCGCAGGCTCTTCGGCGAGGGCGGCGGTTGGTGACGGCCCTGCCCCATGCCATGACCGGGAGGAGGCATCGATGCTCCTTGCAAGGATGGAAGCGGAACACCCGCCCCCGGGCCGGTGCCGGAGGGCGGGGCTTGTCTTTCGATATTCTTGCGATATATCTTTTCCTCGTCAATAACGATATATCGGAGATACATCATGCGATTCCATCACCACCGCTCCGATGGCGACCGCTGCGGCCACCACGCTTTCCGCCACAACGACTGGCGCGCTTTCTTCGAGCATGCCCGCGCGCACCTGCGCGAGGCGGGCCGCCACGGCTGGCGCGGCGGCCCGTTCGGCGGCGACCGCGGCGATGCGTTCGCCGAGTTGGGCGCCGGCCTGCGCGGTGGCCACCGTCGTGGCGGCGGCCGCATGTTCGGGCACGGCGACCTGCGCCTGCTGCTGCTCGCCCTGATCGAGCAACAGCCACGCCACGGCTACGAGCTGATCCGCACCATCGAGGAGATGTTCAACGGCCAGTACAGCCCCAGTCCCGGTGCGATCTACCCGACGCTGACCATGCTGGAGGAGATCGGCCACGCCGAGGTGCAGCCGGAGGCCGGCGGCCGCAAGCGCTACGCGATCACCGACGAGGGCCGTGCCTTCCTCGAGGAAAACCGCGCGGCAGTCGAGGCGGTGATGGAGCAGACCCGTCACACCGCCCGCATGGCCGCCCGCGCCGCCATGCCCGAGGCCGTGCACAAGGCGATGCATGCGCTCAAGCACGCGCTGCTGATGCGCGGCACCGACTGGAGCAAGGCCGAGGGCCAGCGGGTGGCGAAGATCCTGGAGCGCGCCGCCAGCGAGATCGCCAGCGGCGGCGGGGAGTGAACACGCAACGATGACCGTCCACGTCCACACCTCCCTGCGTCATCCACTGGTATTCCGCACGCTGGAAGTGCGACGCGTCCAGACGCTGACCCCACGCATGCGCCGCGTCGTGTTCGGCGGCGACGAGCTGCGCGGCTTCATCAGCGCCGCGCCGGACGACCACGTGAAGCTGTTCTTTCCCAACGCCCGCGGAGCGATCGTGCGGCCGGCGATCGGCCCGAACGGGCCGGTCCATGCCCCCGGCGTGGACTACTCGCAGATGCGCGACTACACGCCCCGCCATCACGACGCCGACGCGAACGAGCTGACCGTCGACTTCGTGCTCCACGGCGACGGCCCCGCCGCCAGCTGGGCGGCGCAGGCCACGCCGGGGCAGACGATCGGCGCCGGTGGTCCACGCGGCTCGATGCTGGTCGCCGACGACTTCGACACCTACGCGATGTTCGGCGACGAGACCGCGCTGCCGGCGATCGGCCGCTGGCTGGAAGCCTTGCCGGCCGGCAAGCGGGCCGAGGTATTCGTGGATATCCCCGAGCGCGCCGACCGGCAGACGCTGGCTTCGCGTGCCGACCTGCACCTCACCTGGCTGGAGCGCGATGGCGGCGAAGCGAGCGCGAGCAGACGGCTGGAGCTGGCACTCGCCGCCTGGACGCCACCGCCGGGCGAGACCTTCCACTGGATTGCCGCCGAATCCGCACGCACCCGCTCGATGCGACAGGCGGTGATCGAACGCGGCGTACCGAACGACTGCGTGAAAGCCACCGGCTATTGGAAGGCGGGCGCCTGATCCGGCGTGCCCTGACGATGAATGCGTGCCGGCCCCATCCACGGCACGACCACGAAATCTTGCCGCGCGAACCGCTATCCCGGTGCGTGCCGCTTCGGTCACCGTGAGCGGCACCTTGTCCACCGCCGGAGACCAGGATGAAACGCAGCCGCCGCAGGATCGTCGCCTGGATCGCCGGCGTACTGGGTGCGATGCTCGTCGTGCTTGTGCTGGTACTGGCTTTCTTCGACTGGAACGGCCTCAAGCCCTTCATCGACGCCCGGGTGAGCCAGGCAATCGGCCGTCCATTCGCGATCCGCGGCGACCTCACCGTCGACTGGCGCCGGCCGCGGGACGAGACCGGCTGGCGCAGCTGGCTGCCGTGGCCGGTGTTCACCGCGCGAGACGTCGCCATCGCCAATCCGCACTGGGCACAGCAGCCACGCTTCGCTCACCTGGATGCGCTGCGCTTCCGACTCTCGCCGCTGGCGCTGCTGGCGCATCGCATCGACGTGCCGTCATTGCAGCTGGTGCAGCCGAACGTCGACCTGGAGCGCGATGACCAGGGCCGCAACAACTGGACGTTCGACCTGCCGCATGGCGGCAAGCCATCGCGCTGGGCGTTGCAGCTCGGCGATGTCGGCTTCGACAAGGGCCGCGTCACGCTGGACGACGCAGCACGCAAGACCCGTCTGACGGTGCAGATCGAGGCGCTGGAGAAGGCGATACCGTACGACCAGATCGTGGCGCAAAGCGCGCAGAACGCGCAGAAGCAGGCTCGTGAAGTGATCGGCGCCGGCGCCGCCAAGGCAGTTGCTGCCGACCGCCACCGCCAGGGCCACCAGGACCAGGGCACGGACGGGGATCGCGCGAACGACGACGAGATCGGCAAGGCCGATCGCGCCGCCCGCGACACGCGCTACCGGTTCCGCTGGACCGCCAACGGGCACTACCAGGGTGCGCCAGCCACGGGCAGCGGGCGCATCGGCGCGGTGCTCGCCCTGCAGCGCAGGGACCGCCCGTTTCCGTTGCAGGCGCAGGTGCAGGTCGGCGATACGCACATCGGGCTGGCCGGCACACTGACCGACCCCCTGCACCTCAGCGCGCTGGACCTGCACCTGTGGTTCGCCGGCAGCAGCATGGCCAACTTGTACCCGCTGCTCGGCGTCACCCTGCCCGATACCCGGCCCTATGCCACCGACGGCGACCTCGATGCCCGCTTCGGCGACCACGGCAGCCGCTTCAGCTATCGCCACTTCCACGGCCAGGTGGGCGACAGCGATCTCTCCGGCAACCTGCAGTTCACCACCGGCGGACCGCGGCCGAAGCTGAGCGGCGACCTGCATTCGACGGAACTGGAGTTCGGCGACCTCGCGCCACTGATCGGCGCCGACAGTAACGCGGAAAAAAAACAGCGCGGGGATGGCACCGCCCAGCCGGCGGACAAGGTGCTGCCGGTGGAACCGTTCCGCACCGACCGCTGGCAGGCGATGGATGCGGACGTGACCTTCGATGCCGGCCACATCACGCACATGAAGGCATTGCCGATCGACTCGCTCGGCACCCACGTGGTGATGCAGGCCGGCACGCTCACGCTCGATCCGCTCGAGGCCGGCCTGGCCGGCGGCTCGGTGCAGGGCAAGGTGGTTCTGGACGGCAGTCGCACGCCAATGCAGGGCCACATCGCACTGGGCGCCCGCCACCTGAAGCTGAAGAAGCTGTTCCCGACCCTCGATGCCATGCGCACCAGCCTGGGGGAGATCAACGGGCGTACCGACCTCGACGCGCACGGCAACTCGGTCGCCGCCCTGCTGGCCAGCGCCGACGGCGAACTGAAGCTGCTGATCAACGACGGCGCGATCAGCCGCAACCTGCTGGAGACCGCCGGCCTCAACGTCGGCAACATCATCCTCGGCAAGCTGTTCGGCGACCGCACGGTGCAGATCAACTGCGCCGCCACCGACCTGGCCGCCAGGGACGGGCTGTTCAGCACTCGACTGTTCGTATTCGATACCCAGGATGCAGTGGTTCGCGTGGACGGCACGGTGAACATGGACAACGAGCACCTGGACCTGGACGTGAAGCCGCAGACCAAGGGCCTGCGCATCCTCTCCCTGCGTTCGCCGCTGTACGTGCGTGGCACGCTGAAGCATCCCGACGTCGGGGTGAAAGCCGGGCCGTTGGCACTGCGTGCCGGCGGCGCCGTCGCACTGGGCGCGGTAGCGGCGCCGGCGGCCGCGCTGCTCGCGCTGATCGTCCCCGACCACGACCAGCCACCGAACACCTGCCAGAGGGTGCTCGGCCAGTTGCGCAAGGGCGGGCTGAAAGTGACCGCACCGTCGCACTGACCCCCGGAGCCAACGCACCGGCGCCGTCGCTAGAATGGCCCACCTCCGCCACGCCGCCCGCGCCCGATGCAGCCCGTCAACCTGGCCCGCCTGCAGATTCACTTCTGCGTCCTGCTGTGGGGCTTCACTGCCATTCTCGGCAAGCTGATTTCGCTGCCGGCACTGCCGCTGGTGTGGTGGCGCATGCTGCTGGTGGCCGGCAGCCTACTGCTGGTGCCGAAGGTATGGCGTGGACTGCGCGCGATGCCGGCGCGGCTGCGCTGGGCCTACGCCGGCATCGGCGTGCTGGTGTCGCTGCACTGGCTGACCTTCTATGCGGCGATCAAGCTGTCCAACGCGTCGGTGGGCGCTACCTGCATCGCGCTGGGACCGGTGTTCCTGTCGTTCATCGAACCGTGGATCGCCAAGCGCCGGTTCGATCCGCGCGAGCTGCTCATCGCCGTGGCGGTGGTGCCGGGCGTGGCGATGGTGGTCGGTGGCGTACCGCACGGGATGCGCATCGGCATCGCGGTCGGCGCGCTGTCGGCACTGTTCGTGGCGCTGTTCGGCGCGTTCAACAAGCGCCTGGTGGAGCACGGCGATCCGCTCACCGTGACCTGCCTGGAGCTGGGCACCGGCACGGCGTTCCTCACCCTGCTCGCCCCGCTGCTGCCCCACGCCGGCAACGCCTTCCAGGTGCCTGGCCTGCACGACACCTTGTTGCTGCTGGCGCTGAGCTTCGGCTGCACGCTGTTGCCGTTTGCGCTGGCGCTGGTGGCCTTGCGCCACCTGAGCGCGTTCGGCGTGCAGATGGTGACCAACCTGGAGCCGGTGTACTCGATCGTGCTGGCGATCGTGCTGCTCGGCGAGCAGCGCGAGCTGCATGCCTGGTTCTACCTCGGCGTGACGGTGATCATCGCCGCGGTATTCGTGCACCCGCTGCTGCACCGCCGCGGCGAGGAACCCGCCCAGCCGGAGCTGCTCGGCACGGCCGAGAGTCACAACGTCGTGGAGTGACGCTCACGCGCCCGCCGCCTGCAGATGCTCGATGAAGGCACGCACCTTGGCCGGGGCGCGCGGCCCCGGGTAAACCGCATGGATGCCGCCGTCGGGCAGGTGCAGATGAGCCAACAGGGCGACCAGCCGGCCAGTGCGGACGTCCGATTCGACCAGGTAGTCCGGCAGCACGGCGATACCGACGCCCGCGAGTACCAGTCCGCGCACCGCGGCAGCGCTGTTCGCCTGGGCGACCGCCTGCGGCCGCACCGTGTTGCGCTTGCCTTGACGGGCAGTGAAAGTCCAGCGCAACGGATTCGACAGTGCGGACATGGCCACCGCGCCGTGCGCGGCCAGCTCCTCCACACGCTTCGGCGTGCCGCGCTCGGCGAGGTAGGCGGGGGCGGCTACCAGCACCTGCCGGAAGCCGCCGAGCCTGGTCGCGCGCAGGCTGGAGTCGCGTAGCCAGCCGCCGCGGATCGCCAGGTCGAAGCGCTCGGCGATGATGTCGCTGACGTGGTCGCTGAGCACCAGGTCCACCTGCACTGCCGGATGCTTCCGCATGAAACTGGCCAGAAGCGGCACGATCACCGCGTTGCCGTAGTCCAGCGAGGTGGTCAGGCGCAGGGTACCGCTGGGCTGGTCGCGGGCGGTTCCGGCGCGTTCGATCGCCGCCTCGGCGTCGGCCAGCAGGCGGACGCAATCGGCATGGAAGGTGACGCCAGCCTCGGTCAGTGCCATGCGCCGCGTGCTGCGCACCAGCAGGGTCACGCCGAGTTCCTGTTCGAGCCGTGCCAGGTGCTGGCTGACCATCGCCTTGGTCAGGCCGAGCTGCTCCGCCGCTGCGGTGAACGAGCCGGCACGCACCAGCGCCACGAACACCGCCAGCCGATTGAGATTGACCTGGTCCATCCGGCCGCCGCGCATCGCACGCCCCTTAATTTGTCAATCTGAACTTTACAGTGAATTGCATCGTCGGCGATTTATCACAGTCAATACGAAGCGCAGTCTTCGCTCCGTCCACGCACGGAGTGATCCCATGAAACTCGTACTGTTCGGCGCTACCGGCCACATCGGCCAGGGCATCCTCGATGAAGCACTGGCACGCGGCCACGAGGTGATCGCGGTAGTCCGCGATGCATCCCGCCTGCCGCGGCGACACGATCATCTGACCGTCGTCACCGCCGATGTGGCGCAGCCTGCAAGCTGGACCGTCGCGGTCCGCGGGAGCGAGGCCGCCATCGCCAGCCTCTCGGCCCGACGCGATCAGGACGCCAGCCGCGTGCCCGACTATGCCCGCACCCTGCTGGGCCACCTGCCCGACGCCGGTATCACGCGGCTGGCCTGGGTCGGCGGCGCCGGTACGCTGGAGGTGGCGCCCGGTCGCCGGGTGATCGACGCCCCGGACTTTCCGGCCGCCTGGAAGCCCGAGGCCGAGGCCCAGGGCGAAGCACTGGCCGTGTTCCGCGCCTACCGCGGGCCGGTCGAATGGACCTATGTGAGCCCGGCGGCGCTGATCGAGCCTGGCGAACGCACCGGCGCCTACCGTATCGGCGGCGAGCAACTGCTGGTCGATGCGGAGGGCCGCAGCCGCATTTCGATCGCGGACTACGCCTCTGCCCTGCTCGACCGGGTCGAACGCCGCGACGCCGCCGACCGCCGCATCAGCGTCGCCTACTGACCGAACATCATTGCCGCTCGCGCACCCGCTGCCGGTGCGCGGCCTGCTTCGCACGGTTGCCGCAAAGCTCCATGCTGCACCAGCGACGATTCCGCGCCCGCGTGTGATCGGCGAACAGCAAGGTGCAGCTCGGGCCTTCGCAGGCCTTCACGGAGGCGAAGTCTTCGTCCGTCAGCAACCGTGCCAGCGCCCCGCCAATCGGCAGCAGCAGCGATTCGGGCGACTTCCACCGGCGCACGGTCTGTCGTTGCAGGCCGTGCGCCGGCGGCGTTGCAGGAACGACCATCTCATGGAGCTCGTCGCGCTCCAGCAGCCGGTTCAACGGCGCCAGTTCCTCCAGCGCGGCCGGCGTCAACGAGCGCCCCTTGCGCGCCTTCACGAAGCCACGAAACCACTCGCGCAGATCGCGCGCCTGGGCTGCGACGCGGTCGAGTTCGCCGGGCATCGCCTCGTTGCGGAAACGCTCCAGCACGTCGCGCGGCACCAGTCCGGCCTGGCCGAGCCAGTCGAGCAGACCATTGCCGTCGTCGATCCAGTCCAACGGCACATCCACCGGCGTGGCGACGGAATTGAGGAAGTCCAGGCCGGGGGAATCGGCCACGAACAGCGCGGGCATCGACAGGTTCACGGGTTCACCTCCATGGCGAAAAGGTAACCTCCAAAATACATGTTGACAAGTTACTATTCGCAGACGTAACCTCCAAATCAAGATTTAGCAAGTTACGGCATCGACACATGCCGGAACGCTCGTGTTGAGGCGGGCACCGACGCAGGACAGAGGGAGGCCATGCCATGCGCAAGAACAAGATCACCGCGGTATTGGTACACGGCGCCTGGGCCGACGGATCGAGTTGGACCCAAGTCATCCGAAAGCTCCATCAAAATGGCATAAAGACGGTTACTCCATCGATTCCGCTCACAACGTACGCCGACGACGTCGCCGCATTGGATCGCACACTGGAGCGGGTCGACGGTCCGGTCGTGGTGGCCGGCCATGCCTACGCCGGCGCCGTCATCGGCGGCACCCGCAGCGACAAGGTGAAAGCCCTGGTCTACGTCGCGGCCCTGGCGAAGGACATCGGCGAGACCGTGGCCGAGGTGTTCGGCCGCGACCCGCCACATCCCCAGGCTCCCGCGCTGGCGCCGGACGGACACGGTCTGCTCTGGCTTCCCGAGACGGCGTTCGCCCAGGCATTTGCGCAACACGCGTCTGCCGAGGACCAGGCCCTACTCGCGTCGCTGCAGCGACCGATCTCGCCGGCCTGCATCTCGGTTCCGATGGACCGCCCGCGCTGGCACGACCTGCCGAGCTGGTATCTGCTCGCCGAACAGGACCGGATGATCCCGCGCGAAACCCAGGCATTCATGGCCGAGCGGATGCGCGCCACGCGGCAGGACGATCCGGTCGACCACGCCCCGAGCGTGACCGCGCCCGACCGGGTCAGCGCACTGATCCGCCAGGCCATCGACGCCGTCGCTGACTGACCGCAGCCATCGGACGGGGAACATCGCCATGTCCAGCAAGCTCGAATCCTCAGGCACCGATCGCCTCGGCGCGTTCTCGGACGCCGTCGTAGCCGTGGTGATCACCCTCATGGCGCTGGAACTGAAGGCGCCGGAAAGCGCCTCGCCAGGCGCGCTGTGGCCGCTGTGGCCCACGGCGGTGAGCTATGCGGTGAGCTACCTGTTCATCGCCATCGCGTGGATCAATCACCATCACCTGGTGCAGCTGGTCCGCCGCACCACGCCGCGCCTGATCTGGTCGAACTTCGCGCACCTGTTCGTCGTGTCGCTGGTGCCGTTCTCCACGGCCTGGATCGCACGCACCGAACTGGCCGCCGTGCCCGTGGCGTTCTATGCCGGCGTCTTCGTGTGCGTGAACCTGGCCTACCGACTGTTCGAGCGCGACGTGTTCGCGCAGGCCGACGAACGACTGCTGTGCAAGCGCGCCCGGCGCATGGCCCGGCGTCGCTCCGCCGGCACCTTGCTGATCTTCGCCGCCGCCACGGCGATCGCACCGTGGTCCCCCGTCGCCGGATTCCTTCTCGTCTGTTCCGCGCTGGTCCCCTACCTGCGGCCGGAAGCTCCAGCCGGCGCCTTCCGCAAGGCCAGCACCGATTGACGCGCCCCGGCGCAACCCACCGTCCGCCCACCAGGAGAACCGCCATGTCCATCGCCATCCATTACCGCACCGCCGACGTCGACGGCTTCGACGTGTTCTATCGCGAAGCCGGCCAGCCGGGCGCACCGAAGCTGCTGTTGCTGCACGGCTTCCCGAGTTCCGGCCACATGTTCCGCGACCTGATCCCGCTGCTCGCCGACCGCTTCCACATCGTCGCGCCGGACCTGCCGGGCTTCGGCCAGTCGGCGATGCCTTCGCGTGGCGCGTTCGGCTACACCTTCGATCATCTCGCCGAGGTCATCGACCGCTTCACCGAGGTCGTCGGCTTCGATCGCTTCATCGTCTACGTCTTCGACTACGGTGCGCCGACCGGCTTCCGCATCGCCATGAAGCATCCGGAACGCATCGCCGGCATCGTCTCGCAGAACGGCAACGCCTACGTCGAAGGACTCAGCGAAGGCTGGAACCCGATCCAGGCGTACTGGAACGACCCATCGCAGAAGAACCGCGACGCGCTGCGCGCCTTCCTGGCACCGGAGACGACCCGCTGGCAGTACGTGCACGGCGTGCCCGACGAATCGCTGGTGTCGCCGGACGGCATCGCACTGGACAACCACTACCTCGCCCGGCCCGGCGCGCACGAAGTGCAGCTGGATCTGTTCGGCGACTACCAGAGCAACGTCGCGCTGTACCCGGCATTCCAGGCGTACTTCCGCACGCATCGGCCGACTTTCCTGGCGGTGTGGGGCAAGCACGATCCGTTCTTCCTGCCGCCGGGTGCCGAAGCATTCAAGCGCGACATGCCGGATGCCGACGTGCGCTTGCTCGACACCGGGCACTTTGCGCTGGAAACGCACGCGGCCGAGATCGCCGCGGCGATCGTGGAAGTCTTCGGCTGCTGAACCGGTGGCGTGGACGCGCGGGCCCTGCCGGAAGGCGCGGGGCCCGCCACTTATACTGGCGGCATTCCCCGCCGGTTGCCGCTCATGAACTATCGCCACGCCTACCACGCCGGCAACTTCGCCGATGTCCTCAAGCACGTCGTGCTGCTGGCGCTGATCGAGGCGCTGGAGGCCAAGCCCACGCCGTTCGCCTACATCGACACGCACGCCGGCAGCGGCTGCTATGCGCTGGAAGGCAAGGAAGCCGGCAAGACCGGCGAATTCCGCGACGGCATCCGCCGCCTGCTGTTTCCCGACCTCGGCACGGGCAATGGCCAGGCGGCTGCGCTACCGCCGCTGCTGCGGCGCTGGCTGGACGGCATCCTCGCCCTGCCTGGCAACGAGGACGGCCTGAAGCGCTACCCCGGCTCGCCGCTGCAGGCAGCCCGCGCGATGCGCGAAGGCGACAGCGCGCATCTGTGCGAACTGCACCCGGACGAGGCAACCCGCCTGCGCGAGCTGTTTGCGCACGACGCCCGCGTGCATGTGCATCATCGCGACGGCTACGAAGCGCTGAAGGCGCTGGTACCGCCGCAGGAAAAGCGCGGACTGGTGCTGATCGACCCGCCCTACGAAGCGCAGGACGCCGAATACCGAGTGATCGAGCGGGCGTTGAAGGCCTCGCTGGCCCGCTGGCCGACCGGCGTCTACGCGGTGTGGTACCCGATCAAGCTGCGCAGCCAGGTGCAGCCGTTCCTGCGTGGCCTTCAGCACGGCTACGCCCGCCGCGTGCTGCGCGCCGAGCTGCTGGTGCACGCGGACGACTCGCCCTTGCGTCTCAACGGCTCGGGCATGGTGGTGCTCAATGCGCCGTGGAACCTGGACGAGGTGCTGCGCGAACCGCTGCATGCCATGGCGCGGCTGCTCGGCCAGGGCCAGCCGGCACGCTGGCAACTGGACTGGCTGGTGAATGACAGCGGCGATGCCACGCCGCCGTCCCGTTCCCCGGCGCCGCGTTCACCCCGTCCGCGCTAAGCTCGCGCTGCCGTTGCGGCCTCCGCAACGGCATCCATTCGTGCCCTCGCTCCGGAGCCCGCCATGCGCCGCCTCGTCCGCCCCCTGTCACGACTGCTCGCCCCGTTGGTCCTGCTGGCCCTGGCCGCGTGCGCACCCGCGCCGATCTACAAACCGGTACCCAACATGGTGTCAGCGGTACCGTTCCAGGTGGCGCGCACGCCGGAACGCTACGCCAACGGCAGCGTGATCTGGGGCGGCCGCATCGTCGCCGTGCACAACCTGGCCGACCGCAGCGAGATCGAGGTGCTGGCCTTCCCGCTGGACAGCTCGCAGCGTCCGCAGGTCGGCGACAGCGGCAATGGCCGCTTCATCGCGGTAATGAACGGCTTCGTCGAGCCGATGGACTACCCGGAAGGTGCGCTGATCACGCTGACCGGGACGCTGGCCGGCAGCCGCGCCGGCAACGTCGGCGAGGCCGATTACGTGTTCCCGCTGGTGAAGGTGGGCCAGGCCCATCGCTGGACACAGCAGGAGTTGCAGTCCGGCCGCAGCAACGTGCATTTCGGCATCGGCGTGGGCGTCGGCATCCACTGACCCCAGCATGGCGCCGCAGGGACTTGCGGCGCCGCTACACTGTGCCGCCCGCCCCGTGATGGAACACCCGCATGTCCGGCCACGCCAATTCGCTCAAGGCGATCTTCCTCGCGCTCGGCGCGAACTTCGCGATCTTCGT
>JABLTH010026888.1_pt1 | contig 29330 bp, 21 predicted proteins | sample 7875711 | NCBI WGS metagenome assembly JABLTH01 (sample SAMN14941262, study PRJNA633318) | bioreactor metagenome | isolation source: bioreactor | place: China | collected 2019-03-05 | reverse complement strand
CGCTGATTAACGACCGCGGCCAAGTTCAGCACTCCGGCAACGGCACGCTGACGATCGGTACGGGCACGCTGTCGAATCAGTCGGGGTCCATCGCGACCAACGGGGCGCTCGCGGTGACCGCCGGTGCTGTTTCGAACCAGTCAGGAAAACTGTCCGCACAAAAGGTCGCGACGCTCGACTTGCAATCGCTCGACAACAGCGCAAACGGCTACGTCGGTGCGGACGGTGTAGCGCTGAAATCGCAAGGCAAGATCAACAACCGCACAGGTCTGATAGAGGCCAGTCATGCCGTCACCGTGACGGCCGATAGCTTGTCGAACGACGCGGGTACCGTGCAAGCGCTCGGCAGCGACGCATTGTCCGTCACGACCAAGAACGCACTGACGAATACGGCGAACGGCAAGATCGGCGGTAATGGTGACGTATCGATTCAGGCAGGCAGCGTCGACAGTTCGAACGGTTCCCTGCTGGCGAAACAGTCGCTGACCGTGCAGTCGAACGGCCAACTGAAAAATTCCGCCGGTCTCATCCAGGCGAATCTCGGCAACTTGACGGTCGGCGCACAAGGGAACGTTCTGAACGACGGGGGGCAAATCGAGGCGAACGGCCAAACCTCTGCGCTCAAACTGTCTGGCGCGAGCATCGACAACTCCAACGGACGCGTAGCGAACATCGGAACGGGCCTGACGACGGTCGACGGCGGCGCATCGATCACGAACAGCAATACGTCGGGTAAGGCCGGCGCGGGGACAATCGGCGGCAACGGAGACGTAACCGTTACCGCACAAACGCTGTCGAACACCCAAGGTGGTCAAGTCGTCGCCGCGCATGACCTGAAACTGAATATCAGCAAGAAAGCCGACAATTCCGGCGGCGTCCTGTCGGCCGCCAACAACCTGATCTTCAACGGCGCTACCGCTGCATTTTTAAACCGCAACGGGTCTGTGAAGGCCAACGGCCTGCTGTCGATGCAAGCAGCGTCGATCGACAATACGTTCGGTAAACTCGGTAACGATCCGGGGAGCGGCGGCAGCATTTCGATTCAGACTGGATCGCTGTCTAACCAAAATGGCGCTATCGGCAGCGATCAGGACCTGACGCTGACCACCGGCACGCTGACGGGCGACGGCTCGATTATTGCCGGCCGTAACGGTTCCGTCACGCTCGGCAGCGACTACACGCAGACCGCCGCGAACAAGGTCCACGCGAACGGCGACATGACGTTCACCACGTCGGGCAAGCTCACGAACCAAGGCGTGCTGGATGCAAACGGCGCGCTTACGGTGAATGCAGCCAACGTCGACAACCTTGCGGGCGCGGACCTGAATTCCGCGAACACGACGATCAATGCAAACGGCGGCACGATCAACAACGCCGGCCGGCTCGAAGGCGATACGGTCACGACCCACAGTGCGACGTTCAACAATACGGGGACGGTGATCGGAGCCAACGTCACGGCGAACGCCAACACGATCACGAACGATGGGGCGGCGGCCGTCTTCGCCGCCGCGAATCGGTTGAACCTGTTTGCAACGGATCAGTTGTCGAATACCAACGGTGCGAGCATCTATAGTCTCGGTGATCTCAACATCGCGGCAAACGGCCAGCGCGACGCCAACGGTTTGCTCGCGAACCGCACGCGTAGCGTGCTGAACGACCAGTCCACCATCGAAGCACAGGGCAACATCGAACTCGCAGCGGGTACGTTCACGAACACGCGCCCCGCGCCGACTGTCGCGACCGAGACGACCGGCACGACGACCACCCACGAAACCAAGAGCCAGAAGTACATCGGTTGCCCTACCATGAACGCCGCGCCGAATCATGGCGTGTGCTCGTATGCCAACTGGTCGGGGCCGTACAAGAATCCGTTGACGATGACTTACTCGGCCAGCCAGGTCGTGTCGCAATCGGACGGAACGAACCCCGTCGACCGCTCGTTGACCGTGAACATCAACGGCCAGCAACAGACGCTGTACTACAACACGCTCACGAAAAATCCGGACGGTTCGGTGACGGCCGTCTATTGGGACGGCTACGACCCGCATATCAACTACGTGCCCGATACGGAGTACGCGACGCGTAGCGACGGCCACAACGGCTATCAGCGCGTCGAAATCTGGCGCGATACGACTTCGACCATCCAGCAGGACAAGATCACCAGTCAGGCCAAGCAGGCGCAGCTCGTGGCGGGCGGCAGTATCACGATGGCTAACGTCGGCACGGTCAACAATAACTACAGCGCGATCAGCGCCGGCAAGTCGATCCAGATTGGCAGCACGCAGCAAAGCGGCTCGGTAGGCAGCGGTAACTACGGCGGCACGGTCGTGAACAATACCGGCCAGACGCTGTACCAGTATCAGACGGACAAGATCGTGTCGATGTACGCGTGGAACGAGGACACGACGCAGGATCGCGGCACGGTCGTCGAGCCGCCGGTTGTCCGCACGCCGGTCGCCATCGGCGGCACGGGCGGTACGATCGTCGCGAACGAGTCGGTTCGCATCGATGCGCAGAGCGTCAATAACCAGAACGTCGCGGCACAGAATTCCGCGACCGGTGCGACCGGCGGCACGCTCGGCAGCAATGCGGCGAGCCAAGGCGTCTCGGGCGGACAGATGATCAAGGTTGGCGCGGCGACGGGTTCGACGACGGCCCCGGTCCTGCAATCGGTCGCGAGTCCGACGGGTGCGTTGTCGATCACCTTGCCGACGAGCGGCATGTACACGATCCATCCCGCGCCGGACCAGACGTATCTGGTCGTGACCGATCCGCGCCTGACGACCTATACGAAGTTCATTTCGAGCGACTATATGCTCGGCCAGTTGGGCCTGAACCCGGCGGGCATCGAAAAGCGCTTGGGCGACGGGATGTACGAACAGCAGATGGTGCGCAACCAGATTACGCAGTTGACGGGGCGCACTTTCCTGCCGGGCTACGCGAGCGCCGAAGACGAGTATCGCGCGCTGATGACGAACGGTGCGAACTACGCGAAACAGTTCGGCATGATGCCGGGCATGGCGCTGACGGCAGCGCAGATGGATGCGTTGACGAGCGATATCGTTTGGCTCGTCGACCAGACCGTGACCCTGCCCGACGGCAGCACGACGCACGCGCTCGCTCCGGTCGTCTACATGGCGAAGACACATGCTAACGACCTGCAACCGACCGGCGGCCTGATCGCGGCGGATGATGTCGAAATCCATACGGTCGGCAGCACGACCAACTCGGGCGTGATCAAGGGCGGCACGAAGACGGTCCTTACCGCAACCGATATTCTGAACCGTGGCGGATCGATTTCGAGTAGCGGCACGAACGGCACGACGGTCCTGTCGGCCAGCAATGACGTCGTGAATTCGTCGGGCCGGATTACGGGCAACCGGGTTGCGGTCGCAGCCGGCCGAGATATCGTCAACACGACGCTGGTCGATGCGGTTGGCGCGACGGGTGCGGCGGGCGTCAGCAAGGTCAGTACGAGCCTGATTGGTCAGCAAGGCACGATCGCCGCGACAGACGGCCTCAGTGTGCAGGCCGGACGCGACCTGACCATGCACGGCGCGAACCTCTCGGCCGGCGGCGATGCGCTGGTGACGGCAGGTCGAAACATCAGCGTCGATACGGTTCAGTCCACGACCAATCAGTCGATGAAGCTGAATGACCAGCATCATTGGGAAGAATCGACGACGAAGAACGTGACGAGTGGCATCACCGCAGGCGGCAATCTGGCGATGCAGAGCGGCAACGATTCGACGTTCAAGGGCGCGACTGTCTCGGCCGGTAAAAACCTGTCGGCAAGCGCGGGCGGCAACCTGACGGCGACGACTGTCACCGACTCTTTCAAACTCGATAACGTTGCTACCGACAGTAAGACACGCAAGGAAGTCGATCACAACTACGACGAACGCGCGGTCGAGACGCAGTTTACGGCAGGCGGCAATGCTACGCTCGCCGCAGCCAGCGCCGACGCATCCAAGGGCAATGTGACCCTCACGGGTTCGTCCCTCACGGCGGGCATGACGAACGGCGTCGACAACGGCAAGGGTGCGGCGAACATCGCTGCAACCGGCAACGTCACGATCAACGAAGCGCGTGAAGAACACGACAAGTATCAGTCGGTGCAGGTGAATCGGGGAAGTTTCGTCAGCAGCACGAAAACCGATTCGATGCAGAACTCGCAGGCGAACGTCGGTGTCGGCAGTACCGTATCGGGCGATACGGTCAACATCACGTCCGGTCGCGACCTGACGGTTCAGGGCAGCACGGTCGTTGGCACGAACGACGTGAATCTTGCGGCGAAGAACAACGTCGATATCACGACCTCGAAGGATACGTTTGCGCAGGACAGCTATTACCGTGAAACGCATTCGGGCTTGGGAACGAGCGGACTGAGCGTCAGTATCGGTACGCAGAAGAAGAGCGATACGGATCAGGCTTCTTCCGTAACGAACAACGCCAGCACGGTCGGCTCCCTCAAGGGTAATCTGAACGTGTCGGCGGGCGACACGCTGCATGTCACGGGCAGCGATCTGGTGGCCGGTAATAACCTGACTGGCAAGGCATCGAACATCGTCATCGATTCGGCGACGGATACCAGCAAGAAAACGCATAGCGAGACAACCAGCAGCAGCGGCGTGTCGCTCGGCCTGTCGGGCAGTATCGGCGATGCAATCAACGGCGCGTATGGTCAGGCGCAGGCGGCGAAGAGCGGAGCCGGCGACAGTCGCGCAACGGCTCTGCACTCGCTCGCGGCGGCTGGCAACGTGGCGATGGGCGTGGCTGGCCTGACAGGCGGTGCGCTGGCGGGTGGCCAGCCGCCGAGCATCGGCGTTCAGGTCAGCGTCGGATCGAGCCATAGCCGTATCGATACTTCGGAAAACCAGACGACGCAGCGCGGCTCGAACGTATCGGCTGGGGGCACCACTTCCCTGATTGCGACCGGCAACGATAAGCCGGGCAGCGGCAATATTACGGTCGCGGGTTCGAACGTGTCGGGCAACGACGTGTTGTTGGCCGCGAAGAACCAGATTGACTTGCAGAACACGACGAACACCGATTCGACGCGTAGTTCGAATTCGTCGTCGGGCGCGAGCGTCGGTGTGTCGATCGGGACGAACGGTGTCGGCGTGTCCGCTTCCATGTCGCGCGCGCATGGCGACGGCAATAGCGACGCGGCGATGCAGAACAATACGCACGTGTCGGGTGCGAACAGCGTCACGATGTTGAGCGGGGGCGATACAAACATCATCGGCTCGAACGTCACGGGCCGCACCGTCATTGCGGACGTGGGCGGCAACCTCAACGTGCGCAGCGTGCAGGATACGACTGTCAGCAATGCACATCAGAGCAGCGCGGGCGGCGGCATCAGTGTCAGCACGGCGGGCGGTAGTGCCAGTTTCAGTTCGTCGAAAGGCAACGCAAACGGCGATTACGCGGGCGTGATTGAACAGGCCGGGATTCAGGCAGGCGACGGCGGTTTCCATGTGAACGTCAAGAACAATACGGACCTGACCGGAGCCGTGATCGCCAGCACAGCCGATCCGTCGAAAAACTCCTTGACGACGGGGACGCTGACCACGCACGACATCGAGAACCATTCGACCTACAACGCGGATAGCAGCGGCCTGAGTGCGGGCGCGGGCATCGGCAATACCGGTAAATCTATCGGGCCGGGTGCGGTTAGCGGCTCGGGTGGCGTCACGCCGATGATTTCGCAATCGGACAGCGGCAACGAGCACGCGACGACGCGTAGCGGCATCAGCGCCGGCACGATCAATATCACGGACCCGGCAGGCCAGACGCAGGACCTGGCTAACCTGAATCGCGACACGTCGAACCTGAACGGCACGGTATCGAAGACGCCTGACATACAGAACCTGCTGGACAAGCAGTCTGACCTGATGAACGCGGGACAGGCAGCCGGTCAGGTCGTCGCGCAAGGTATCGGCGCATACTCCGACATGAAGCAGAAGGAGGCGCAAAGCGAAGCCGATGCGGCCAAGCTCGCGGGCGACACGAAGGCACAGGCAGCGTATCAAGCCGAAGCCGACTCATGGGCGGAAGGCGGTACGAACCGCGTCCTGATGCATACGGCGGGCGGTGCGTTCCTTGCCGGTATGGGCGGCGGCAACGCGCTGGCCGGTGCGGCGGGTGCCGGCTTGTCGTCGGCGATGGCTGGCAAGCTGAACAGCCTTGCGGATGCGCTCGGCGACAAGTCGGGTTCGCTGCTGGCCGGCAACGTTCTGTCGAACGTGCTGGCCGGCGCTGGCGGTGCGGTCATTGGCGGCACATCCGGCGCGTTCACGGCATCGAACGCCGACCTTTACAATCGTAGCTACTGCAATACCAACGGCACGTGCAGCAAGGGGGCCGAGTTCTTGGACCGGCTCGGGGACGCCATCGCAAGCACGGCGAGCGATCCGCTCGGGGCGTTGAATCATGCGCTGAATAGTCTGATTCCGTCGGCGTCGAACCAAAAGGCAGACCCGGACGCGAATCCGCTTGTTGATGTAAGCAATGACAATCGCAAACCGCCGACCGCGCATGCAGTCGTGACTCCGGGCTTCACGATGTGCGGCCCCGGAATACTGTGCCCCACGGTGAACGTCGCGACCGTCGTTAGTCCGGGTTCGCCGACGCTTTCGAGCGGTAGCGGAGGCGACGATCCGAGCAATGGCCAAGCATCAAATCGAGGGCCTTCGCAGAATGGTCAGCAAGGCACGAACAATCCAAGTAGTAGTTCATTCCCTCTTGCAACCAATACAGATTTGGACGCCCTGCGGGTAAAGTACTCAGTTCCGGAAGGTGATACGCTGGCTGTTGCGCGGACAGATATTCCCGGAATGGAGAAGGATGTTATGGATGGGTTGTCACCCGCGATCCGCGCTAAGGCCGGTCTGCCTAGTTTGGATGATGTTTATGGGGTGGACCGCCCCATTAAATCACCTTATCAAAATCCACTGTTCACTAGGCATGCTGAAGAAGATTTGTTCAACGGAGTTGCGCAACGAATCGATTCGAGCGGACTTAAGGGGAGTGATTTGGCTGGAAAAACTCTCGATGTCAAAATTTCGAATATGAATGGTGTTTGCAATAAATGTACCGCTGGTCTTTCTGGATCATCAGATCTGAGTGGGGTGGTTCAACAGTTTAGCAACCGATATCCTGACTTAACGATCAGAATAACGGCTTCCGGTGGCAATGCGATGCCGGGGCGTCCCACGATTTTGATTCGCGGAGGAAAAATTGTTAACTGATACAGCTAAAATTTTGTTAAATATGTCGTGGCAAAAACGAGTGGCGGCATTACTTAAGGCTGCTGAACGTGCCAATTCAACAATTGAAGTGACTCATCCGGAAAGCTTCGACGCATGTCGTCTCGCGTTGGATAAGTGCAAAGGCTGGCTTAACGGTATGGTAACTAGTCCAGAAGTATTGGCTGCTTATCTCGATTCCGATGAGGCCGAAAATCCTTGGATGCAAGAGTCAAAATTCAAGAACGACTCCCGTGGGCTGCATGCGCTTATTTTTATTACGATGGTCATAGGGCATATTGCGTATCTGGCATACGAGCATGAGGGGAAATCAAAAGAAATGTCAGAAACGATTTCTGAGGCGGGATCGACGATATTTGAGTCTATGGCTGAATACGGCGAACCATACGGACTGTCTGGCTTGGTTTAATTTATTTATTTATAGTCTTTCATAAAACGATCGTATTTCTGTCTTGAATTGATGTGACTCGGGGGATTGACCACTAATGAAAATTGGCAAGCGATTGGCGACGGTTCCACTATCGATCGTTATATCGGTTGGGGTGCAGGCACAGCAAGCGCCTACACCAGCCGATCGTGCCGCCGCTGCACGTGCGAACGCCGAGCAAGACCGACAGGCACAGCAACAACGTGACGCGCAGCAGCGGGATGCCACCGTGCGCGCCCCTGCTGTTCGATCGGAAGTGCCCCAGGTCGAAACGTATCCGTCGTTGCCAGCCGAGCAGCCATGTTTCCGTATCGATCGCTTCGTGCTCGAAGTGCCCGATTCGTTGCCAGAATCCGCGAAGTCGCAAGGTGCATCCGCATTGCCGATGGATCGTTTCGCATTCGCTCGCGAATGGCTCGCCCACTATGACGGCCAGTGCGTCGGCAAGGATGGCATCGACACGATCGTCAAGGGGCTCGGTCGCGCTATCTTGGCGCGCGGTTACATCACGACGCGCGTGCTACTGCCCGAACAGGATTTGAAGACAGGTACGCTGAAACTTGCGTTGATTCCGGGCACGATCCGGCATGTTCGATTTTCCGATGAGAAGCTGCACGGCACATGGAAGACCGCATTTCCGACACGCGACGGCGAGTTGCTGAACCTGCGCGATCTCGAACAAGGTCTGGAGCAAATGAAGCGCGTGACCAGCCAGGACGTGTCGATGCAAATCGTACCGGGCGACGTGCCGGGGGAAAGCGATGTCGTGCTGGACTTGAAGCGCAACAAGCCGTGGACTGTCGTCGCGTCGATCGACAATTCCGGCACACGTGCAACCGGCAAACTGCAAGGCAACCTGTCGCTTGGCATCGATAACCCGCTTGGCCTGAACGACATCTTCAACATCGGCGTGAGCCAAGACCTCGAACTCGGCGACAAGCGATTTGGTTCACATGGCTGGAACGGCTTCTATTCGATTCCGTGGGGCTACTGGACCGCGACGCTTGCCGCATACACGAACACCTACAGCCAACAGATTGCCGGCGTCAACCAGACCTACGTCGCGAGCGGCAATTCGAAGACTGTTGATTTCAAGCTGGCTCGCGTACTCGCACGCAGCCAGAACGACGTCTTCGGCGGCTACGCTCGGCTGTTGCGTCGCTTCGGCGAAAGCTACATCCAAGGAACGGGAATCCCACAGCAGTACCGCAACAACACGATCATCGAACTCGGCCTGACCGACCGTCATTACTTCGACGGCGCGCAGTTCGATGGCGCGCTTGCCTATCGCCAGGGCATCGGTGCATTCGGGGCGCAGGAGTATTCTCTTGCGACCGATGGCGGCCCGACGTACCGTTTCAAGATGGCGGTACTGGACGCGAACCTGTCGGTTCCGTTCTCCATTGCAAAGCAGTCGTTTCGATATGTCGGGTCTGTTCACGGCCAGTACACGGCTAACACGGTATCGTATCTGGACGATGTGACGATTGGCAGTCGCTACACCGTACGCGGCTTCGACGGCGAAACGATGCTGGCTGCTGCACGCGGCTTCTACTGGCGCAACGAGCTGCAAATGCCGATCGGCCAGACTGGGCAAGCTGTATATGCGGGACTGGACTACGGTCGAGTATGGGGGCCGCAGCCGGTCGCGCTGGTCGGCACGCAATTGGCTGGTGCGGTGATAGGCGTTAAAGGAAGTATCGCGACGCGGTTCGGTGGATACGGCTACGACCTCTTTGCGGGAACACCTGTGTACAAGCCGTCGGGCTTTCCGACTGCCCGCGTAACGCTCGGGTTTCAAGTAACAGCGCAATTCTAATGGTGACGAAAGCCCGATCCCATACGCGGCTTCCCGTCGTCGGGTCAGATACCGGCCGATTCCTATATGACCAGCGGGCTTATGATAGAAATTTGCGCATACCTTGTTCGCCCCCCTTCATGTCAGCGTGCCGACGACACGACGAAATGCATCACGTCGGTGCGCCGCTCGGCGAACCCCGCCTCGCAATAGGCGAGGTAAAGCCGCCACGTTCGGATGAAGGTCTCGTCGAACCCCAGTGCACGCACGGCGTCGACGTGATCCTCGAACGCCTCCCGCCAGGCGCGCAACGTGCGTGCGTAGTCGAGTCCGAACGCGAGCACCGGCTCCGCGGCGAGACCCGCGCGGGCAGCCGCGTCGACGAAGCGCTCGGCGCTCGGCAGCATGCCGCCCGGAAAGATGAACTCGCGAATGAAGTCGCTCGAAGCCCGGTAGGCCTCGAACTGCGACTCGGCGATCGTGATCGACTGGATCAGCGCCCGCGCGCCTGCCTTCAGATGCTGCCCGAGCGTGTCGAAATACACCGGCCAGAACGTTTCGCCCACGGCCTCGAACATCTCGATCGACACGATCGCGTCGTACTGTCCGTCGATGTCGCGGTAGTCGCGCAACTCGACCGTCACGCGATCGGACAGCCCCGCACGCGCGATGCGCTCGACCGCCAGCGCGTATTGCGCCTCCGAGATCGTCAGCGCACGCACGCGGATGCCCTGGCGTGCGGCGTACATCGCGAAGCCGCCCCAGCCGCAGCCGATTTCGAGCACGTGCATGCCGGCGCGCAGCCCGAGCGATGCGACGATGCGTTGATATTTCGCCGCCTGCGCATCGGCGAGCGAGCGCTGCTCGTCGCCGTCGAAGCAGGCGCTCGAATACGTCCACGTGTCATCGAGCCACAACCCGTAGAAGCGGTTGCCGAGATCGTAATGCGCGTGGATGTTGCGGCGGCTGCCGGCGCGTGTATTCATCCGCAGCCGGTGGCGTAGCGCATACCAAAGGCGGGCGACGCGCCCGCCCGTCAGCGTCTGCGCGATCGCCGGCTCGTTGCGGATCGCCAGACGCAGCAGCGCGACGAGGTCGGGGGTGTCGACCTGGCGTGCGCGATACGCTTCCGCGAACCCGATGTCGCCCGCACGCAGGATCGCGCGGCACGCCCGCCAGTCGCGGATCTGCAGCGTCGCGGCCGGCTGGCAGTGCGGATCGCCGAACACGTATTGCGCGCCTTCGGGCGTCACGAGTATCACGTGGCCGTGCCGCAGCCGCCGCAGCAGCGCGACGAACAACCGCGAAGAAAGCGGCAGCGCGGGTTGCGATGCATTCGATAACAGGCGCAGCAGGGTCATGGGCGGACCTCGTGGTCGGACACCGCAGGGCGGCAGGGCGGCGACACCCGTGCCGACGGGGGCGGCGGTGCATCGGCGCAGGACGGCCGGGCAGGGGGCGTCCTGCCGTGGAACGGCACGCGCTTGAGCCAGAGCCGCAGCGCCTGCCAATGGATCCGGACGATCACACCGATCGCGTTGAACGGCTGCCGCGCGAGCGCGCGCCACGCCCGCGCGGCGCTCAGCGGGCCGGCCTGCATGACGAGCGCCGTCCGCAGCAGCAGGCCGTCATCGTCGCGGTAGTCGATGGCGACCCGCAGGTGGTCGCCGCGCTGGCGCACGCGAAACGCGTATGTCCCGACGACGTCGCAAAACGGCGATACGTGAAACGTCTTGCGGCAGACGAGGACGGTGTCGTCCCCGATCGGCGCGTGCCGCCTCGCGCTCAGCAAGTAGCCGTGGTACGCGCCGAACGTGTTGCGCACGTCCGCGTACAGCGCGCGAAGGCGACCCGCGCGGTCGTAGCAGTACCAGAAGCTCACGGGGTTGAACGCATGGCCGAAGAGGCGCGGGATCGTCTGCAGCCAGATCGGGCCGTCGGCCGGAATGCCGGCTTCGGCGAGGCGGGCGCGCAGCCACGGCGCAAGCGGCTGGCCGTCACGCGGCCCGTAGTCGCGCGACGCGAGTCCGAACGGCCGCCAGCGATCGACGCCGAACCAGTTGCCGTCGATCTCGTGAAGCCGCTCGATGTCGCAGCAGATCTGGAACAGCGGATACGTGAACGCATGGTGCACGGGCCGCAGCCGCTCGTGCATCACGTGCCCGACGAGCAGCCGAGCGGCGCTGCCGTCGCTCGCGAACGGCGCGTTCATGACGTGGCCCAGGCCGGCTTTACGCCGAAGTCGCCGGCCACGCGCAAGGCGGATTTCAGGCCGTCTTCATGGAAGCCGTAGCCCGTCCACGCACCCGCGAACCACGTGCGGCGCTGCCCCTGCAGCGCGGGCAGGTGTTGCTGCGCATCGACGGCGGCGAGATCGAGCAGCGGATGCTCGTAGTCGTAGCGGCCGAGCTGCGTGCCGGGCGCGGGCGCGTCGACGGGATTCAGCGTGACGACGACCGGAGTGCGGAAAGGCAGCGGCTGCAGCTGGTTGATCAGGTAGCTGACACACACGGGCGATACGCCGCCGGCGGCCGGCGCCGCACGGCGGCTCAGGTAGTTCCACGCCGACCAGACGCGCCGCCGGCGCGGTAGCAACGCCGTATCGGTATGCAGCACCGCGACGTTGCGCTGGTAGCGCACGGCGCCCAGCACGCGGCGCTCGGCGTCGCTGGTGTCCGCGAGCAGCCGCAGGCTCGTCGGCGCGTGGCACGCGAGCACGATGGCGTCGAACCGCTCATGGCCGGCCGCGTCGGTCGCCACCGTGACGCCGTGATCGTCGCGCCGAATCGTGCGGACCGGCGTGTTCACGCGTACGTCGTCGAGCGTCGCGGCGATGCGCTCGACATACTGCCGCGCGCCACCGGCGATCGTGCGCCAGGGCGGTCGGTCGTTGACCTGCAGCAGCGCGTGGTTCAGGCAGAAGCGCAGGAACGTCGCCGCCGGAAACCGCAGGATGTCGTCGGCCGCGCTCGACCAGATCGCGGCCGCCATCGGCAGCAAGTAGTGCTCCTGGAACGAGGTGCCGTAGCCGCCCGCGGCGAGCAGCTCGCCGACCGACAGACGCTGGCGGTGTGCCGTTTCGAGGTGATGCTGCGCGGACGCGTTGAAGCGCAGGATGTCGCGCAGCATGCCGAGGAACGACGGCGAGAACAGGTTGCGGCGTTGCGCGAATACCGTGTTGAGATTGCTGCCGGCCCATTCGAGCCGGCCGCCGTCGATCGAAACCGAGAACGACATGTCGCTCGGATGCGCGGCCACGCCGAGTTCGGCGAGCAGCGCGATCAGGTTCGGATAGGTCCGGTCGTTGAACACGAGGAACCCGGTATCGACCGGGTGGCTCGCGCCGTCGAGTTCGACATCGACGGTGTGCGTGTGGCCGCCGAGGTAGCCGGCCGCCTCGAACAGCGTCACGCGGTGACGACGGGCCAGCAGGTAAGCGCTCGCCAGGCCGGCGATGCCGGCGCCGACGACGGCGATCCGCCGCCCGGGCGGCAAGGCAGTGAAGGGCTGGTGCATCGCGAAGGGTCTCCGTCAGGCGGTCGGCGGTCTCGGGAACGGTTTTTCAAGATACGGAGCAAAGCGGTCGGCGGATGCGCCGGGCCCGCTTCAGTCGCGCTCGCCCGGCGAGGCGAAGCCCGGTTGACCGATCTGTCCGGGTGTTTGCGGCACGCGCCTGAAGCGCGACGTGTCGTAGCCCATCGCATCGAGCCGCGCGAGCAGCGAGCGATACGTCGCGTCGTCCATCGTCGGCTCACGCGAGAAGATCCATCCGAGCGTCTTGCCCGGGTAGCCGAGGATCGTGTAGCGGTAGTCGGGATCGACATAGAGCGTCAACTGCGTGACGTATACCGGCCAGAACAGCCGCACGCGCCATTCGCCGCCCCCGCTGCCGGGCTTTGCCGTATCGACGAAGCGATAGCGTTTCTCGGGTCGGTCGAAGCCGCCCTTGCGGCCGACGAACACGTCGTCGATCCGGCCGTCCTCGCGCAGCGTCCACTCGGCGCGGCTGCCCACGTAGTTGCGTTCCGCGAAATACGGGATGTTCGCGATCACGTACCAGCGGCCCATGTAGCGTGGCAGGTCGACGGCCACGCTCGACAGGGGCACGGCTGCGCGCGGATTCGTGTTCGGCGCGTTGCCCGAGCAGCCCGCGGCGATGGCGAGCGCAAGACCGGCCGCGAGCATGGCGGCGAAACGGCGGACGATTGGGTACGGCATGACACGTCTCACGCGCGTACGGGCCGCTTGTCGAACAGGTAGTGCGCGATGCCCCATTCCTGGCCGCCGGCATAACCGAACAGTTCGGCGACGGCCATGTAGAACATTCGCCAGCGCTGGAACCAGATCCGCGCGTCGGCGCCGTAGACCGTTTCGAAAATCGGCATGATCCGGCCGCGCGCGGCGTCGAGCGAAGCGAGCCAGTGGTTGGCCGTGCGGGCGTAGGCGGTGCCGTCGATCCACCATTGGCGGTCGAGGCGGACGTCGTCCTGGAACCGCAGCAGCAGATGGGCCGACGGCATCGTGCCGCCGGTGAAGAAATGACGCGACATCCAGTCGGTGTCGTCGCGCACCGCGAAATGATAGGCGAGCAGCTTGTGCGCGAAGACGTGCACGAACAACTTGCCGTCGTCGTGCATCCAGCGTGCGATTTTCGCCAGCAGTTGCCCGTAGTTCTTCATGTGCTCGAACATCTCGATCGACAGCACGCGGTCGAAACCCGCTTCGCCGGGCGCGAAATCGAAGTCCACCACGTTGCCCGTGACGATCCGCAGATTGGTCAGCCCGCGCCGGGCCGCGCATTGCTCGATGAAGTTCCGCTGACCGTGAGCATTCGACAGGCCGACGATCCGCGCGTGCGGATAGCGCTCGGCGAGCCACAGCGACAGCGACCCCCAGCCGCAGCCGAGATCCAGGATGCGCTGGCCGTCCGCGAGGCCGGCCCGCTCCGCGTAAAGCGACAGCATGGCGTCCTCGGCTTGCGCGAGCGTTTCGTTGCCGTGCGGGTAATAGCCGCACGAGTATTTCAGCCGGGGGCCGAGATGGGCTTCAAAGAACGCGCCGGGCACTTCGTAATGCTGCGTGTTGGCCGCATGCGTGTCGATCGCGATGGGGCTCGCGTTCAGTTCGTGCACCAGCCGGTCGAAGGCGGCCGTGCGTCGCTCGCCGTCGAGCAGATGTTCGTCGCGCAGGCGCTGCCGCAGCAACGTGCGCATGCCGGCGCGGATCAGCGGATCCGGCAGCCAGCCGCGTTCGCAGCAGCGGATCAGCCAGGTGTCGCCGGGGGCAGGCATCCGGGCGGGCGACGGTTGCGAGGCGGTGGCGGTCATGAGCGCGTACTCCTGTCTTCTGGATGGTCGGGGCGGGCAACGGGCGGTGGTGCGGCCGGCCTGGGCGGCCACGGAACGAGGGCGCTGGTCGTGAGCATGTATTCCCGGTAGCCCGGCCGCGTTCGCACGAGATGCGCCTCGAGTAGCGGCAGGCCGGAGACCCTGAGCAGCAGCCACGCCATCAGGAACGGCGGCAGCAGCGTGAGCCAGCCCCACGGCATGCCGATCGCGAGCGCCGCGTATGCGCACCAGTGCAGGCATTCGAAGAAGTAGTTGGGGTGCCGCGAATAGCGCCACCAGCCCACTCGACAGACGCGGTCGCGGCGCCCGGGGGCAGCGAGGAAGCGCTTGAGCTGCCGGTCGGCGGCGGCCTCTCCGGCCACGGCGACGAGCCAGATCGAGACGGCCGCGACGGCTGCGGACCGGGACGGCGCGGCCGGACTGTATGCCGGCACGAAGAACGCGACCGACAGCAACATCGAGATCAGCGCCTGCAACTGGAACAGCCAGAACATGTTGCGCGGCGCGGCGTCGCCCCATTGCACGCGGAATTGCCGATAGCGCCGGTCCTCGGGCTGCCGGCGGTTGCGACGCCACAGGTGCCGCGCGAGCCGCAGCCCCCAGATGCCGCCGCCTGTCGCGACGAGTGCACGGTTCAATGCCGGGCCGGTGCCGAGCCCCGCGACGAACACGGCCATGCCGCCGAGCGTCACTGCCCAGACCGGGTCGATCATCCCGGCATTCCGGGAGCGCAACTGGCTGATCCACACCGCCGTGAACGACAGAAACAGTCCGACGAAAGCGAGGAGGGCAACGGCGACGGCATGCATGCGGGCGGCTCCGGGGACGCGATATCCGTCATATACGGAGCCGAAGGCCAAACGGATGCATCGGGATGCGCCGCGACCTGCGCGCGGGCGACAGGGGCACGCACCGCGCTCACCCTCGACGGACGGATGTCCGCCGCAGGTTGGCGCGGCGCCTGTTATGCCGCGTGCATTGCCCCGGTGGCGAGCACCGGACCCGTGGGTTGACCGCTCGGCGAGCCGCCGCGCGGCTCGATCGACACGGCGAGCACCGCACGTGCGCTGAACTGCGCGACGATCGCGGGCGGCAGCGTCATCGACGCCGGTGCGTCCGGCGTGAATACGCCGAGCGAGATCGGCTTCGCATTCGGCGGAATCAGCCAGAGCTCGGCCGAGCGATTCGCGGCGATCGTCGGCTTGTCCGCCGGCACCACGACCATCCGGGCGCGGCGCAGGTCGACGGTGGCGGTCCAGTGTGCGACGCCGTCCGACCGTGCGATCGTGGCCACCATGTAGCTGCCCTCGACAGCTGCCACGCGCGGCGGCGCTTCGCTCACCAGGATCAGGTTGAACGCGAGCAGTCCGAGGGCGGCCAAGCTCGCGCCAAGGCCGACCCAGCGCCACAGTCGCAGGCTGTTCCACCATCCGCCCGATGGCGTGGCGCCGCGCGCGGCCGGCGGAACGAGGAAGCCGAGGTCACGCTGGATTCTCGTCCAGACCCGGCCGGGTGGGGCGACGCGTGCGATGTCTTCCGCGAGCGGTGCGAAGCGGCGCTGCCAGCGCTCGAGCGTCGCCTGCAACAGCGGATCGCGTGCGGCGGACTCCTCGAGTGCGTGCCGCGCATCGGCGTCGAGCACGCCGAGCGCGTATTCCGCGCAGCGCAATTCGGGATCGTGATCGGCTGGCGTATTCATTGCTCGAGACATACCTTCAGCTGCATCAGGCTGCGCCGGATCCAGCTTTTCATGGTTCCGAGAGGCACACGCAGTCGCGCTGCGAGTTCGCTATAAGTCGCGCCGCTGAAAAAAGCCTCGCGTATTGCGCGGCCCTGATCCGGATCGAGCCGCTCGAGGCACCGTTCGAGGCGTTGGCGCTCCTGGCTTGCTTCCGCGAGCGCGGCGGGCGTCGGATCCTCGTCGGGGAGATCCAGCACCTGCTCTTCGTCGAGTTGCGCCTCGCGATGCTGCCGTAACCGGTCGATCGTCCTGTTGCGCGCCAGCGTGGTCAGCCACGTCATCGCACCGCCGCGTGCCGGGTCGAATGCGTCAGCGCGTCGCCACACGGCCGTGTAGACATCCTGGAGCAGATCCTCGGCTTCCCCGCGATCGTGAACCATGCGCAGGATGATGCCGAACACCCGCGACGAGGTCAGCCGGTACAGCTCGGCGAAAGCCGCCTGGTCGCCGCTCGCGACCTGCGACATGACCTGATTCAGGTGCTCGCGACGCACGGCATCCGCGTCGGTTGACGGGGCGAAGCGCTCGGCACCATCCGGCGTGTCGTTCATGCTGAAGAAATGGCGAGGATCGCCATGGCGTGAATGTCGAGCGAAATATAGCACTGCCGGATGCACTTGATCGAGCAATCGACGGCGGACCCGCTGAATGTCGTGCATGGTGGCGAACCGTATGAAGACGTTGCAGCGAGATACGAACGAATCGCCCGCCGGGATGCAACCGGCCGCCGTCACTGCGGCGGGGTGGTTGCGTGCACAATGGCGTGATTTCCTGGCCGGGAGGGAGTCAATGAAGCGATCTGTCCTTTGTACGTCGTCCGTGTGGACGACTTCCATGGCGCTGGCTGGAGCGGCGCTGTTGCTCGCGGGATGCGCGGGCCTGGCGGGAGGCGAGAGCGGCAACGCCCAGGTGCCGCAGCCGGCCAAGGCGGTCGATCTTGATCGCTATGTGGGTAGATGGTACGAGTTCGCGCGCTATGAAAACCGCTTCGAGCGCGGTTGCGACGGCGTGACGGCCGATTATGCGAAGCGGGAAGACGGCCTCGTCGACGTGCGCAATACGTGTCGCGAAGGCGGGCCGGGCGGCCGCGCACGAAGCTCGGACGGACGGGCGAAGATCGTGGCGAACAGCGGCGACGCGAAACTGAAAGTGTCGTTCTTCGGGCCGTTCTTTTTCGGCAACTACTGGATACTCGATCACGCCGACGACTACTCGTGGTCGATCGTCGGCGAGCCGTCAGGGCGATTCCTGTGGATCCTGACGCGCGTCGCGAGGCCGTCGACCGAGCAAGCCGACGCGCTTGTCGAGCGCGTGCGGACGCTCGGCTACGACACGATGATGTTGCGGCGCACTGCGCATTAGCCCGACTGCATGGGCAGCCATGCATCCGCGGCCGCGTCACGTTCGGGAGAACGTCGGGTACCGCGTGCGTTGTTGTCGGTGACGATCGTGAAGGAGAGGAGCGGGGCCCGGTCTGTTCGGGAGCGGGGGCGTGTTCGCCCCCGACTCTGGGCGCGAGCTGTCGGGGAGACTAGACCTGCCCGCGATCGCGCGAGCTCACGGCGACTACCGTAGGCGACTCGGCGAGCGAGACAAAGCTTCGGGTGACGCCGTCCAGCGCATCTATGTTGCCTGTCTCGATGTCGTAAACCCAGCCGTGCAGATTCATGCGCCCCTGTTCGAGGGCGAGCGCCACGGACGGGTGAGTGCGCAGATTGGCGAGTTGCGCGATCACGTTTTCGCGCACGAGCCCGTCGAGCTTCGCGCGAGGCGTGTCGTATTCATGCGCGGCGTTGATGACTTTAGCGGCGTCGGCATGACGCAGCCAGTTCGCGACCGCCGGCAGATGATCGAGGCAGGTGCAGCGTGAAATCGCGCCCATCGCACCGCAATCGGAGTGACCGCAGATCACGATATCGCGAACGCCGAGGACGGCGACCGCGTATTCGACGGTGGCGGACACGCCGCCGGGCTCGGGGCCGTAGGACGGCACGATGTTGCCTGCATTGCGGATCACGAACAGTTCGCCCGGCTCGCGCTGCGTGAGCAATTCGGGCACGACGCGACTGTCCGAGCACGTGACGAACAGTGCCTTGGGGTTCTGTGATGTGGCGAGCTGCTTGAAGAGCCCAGCCCGTTGCGGATAGATGTCGCGCTGGAAACGAAGAAAACCGTCGATGACGTCACGCATGTTTGCTCCCGGGGTACAGATTCGATATACCGGCGTAGCAAAGACGGGTACGCTCGCGCGGCGGGCAATATTATGCCGGCATCAGATGTGCGAGGGAACGGCGTGGTACTTGAGGGTCGGCCGGGACTCGTGAAATTTTCGCAAAAATCATCTCAACTTGATGATTTAACAGGGAAATTCTGAATCGTTGTCCGTCTGCTGACGGCCATCTGACGACAGACTATCCTTCCTTGCGGACCCCGAACGCATGATCAAACTGCCGAGCCCGCTGCACGTCGTCGCTGTGCAGATAGGTCGACGTCGTCGAGATCGACGCGTGGCGCAGGTTGTCGCGCACCATGATCAGCTCAGCGCCGCGCCCGAGCGCGTGCGATGCGTGGGTGTGCCGCATCCAGTGTGGGCTCGCGCGCCGCAGCTTCTCAGCGGTCGCCGGCCGTTCGTTCTGGATCTCGTCGGCTGCCAGCACGAAGAACCGGCGCAGCACGCGCCAGAGCCGTCTGGGTTCGATGCCCGCGCTCTCCGCCTCGAGACTCGCGACGAGCGGCGTCGCCGGGTTCCAGCGTGTCGGCGTGACCGGCAGCCCGCGCTGCACGAGATGCTGATCCAGCGCGGTCCGAGCGAGCGACGGCAGTGCCACCTTGCCGCCCTTGCCGAGCACGTGCAGCCAGTGATCGCCGTGCTCGTCCCGCCGACCGCAGCGGAGCTGGTCGGCCTACGTATGCGTCATCGCCGCACCCAGGCGGCCGTCGCCGAGCGGTCGGGCGTTCCCCCCCGGCAGGTGCAGCGCTGGGAGGCCGGCGAAGGCACGATGCCGGTCGCGTCCTGGCAACTGCTGTGCCGTGAGTGGGGGACGCGCTTCCGGGAAGATTTCGCGACGGCGCCGGGCCCGATGACCCGCGGCTGGGACACGCTGCGCGATACCGCACGCGACACCATCGAGCGCGGCGACGTCGTGCACTTGCAGGCGATCGCCGGGCCGCTGATCGTGGCGACCGTGTGTGCCGATCGCGTCCACGACGGCCTGGTCGACGAGCACGCGTATGGCGCGATCGTGACGGGGCTGGGCTGGGCGCCGCGTATCCCGCTGGTGAGCCCGCAAGCTTTACTCTCGGCGAGCGCGTGAGCTTCGCGCGGGACAACGTGATCCACCTCGAGCAGTGCGCAGTGCGCACCGCGCGCGGGCGTGGTTGACCGGAGCGTGAAATCGTGCACAAAACCCAGAGCTACACGCAGCTGACGACCTACACCAAGCAGACGATGCGGAAGCATTTGCGAAGACGATGCTCGATGCGGCCTAAAGAATGAGGCGCGCGAAAACCGTCGCCGAATTTCACGAACCTGATTCCCGATAAGGAAAACGATGACGAAATCGGATGACGAACAACGGATCCTCGAGCAGCAGGTTCGCGAGTGGACCACGGAACTGAAGCGATCCGTACCCGCCGGCGCTGTTCTCGGTGTCGGACGTGGAAACGGGACGAAGCATCGGAAGGATCATGGAAGGGTCGATCGACGCGCGCGCACCGTGGCGATTGAGAAGGTCGACCGAGCCACACCCGAGCAATGGGAGGCGTTTTGCTCTGCAGAGCGATCGGCGAATCCATGCGGGCGCCTGCGTGCTGCAGGTGCTTGATCCATGTCGAACCACCTCGGCAGGAGGCGCTGCCCCAGCGCACTTCCGTCCGAATTGGATTCACTAGGCCGCGTGCGGTTGAACGGCCCGCCGATATCCATATATTAAATTAATATATTTAATTGATCTATTATTTACACGAACCGCAACAATCGACCCACCGCAATGGCTCGCCCCCTGAATTTCCGGAGAAAATCAATGGAAATTGTAAGCTTCGCGTTCTCGCGCCGGCCATGAGGGCACCGTAACAAAGCTTGACGATCTGATTCGCGCAGTCCGTCTAGAATGGCTTTGCTAAATCTGCATATGGTCTAATAGCCGAATCTCGAACGTTTTGGAAAGCGCCGGGAAACTTGCGTTCGACACCATGAGGACGCTGGATTACGAACACCCGGTTTATGTCCTGATGACGCCTGCACCGATGGATGTCCTGTCCGTATTGGGCGATCGGTCGGATTTTGGTCCAGCGGTTGGCTGTTTCCTGTCTCCATTCGATGCGCTATTGGAAATGGTGTTCCTGCTGCGACACGATGCAAAGGCAGTTGAAGGCGTCTTGCTGTCGAGTCACCTGCCACGGCGCGTCCTCTATTCAGGCAGGTTGCGACAGCGGCCGCTAACCGTGCATCTCGCGTGGCTTGCCCACGAGAACCGGCTCATCGTGCATCACGATGGCCATCTCTTCAGGGTTGCTCGAGACCAGGCTGCACGATGGCGCCAGCACCATACGGCGGTGGCAATTGAAGCAGCGACGTGGTCGCCGCTCGATCGACTGCACCAGTCCGCAGGCCTCTTTGCCTGGCAAGAGACGTTGCAGATCGCACGACGATGGCTGGCGTCGCCGGCCGTTGAGGAGGCGTCGCTCCGGCGGGCCGTCGCGGCGCTCGACGCTGTCGACGTGATCGCTGTACCTCCCGGCGATGCCAAGCAGTTGGCGTTGTACAACCCGGAAACCGGGTGCTGGCACTTCGTGCCGCGAGACGGGACCGTCTGGCAAAAAATCGACGGTCACGTTGTGGCTGGCCAGAGATGAACACAAAACTGAGAGGGCCGAAGTGAGCATCAGCGACACACTTAGTAGCTTCGCGTTGGGCGCGGTCGACTGGAACCGACGTCCGATCGCTTTGAATTTCGGGCGACTTCAAGGGACGTTGGGGCGCTTGCTTGCGCTTCAGCACGCAAACGTTTACGAAGGGCTGATGACCGGCATCCACGGCCATCTCACGTGCGTGTCGACACGACGCGACCTACCACCCAAGCTGTTTATCGGCGTGCCTGTCTCATTGCGACTGGTAACCGACCGTGGCCAGCTGCAGACGATCAACGCGATCGTTCAGAACGTACAAATCGGACAAAGCGATGGCGAGCTGTGCGTTTACCAGCTGACGATTTGTGATGCTTTGTCCCTGATGGACAAACGGACGAACTCGCGCGTCTTCCGCAAGCAGAGCGTTGTCGACGTCCTCTCGGTGATGTTCAACGAATGGCGGCAGCGTAGTCCGGCGCTCGCGCGCGCCTTCGAATTCGACCTGTCATTCCTGAATCGCGATCGCTATCCTGCTCGAGAATTGACGCGCCAGGTGAACGAGTCGGACGCAGCGTTTGTGCGGCGCTTGTTGCGTCGCGAAGGGATTTCGATCTTCGTCAAGGCAGGGCCCGCCAAGGGCGGATCCACCTCCGAAGACGAACCCCCCGTGCACACCTTGGTCTGTTGCGACAATCCCGATTCGTTGCAGGAAGGACCGGCGGGAACGGTGCGTCTACACCCACGCGACGCTGGAACCGAAGAGCGCGATACGGTTACGCTGTTCGCGCTGCACGCGCGCCTGGTGCCGGGCGCAGCGAGTCGACCATCATGGGACTACAAGAAGGCGCGTATTGACGAGTCGACCGTGGCAGGCGAAGTCGACCAGGGCGATGCCGGTAACGATCTGGCGACGCTCCTGACCGACGTGGCGATCGATGTCCCGCACGCAGGCGACTCGTGGGACGACCACGATCGCCTTACGCGCTCGCGTATGCTGGCGCACCAATTCGAAGCTGAACAGTACGACGGCGCAAGCGGGATCCGCGATCTCGCCGTCGGCACCTGGATCACGCTGACGGGTGACCCCGACCTGGACATGCAGTCGGCCGACAAGCGGCAGTTCGTCGTCACGTCGATTCGTCACGACGTCTCGAACAACCTCCCGAAGGGGCTGACCGAACGCGTGCAGCAGCTCTTTGCTGCGAGCAAGAACCTCGTATCGCCTTCGCCGGCCCAACTGGCCCCTTCGTCCGCTGAATCGGATACGCGCTACGAAAACACTTTCACGTGCGTGCGCCGCGGCGTCCCGATCACGCCGGCATACGATCCCAGGATTGACCTGCCACCCGTTCATTTGCTGACCGGGGTCATCGTCACGCGCGACGGTGATGAGGTTGTGACCGACGAGCTCGGGCGGGTCTACGTGCGGATCCAAGGACTGGATCCTGCCGATCACTCCCATGCACAAGGGGCCGGCACGAACGATAACGCCGGCGACAGCGCGCCGATCCGGGTGGCGTCGAGCCTCGCGGGCACGCAGTTCGGTGCGTCCTTTCTGCCACGCATCGGCATGGAGGTCCTGCTCGGCGCGATCGGGGGCGATCCCGACCGGTTGGTGATCATCGCTGTCCTCGGCAATGGGGCGAACCCGCCGGCGGCGTTTACGCACACCGGTTCGCTGCCTGGCAACCGATACGTGTCGGGTATCAAGACGAAGGAAATCAAGGGGCAGCGCTACAACCAGTTGCGGCTCGACGACACGCCGGGAGAAATTTCCAGCCAACTTGCGAGCGAGCACGCGCACTCCCAACTGAATTTGGGTTTCCTCACGCAACCGCGCCAGAACGGGCAAGGACAGGGACGCGGCGAGGGTGCGGAGCTGCGCACCGATGCGGCCGCAGCGTTGCGCGCCGCGCAAGGGATCTTGCTAACAACATATGCCCGCTCTCAGGCAAGCGGCGGACAGCTTGATCGTGACGAGCTGCTGCAGTTGCTCGGCGAGTGCACCGAACTCTTCAAGTCGCTGGGTGACTATGCGGGCCAACATGGCGGACAGGCACCCGACACGGCGGGTCAGCAGGGGGTCGCTGCAGCATTCAAGAGCTGGGCGCCTGGCAGCGATGCGTCGAACACTGGCGCCGGCACCGCGGGTGGATCGCAAGCATTGATGGCCTTCGGCGCGGAAGCCGGGGCGATCGCGATCACCCCGAAAACCCACGTGACATACGCGGGCGAAAACATCGATCAGGTTGCGCAGCAGCACGTCCAGGTGACCAGCGGCCAGCGCATCAATCTGCATGGCGGCCATGGCGTCGCGATGTTCGCTCACAGTGAGGGCGTGTCGGCGATCGCGAACCAGGGCAAGGTCACGCTGCAGAGCCAGAACGACGATACACAAATCGATTCGGCGAAGAACATCCAGTTCACGGCGGCCGACGGCAAACTGATCGGAATGGCGAAAGATGAAGTGGTTCTCACGACGTCGGGCGGTGCCTACCTGAAACTGCACGGGAACAACATCGAGCTCGGGTGTCCGGGACAGTTCATTGTGAAATCTGCAGGTCATACTTGGGACGGGCCGGCCAGCATGAGTGCGGATCTTCCGACGTTCAATCACGCGCCGCTCAGCCGGGTGCCGAAACTGGTCCGGGCGACGGACGGGCAGCCTTCGACGGATTTTGTCGGCGAAGTCCAGCGCTCGTCTGGCGGCGTTGTCTCCGGACAGACTGACGCGACGGGCCGGCTGTCGAAGATCGACACGAATCAGTTCGAGTCGCTGACCTTCAACTTCTTCGAAAAAGAATAACCCCCAGGGGCGAGAGAACCTCATGACCAATCCATCCACACCCGCGCCGGGCGGTACGCAGGACAAGCGATTTCGTGTCGGCGGCGGGAAAGGCATCACGACATTTAGCGGCGGAGACGCCCTTGCAATCCAGCGTCCCGCGTTGCCCGGCGTCGTGATCTTCGTGCACGGCGTCAACTCCGAGGGCGAATGGTTCAAACCCGCAGAGGAGGGGCTTTGCAAGGGACTCAACCGGCGGCTCGGCCGGCTCGACGATCAGATGGCTCATAAGGGTGTCGAGGGTGGCCAACTCACGCCGGCGCAGTACATCGACAGCCTGACCCCGGACGGTTTCATCAACCCGAAGATGACGTCCAAAACGTACATCCAGACCACTCCGTCGTATTCCCCGGTAATTCATTTTCGGTGGGGCTACAAGGCCAACAAGGACGAGCTGAAGAAGTACGGTGCCAACGTTTTCCTGAACGAGCAAAATTATTGGGGCGGGGGCCCGTTTGCGAATGGCTGCTCGAGCCTGCCAGATATGTATAACGAAGGCGTCAACGACCGTCTGTTTGGCTGGCTGAGAATCCAGAGTTTGAACTCGATCTCGGCACGGGAAGTGTACTCAACGCCACCTCGACACTATGGCGTGATGGCGGCACTGCGTCTCGCGAAGCTGATCGAGTCGATCCGCAGAAAGCAGGCCGACATGCCGATTACGGTCGTGTGTCACAGCCAGGGCAACATGGTCGGGATCCTGGGTGCGTTCCTCGGCGATCAGTTGCAGGACGTCACCGACGTCAATGGAAAGAAGGGCCGCTGCGTCGCCGACACTTATGTCCTGGCCAATCCACCGTACAGTGTCATGACGGACGATATGGGTGGACGCATAGCGGACTCCTGGTCTCAACGCGGCACGCTCGACAAAGACGGCCGTCGTGGACGCGAAACCTACCAGGCGCGGGTCAAAACGCTGGGGAATTTTCTGAACATCATTGGCGCCCGGCGTTCATACGACATGGACGCAGCCTATATCGACAAGCACATGGAGAACAGCCGCCCGTCGGCGAGTGGCGGCAAACCCTTCAAGGCCGCGCTCGATCGCCAGCACCACGGGCTGAACGGTTCCACTTATGGGCGAGCGACCTTGTACTGCTGCCCGCATGACCAGGTCATTTCCGCTGTCACGGTTCAGGGCATGGGCTGGCGCGGACTGAGCGATGAAGAATTACGCGACATCGGCGTCGGGAACGTGCTAACGCAGCGCGTCTTCGCTTCGGGCTATCACGTAGGCCTGCCCCCAGGCGCGAGAACACAGTATCGGTACTGGGAGGACGACTGGCGATATGGAAAAGGCGCAACGCCGGGCTTTTGGTATCCACCCTCGCCAACGACACAATTCAGTTTTCGACGCACGCTGCTGGCCGCAAACTCCACCCTCGAGAAAGCCGGCATCATTTCGAGTTATATCCTCGGCAATGAGGTGTTTTCGCTGCTGCGCTTTGTGAAGACGCAGGTCAACGGCAACCCGCCGAAAGGCTGGGCGGTGACCATCAGCGCGCCCAAGCTCGACGAGCCGTTCAAGCCGCAGGCCATCCAGTATGGACACGTCTGCAAAACGACGGATGGTCCGAACGCGACCAGCGACTTCAACGAGTATTACGATCCACCCGCAACAGCCCGTCAGGCCAAGAAACCGGGAGACCGCAAGCCCGGCGATGCGCTCGACAACTACGACGGAAAAGCCCCAGCGCTCGGCGATGCGAAATCCGAAGCCGAACAGCGCTATGAGGATCATGCGATCGTGCGTCAGCGCATTCGGCGCCTCGACGCAACGGGGTTCATGGATAAGGAAGGTCGCGTGAAGACCGAAGAACCGGGGTGGCAGGATCCACCGCAACAAGGCGGCCTGGCGCCGATGAACCAGCAGATCATGACCGACTATCTGAAGTCGACTGAGAAGAACAATCCGACCAACCACTCGACTACGATGACCAATCCGGCACACGCGGAGAAGGCGCTGGCATACGACGTGGCTGTTGGCGTGTGCAAGCTCGATGACGAAGCTTGGAAAAATCTGCGGGTTGAAGCGGATTGGAGATTTGGAGGACAGATCGGTAAAGAAAACGCGAATAGCAAGTACGGGGAATATTTTTTGCGGGGGTTGATGCAGAACGGCACCCTTGCCAAGTGGATTTCGCACGACGGTGAAGCCCGTATGCCGAGCAAGATTGTCGACGAACGCGACGGCTGGATGATCATCGACGGCTACATGGCGGGGACCGGGCGATGACTCTTACTTTGCCGAAAAGGTTGATGATTGCCGCGCTCGCCTTTATCGTAACGGCGGGCGTGATTCTGCTGTTGTGGCATCCTGCGAGCGCGTTGCATACCGAAACACTCACACCGGAATCCTTGATGAAGCGTCTTATCGTACTCCCATTGCTGGTTGCTGCAATGGTCTTGGCGTTCACAACAGCCTGGTGGAAGAACCGTGCACCACAGGTTGTGACAACTGCGCCGGAAGTTAGCGCGAGCACGTCGATTGCGTCCGAGAAACCCTTTATGGCGCAAGTGGTCGGACTCGTGTGGCTCAACCCGTTGCAACGGCGCGACTACCCGACCGAGTGGCAAGTGCTGTGGACGATGGGGCTTGTCAAACCGAACAAGAACGACGACATGGTTCGCACTGACCCGAAGAGTTTTACCACCCTTCAACCGGTGGCCATCGTAGCCGATGGCAACGATGGCCACGAAAAGTTCTACGGATTCTATGAGAAGTATGTCACCCAGACGTTTCTGTTGTTGGGCGAGAGATATGTCATGAATCCGGATTATTTTTATACGGTCAAGCCAGAGAACAAGAAAAAATGGAGAGAGGTCGCAGGTATTCACGTTGAGGCAGCACTGCCGAGCAGATTGGAAGCCAAGGCGTCGGCAGACTATCTCCGGGATCAGATTATCAGCGAGTTCGAAATCGGAAACACCGAGTTCACTGATTTGTGGAGTGACAACACGCCTCCGGACGTTCGCGTCACCCAAGGCGGTCCAAACACGGGTTTCACTTCCCTGACCAATGCGCTCGATTATCTGCGTGCGCACCCTGACAAGAGCGTCTGGGTGATGAACTGGGATGCACCGAGCTTCCCACCGAAGGACGAGCAGATGAACGAGAACATGGTCATGTTGATCCTGACCGGGCCGGATTTCAAAACCCAACGGGAACCGCTCGCATGGATCGGCCGGCCAGCAACGGGCGATACGCAGGCCTTTGAAGCAAAGGTGCGTGAGCCGCGCGCGGTGCAAGCGTGGAAGGCAACGATCGAGCAGGCCGCTAAAAACGCTGAGATCGGTGTCACCGACCTCAAGTTCATCGTGCACGACGCCGGCCATGGGAGCGACGCAGCGTCGGCACGCTTGGCCTCGTTGTCCCAGTCGTTGACCGAAACGCTCCCGGAATACGACCATGTGAAGCAGACCTTCAATACGGCGGCCGTCCTGGGTGACATGGGTACGGGGTCTGCGCTCACAGACGTGGTACTGGCGATCGGCCGGGCCAATCACCTGGGCGGCGACACACTCGTGGCGGGCACGACCGACGCCGACCACCCGATGGCAGTCGTCGTGAAGCCGCCGAGCAAATTAACGCCGATCGATCCCGATCGCAACTGGTTTCGGGCGGGAGGCGAAGGGGATGCGTATCTGCCGTGGTGGGGTAAGCGATTCGACGGCGACTATCCCGAATGGCGCGGGCAAGGTTATTCGTATTGAGGAAGCAGTATGCGCGGCGTGATTCGAATAGGCGATCGGCATAGTCACGGCGGAACCGTGGAAACCGGCGCGCCGAATAGCAAGGTCATGGGGCGCGCCGTCGCGCGTATCGGCGACCGGTGCATCTGCCCCGAGCACGGCGAGGTCGTCATTGCTGAGGGTGACGCGAACCTCAGAGTCGACGGGGCGAACGCCGCGCTTGATGGCCACAAGACGTCGTGCGGTGCGGTACTGTTTTCCAGCTTGACGACGTCCGGGCGGCCATGAGGTTGTGCAGCGGGATCTCCCGCTGCTCGTGGCAGCGCGTCGGGTGCGGCGCGCGGTCCACCGATTCGCGCGTCGTTCACTTTCGTTGTGGGGAATTTTTATGGAATCGGGAGCGTATAGACCCTCTCGCCATCAGCAGCTCATGGGGTGGGGCGTTGGGTTGGTTGGAGCTGGGATTTGCCTTTCCGCTGCCTTATTTGTTCTTCTGATCATTGGCGCATTCGACCAGTGGCATATTCAAAGCGATGCACAGTTGACGTTTGTCTTCTCGGTGCCCGTTTTAATGGTATTCGTCGGACTCGTCCTGTTCGTCGTGGGCGTGGTCAACGCATTCAGAGCGCGCAAATGAACCGAATTGGCCACCGCGCGTGGATTGTCATAACGATGGAAGTGCGATGTGATTGTGCGGCGGGATCTATGACGAACGCGAACCTGGATCAGAGGCTTTCATGCGCTGTGTAATTCGGGTTGGAGACGTACACAGTCACGGCGGGCGCGTTGAGTCCGGTGCTGCGAATAGCGAGGTGATGGGTCGGCCGGTCGCACGAATCGGTGACCGCTGCACCTGCCCGATCCATGGCGAGTGTGTGATCGTGGAAGGCGATTCCGATTTCAACGTGGAAGGTAGCTTCGCGTCCTTCGACGGTCAGAAGACCTCGTGCGGGGCGGTGCTGATCACGTCGCTTCCGACGTCCGGGCGATCCTAGCTTCTCGCACGAGCGCGCACGCACGCGCCTCGACGCCTGCAGGCGATCGCAGCGGTCGTGGCATGGAGGTGAGCTCATGCATCAGATACAGCATGTTCGTCGCGAGGTCGTGGGCCAAGCCGCCGACAACAATGAACCAATCGGAATGCATGAGTGCCTCTGTAGGTCGAACGCACGCTCAGGCGGTGGCCGCCGGCGCCGGCCTTACGCTGCGCTTAGTGTCCAAAGTATTATTCTGGACTACATTTTACATAATCATAGTTATCGTCAGTTTTGTTGTAGGTCCCAAGTTCAGATGTCGCGTTTCCGCTAAATAAAAATGTCGTGTTTTGGCTTGTAGGTTGATCGCCGACACCCCACAGGG
>JABLTH010051340.1_pt1 | contig 29348 bp, 24 predicted proteins | sample 7875711 | NCBI WGS metagenome assembly JABLTH01 (sample SAMN14941262, study PRJNA633318) | bioreactor metagenome | isolation source: bioreactor | place: China | collected 2019-03-05 | reverse complement strand
GGGTGCGCGCTCGTGACGCCGCTCGCGACCGTCGCCCTGTCGAAGGCCGCGGTGCCGCCGCTGTCGGCCGCGCTCGGCACCGTCGGGCGCATGGCCGCGCGCGGCCCGGTGCGCGCGCTCAGCCGCACGGCCGTCGCGGTCGCGGCGCTCGTGATCGCTGTGTCGGTAACGGTCGGCATGGGCACGATGATCCGCTCGTTCCGCGTGGCGGTCGTGGAGTGGCTCGAGGCGACGCTGCAGTCCGACGTGTACGTCTCGGCGGGCGACGTCAGCGCCACGCGCTCCGACGAGCCCCTGCCCGCGGACGCGGTGCGGCGCATCGCGGCGCTGCCCGGTCTCGCGTCGGTGAGCCTCCTGCGCGGCGTCGTGATCGACACCCCCGCCGGGCCGCTGCGCCTGAACGCGCTGCGCATCGGGCCGACCGGCGAGCGCACGTTCCGCTTCGTCGAGGGCGATCCGCGGGCCGTGTGGCCCGCGGTGCACGGCGGCGGCGCGGTGATCGTGTCGGAGCCGTACGCGTACCGTCACGGCGTCCACGCGGGCGCGTCGGTCACGCTGCCCACCGCCGCGGGCCCGCGCGCGTTCCCCGTGGCCGGGGTGTTCACGAGCTACGCCTCGGACCAGGGCGTCGTCATGCTCGACATGACGACCTACAGGGCGCACTGGAACGACGACACGGTTTCCGCGCTGGGCCTGTTCGCCGCGCCGGGCACCGACCCGGACGCGCTCGCCGCGCGCGTGCGCGCCACGGCCGGGCCGGGGCAGGACCTGCTCGTGCAGTCCAACCGCACGCTGCGCGACACCTCGCTCCAGATCTTCGACCGCACGTTCACGATCACCTCGGTGCTGCGCCTGCTCGCGACGCTGGTCGCGTTCATCGGCATGCTCACCGCCCTGCTCGCGATGCAGCTCGAGCGCGCGCGCGAGCTGGCCGTGCTGCGCGCGAACGGCCTCACGCCGGGGCAGCTGTGGCAGCTCGTGATCGGCGAGACCGGGCTCATGGGCCTCGTCGCCGGCCTCCTCGCGATCCCCGTCGGGCTCGTGCAGGCCGCGCTCATGATCTACGTCATCAACCGGCGCTCGTTCGGCTGGACGCTGCCGCTGTCGCTCGGACCGTCGATCGCCGTCGAGGCCGTGCTGCTCGCGCTCTCCGCGGCGCTCCTCGCCGGACTCTATCCCGCGTGGCGCATGGCGCGGACCTCTCCCGCGCTCGCGCTGCGGGAGGAGTGAGCGTGCGCCGCCCCGCGCTCCACGCCTCGCGCGTCGCCGCCGCGGCCGCCGTGCTCGTGCTCGCGGGATGCGGGCCGAAGGAACCGCCGCGCGCGGGCTCGATCGACGTCGCGGCCGCGCTGCGCGGCGGGGAGACCGCGGGCTACGCGCGCGCGACCGCGCCGCGCACGTTCTCGTTCCCGGAGGACGACGGGCCGCATCCCGAGTTCCGCACCGAGTGGTGGTACACCACCGGCAACCTCGACGGCGAGCACGGCGAGCGCTTCGGGTTCCAGCTGACGTTCTTCCGCAACGCGGTGGCGCCGTCGATGGAGCCGCGCACGTCGCAGTGGGCGACGCGGCAGGTCTACATGGCGCACTTCGCGCTGACCGACGCGGGCGCGCGGCGTTTCCACGACACCGAGCGCTTCGCGCGCGCGGCCGCGGGCCTCGCCGGAGCGGACAGCGCGCCGTTCCACGTGTGGGTCGAGAACTGGGACGTGCACGGGACGGCGCCGTTCCGGCTGCACGCGGACGACGGCGCGGCCGTACTCGATCTCACGCTCGAGCCCGGCAAGCCGCCCGTGCTGCAGGGCGACCGCGGCCTCTCGCAGAAAGGGCCCGAGCCGGGCAACGCGTCCTACTACTACTCGCGCACGCGCATGCCGGCGTCCGGCACCGTCACCAGCGCGGGCCGCACGTTCAAGGTCGAGGGCAGCGCCTGGATGGACCGCGAGTGGAGCACGAGCGCGCTCGGCCCCGATCTCGTGGGCTGGGACTGGTTCGCGCTGCACCTCGCCGACGGCCGCGACCTGATGGTCTACCGCCTGCGCCGCAAGGACGGTACCGCCGACCGCTTCAGCCACGGCACGCTCGTCGCGCCGGACGGCACGTCGCGCGGCCTCACGCCCGCGGAGTTCGCGCTCGAGCCGCAGGGCGCGTGGACCAGCCCGCGCTCGGGCGCGCACTACCCCGCGGGGTGGCGCGTGCGCGTGCCCGCGGAAGGGCTCGACCTCACGGTGACGCCGGTGCTCGCCGACCAGGAACTGCAGGCATCCGTCGTCTATTGGGAGGGCGCGGTCGACGTCGCCGGTTCCGCCACGGGGCGCGGCTATCTCGAGATGACCGGGTACTCACCTGGAAAAAACTGAAGCATAAGGACTTACGGATTTCGAGACAAATCTCGTGGTTCGATCTTGACTAGTGTGAGATATACAGTACTATTGACCTCGAACTAATCACGAGGTCACAGATGATCACATCCGACGACCCCCGCGTCCGGAAGTTCCAGCGCGAGCTCAGCGCCGGCACCGTGGCGCTGGTGCTCCTGGCCCTGCTCGACGGGGCCGACGGGCCGATGTACGGCTACCAGGTCGCCAAGCGCCTGGAAGGGGCCGCCCGCGGCGCGCTCGGCATGAAGCAGGGGACGCTCTACCCGGTGCTGCGCTCGCTCGAGACGCTGGGCCTGCTGGCCAGCGAAGTCGAGCCGTCCGTCGCGGGTCCGCCGCGGCGCTACTACACGATCACGGACGACGGCCGCGCCATGCTCGACCGCTGGCGCGGGATCTGGGACGACACACGGACGTTCGTGGACGCGCTCTTGGCCGCGCCCGCGACGGGCGGGCTCGCGGCGGCGCCGCGGGACGGAGGGGCCGATGAGTGAACCGATCCGCAGCGTCGACGAGTACCTCGACCGGCTTCGCCAGGCGCTCTCCGGGGCCGACCCGGCGCTCGTGCAGGACGCGACGTTCGACGCGTCCGAGCACCTGCGCAGCGCGCTCGAGGGCGCCCCGGAGGACGCGGCGCGGCTCGCGCCCGTGATCGACGAGTACGGCGCGCCCGAGGAGGTTGCGGCCGCATACCGCGACACCGAGGCCACGGTCGCGGCGGCCCTCGCCGTTCCGCGGCGCCGGCCGCGCTCGCGGCTCGAACGCGTCTTCGGCGTGTTCGTCGACCCGCGCGCGTACACGTCGCTGCTGTTCATGCTGCTCACGCTGCCGACCGGCATGGCCTACTTCGTGTGGGCGACGGCCGGCGTGTCCCTGTCGCTCGCCCTCGTGCCGCTCGCGCTGCTCGGCGTGCCGCTGTTCCTGCTGTTCCTCGGCAGCGCGCGCGGCATCGCGCTGGTCGAGGGGCGGATCGTCGAGGTGCTGCTCGGCGTGCGCATGCCGCGCCGCCCGATGCCGCCGCCGGCCGGGACGTTCAAGGCCGGCGTCGTGCAACGCTCGCTCGCCTGGCTGCGCGATCCGCGCTCGTGGACGACGGTCCTGTACCTCGCGCTGCAGCTGCCGCTGGGCCTCCTGTGGTTCATGCTCGGGCCCGTGCTCCTGACCGTCGCGCTCTCGCTCATCGCGACGCCGCTGATCGCGCCGTTCGTGCCCGACGCGCACGTGAGCCTCGACTTCATCAGCGTCCCGTGGGGCCGCTGGTCCGCGCTGGTCGCGGAGGTCGTCGGCTTCGGGCTGCTGTTCGTGACCCTGCACCTCGCGCGCCTGGCCGGGTGGATCCACGCGCGCTGGGCGCGGCAGATGCTCGTGTGCCCGGCGCCGCCCGCGCGGCGCCGCCCGGCCGCGGCCGCGGTGCAGGCCGTCACGGGGTGAGTCGCGCGCCGCTCCTCGAGGTCACGGCGCAGGGGCTCTGGTGCGCGGCGGCCGGTCTCCACGTCGATCCGTGGGGCCCGGCCGAGCGCGCGGTCGTCACCCACGCGCACGGCGACCACGCGCGGCGCGGCACGCGGCACGTGCTCGCCGCCGCGCCCGGGCTCGCGCTCCTGCGCACACGCCTGGGGCGCAAGGCCTCGATCGAGGCCGTCCCGTACGGGCAGGCGATCGACTGCAACGGCGTGCGCGTGTCGCTCCACCCGGCGGGTCACGTGCTCGGGTCCGCGCAGGTGCGCCTCGAGCGCGGGGGCGAGGTGTGGGTCGTGTCGGGCGACTACAAGCGGGCGCCCGATCCCACGTGCGCGCCGTTCGAGCCGCTCGCCTGCCACGTGTTCGTGACCGAGTCGACCTTCGCGCGGCCGGAGTTCGTCTGGCCCGCGCCCGACGTCGTGGCGGACGCGATCCGCGCGTGGTGGCGGACGAACGCGGCGGCGGGGCACGCGAGCGTGCTCTACGCGTACGCCCTGGGGAAGGCGCAGCGCGTGCTCGCGCTGCTCGGGGCGCGGGCGACGAACGGGCCGCCGGCGATCGTGCACGGCGCGATCGACACCGTGAACCGCGCGTACCGCGCGAGCGGGGTGGACCTTCCGCCGGCCGTCCACGCCTCGGCCGTCCCGCGGGGCACCCCGCTGGCGGAGGCGCTCGTCCTCGCGCCGCCGTCGGCCGCGTGCACCGGCTGGGCGCGCCGCTTCGGCCCGCACCGGACCGCGCTCGCGTCGGGCTGGGCGGGGGGCGCCGCACCGCGTCCCCGGCGCGGGATCGAGCGTGGGTTCGTGCTGTCGGACCACGCCGACTGGCCCGCGCTCGTGGACACGATCGCGGAGACCGGGGCCGGGCGCGTCCTGGTCACCCATGGCCATTACGCTGCGGAATTCGCACGTTGGCTGGCGCAGAACGGGCGTCCCGCGGAGGTCCTCGAAGCGCGCGGCCACGTCGCGGAGGCGCCGGTTGCGACCCCGCGAGGGACGGCGCTAACCTAGCCGTCCGCTTCACGTCAGCTCCGCGTTCACGCGCGCTGCGCATCGCGCGCGGGCCCACCCACGACGAGGACCCCCATGCCGCACGACCAGCGCTCCGCTGAACTTCCGAACCTCACCGACGTCTTCGCCGACCGGCACATCGGGCCGCGCGAGACGGACATCGCGGCGATGCTGGCCGAGCTGGGCGTGTCCTCGCTCGACGAGCTCACGGCGAAGGCCGTGCCGGCGGCGATCCGCATGGGCGGCGACCTCGACCTGCCGGCCCCCGTCAGCGAGCAGGAGGTCCTCGACGACCTGCGCCGGATCGCGGCGCAGAACCAGGCGTGGCGCTCGTACATCGGCATGGGTTACCACGGCACCGTCACCCCGCCGCCGATCCTGCGCAACATTCTCGAGAACCCGGGCTGGTACACGCAGTACACGCCGTACCAGGCGGAGATCTCGCAGGGCCGGCTCGAAGCGCTGCTCAACTACCAGACGCTGGTCGAGGACCTCACCGGCCTCCCCGTCGCGAACGCGTCGATGCTCGACGAGGCGACCGCGGCGGCCGAGGCGATGACGATGTGCCGCCGCGTGCACGCCGGCAAGAACGACGACGCGGTGTTCTTCGTCTCCGAGCGCTGCCACCCGCAGACGATCGCGGTCGTGAAGACACGCGCGGTGCCGCTGGGCATCGAGGTCGTCGTCGGCAGCCACGAGACGTGGGATTTCTCGCGCCCGACGTTCGGCGTGCTGCTGCAGTACCCGGCGACGTGCGGCCGCGTGCTCGACTACGGGCCGTTCGCGGAGCTCGCGCACCAGCACAAGGCGATGGTCGTCGTCGCGGCGGACCTGCTCGCGGTCGCGCTCCTGCGTTCGCCCGCGGAGTTCGGCGCGGACGTCGCGGTCGGCAGCGCGCAGCGCTTCGGCGTGCCGATGGGCTTCGGCGGGCCGCACGCGGCGTACCTCGCGACGAAGGACGAGTTCAAGCGCCAGCTGCCGGGACGCATCATCGGCGTGTCGAAGGACGCGACCGGGCGTCCCGCGCTGCGCCTCGCGCTGCAGACGCGCGAGCAGCACATCCGCCGCGAGAAGGCGACCAGCAACATCTGCACCGCGCAGGTGCTGCTCGCGGTGATGGCGTCGATGTACGCGGTGTACCACGGGCCGGAAGGGCTCGCGCGCATCGCGACGCGCACGCGCGCGATGGCCGTCGCGCTCAAGGGCGAGCTGGCCGCGCTCGGGTACGACCTCGGTGACGCGGAGGTGTTCGACACGCTGCACGTCGTGAAGGGTCCGCGCGCCGCGGCCGACGTGCTGCGCGCCGCCGCGCAGCGCTCGATCAACCTGCGGTCGTTCGAAGACGGCGCGATGGGCGTCGCGCTCGACGAGACCGTGGCGCTCTCCGACCTGCAGGACCTCTATGAGAGCTTCGGCGGGACGGCGAAGGTCGACTGGGCCGCGCGCGTGAACGCCGCCGCCGCACCCGCCGCGAAGCACGCGCGGGCGACCTCCTACCTGCAGCACCCGGTGTTCCACCGCTACCGCTCCGAGACGGAGTTCCTGCGCTACGTCAAGGCGCTCGAGAACCGCGACCTGTCGCTCACAGCGGCGATGATCCCGCTCGACTCGTGCACGATGAAGCTCAACGCGGCCGCGGAGATGCTGCCGATCACGTGGCCGGGGTTCACGGCGCTGCACCCGTTCGCGCCCGCCGCGCAGGCCGCCGGCTACCGCGAGATGATCGAGCGCCTCGGCCAGTGGCTGTGCGAGATCACCGGCTTCGCCGGCGTCTCCTTCCAGCCCAACGCGGGCTCGCAGGGCGAGTACACGGGGCTCCTCACGATCCGGGCGCACCACCACGCGCGCGGCCAGGCGCACCGCGACGTGTGCCTGATCCCGGAGTCGGCGCACGGCACGAACCCGGCGAGCGCCGCGATGGCCGGGATGGACGTCGTCGTCACGAAGTGCGACCACGACGGCAACATCGACATCGCCGACCTCGAGGCCAAGGCCACGCAGTACGCCGACCGGCTCGCCGCGCTGATGGTGACGTACCCGTCGACGCACGGCGTGTTCGAAGAGGGCATCAAGACGATCTGCGAGATCGTCCACGGCCACGGCGGCCAGGTGTACCTCGACGGCGCGAACATGAACGCGCTGGTCGGCCTGTGCCGCCCCGGCGACCTCGGCGCCGACGTGTGCCACCTGAACCTGCACAAGACGTTCTGCATCCCGCACGGCGGCGGCGGACCGGGCATGGGACCGATCTGCGTCGCGAAGCACCTCGTGCCGTACCTGCCCACGCACCCGGAGGGCTGCGGCACGAAGGAGGCGATCGGCGCGGTGTCCGCGGCGCCGTTCGGCAGCGCCGACATCCTGCCGATCCCCTACGCCTACATCGCGATGATGGGCCCCGCGGGGCTGCGCCGCGCGACGCAGGCCGCGATCCTCAATGCCAACTACGTCGCCGCGAAGCTGCACGAGCACTTCCCGGTGCTCTACCGCGGGCGCGGCGGCTTCGTCGCGCACGAGTGCATCGTCGACGTCCGCCCGTTCAAGCACGACACCGGCGTCGACGTCGAGGACATCGCCAAGCGGCTGATGGACTACGGCTTCCACGCGCCGACGATGTCGTTCCCCGTGCCGGGCACGCTGATGATCGAGCCCACCGAGAGCGAGTCGAAGGAAGAGCTCGACCGCTTCATCGAGGCGATGGTGATGATCCGCGAGGAGATCCGCGACATCGCCGAGGGCCGCGCCGACAAGGCCAACAATCTCCTCAAGAACGCGCCGCACACCGCGCGCGTCGTGACGGCCGACACGTGGGACCGCCCGTACTCGCGCGAGCGCGCCGCGTTCCCGACGCGCTGGACGCGCGAGCGCAAGTTCTGGCCGGCGGTGTCGCGGGTCGACAACCCGTACGGCGACCGCAACCTGGTGTGCGCGTGCCCGCCGGTCGAGGCGTATTCGTAGTACGAGGCCGGACGGCCGTTTCGCAGGGGCGGGTTAAGGCGCCGCAGGCGCCGCAACCCGCCCGCTTCGTTGGTGAGGTGCCCGATGCAGGACTTCGAGAAGCTCGGCGCGTTCTACCTCGGCCGGCAGTACGACACCGCGAAGGGTGCGCGGACCGACGAGCTCGTCATGTACGACTCGAAGGACCTCACCACGCACGCGGTGATCATCGGCATGACGGGCTCGGGCAAGACCGGGCTCGGCATCGGGCTGCTCGAAGAGGCGGCGATCGACAACGTGCCGGTGATCGCCGTCGATCCCAAGGGCGATCTCGCGAACCTGCTGCTGTCGTTCCCCGGGCTTTCGGCGCAGGAGTTCCGCCCGTGGGTCAACGAGGACGAGGCGCGCCAGAAGGGGCAGGACCCCGACGCCTACGCCGCGGCCGAGGCCCAGCGCTGGACCAAGGGGCTCGCCGAATGGGGCCAGGACGCCGAGCGCGTGAAGCGCCTCCACGCCGCCGCGGAGTTCGCACTCTACACGCCGGGTGCCGCCACGGGCCGACCGGTGTCGGTGCTGCGCTCGTTCGAGACGCCGCCCGATGCCGTGCGCAAGGACCCGACCGCGCTGCGCGAGCGCGTGCAGTCGTCGGCCAGCGCGCTCCTCGGGCTGATCGGCGTCGAGGCCGACCCGCTCAAGAGCCGCGAACACATGCTGGTCTCGGCGATCCTCGCCGACGCGTGGACCGCGGGCCGCCCGCTCGACCTGGGCGGCATCATCGCCGCGATCCAGAAGCCGCCGTTCGCGAAGCTCGGCGTGATGGACCTCGACACGTTCTATCCCGCGAAGGAGCGCTTCGAGCTCGCGGTGTCGCTCAACGGCCTCCTCGCCGCGCCGGGCTTCGGCGCGTGGATGGAAGGGGAGCCGCTCGACATCGGCAAGATCCTCTTCGGCCCCGGCGGCAAGGCGCGCGTCTCGGTGTTCTCGATCGCGCACCTCGGCGACGCCGAGCGGATGTTCTTCGTCTCGCTGCTCCTGTCCGAGATCGTGTCGTGGATGCGCACGCAGTCCGGCACCACGAGCCTGCGCGCCGTGTTCTACATGGACGAGATCTTCGGCTACTTCCCGCCCGTCGCCGCGCCGCCGTCGAAGGCGCCGATGCTGACGCTGCTCAAGCAGGCGCGCGCGTTCGGGCTCGGCGTCGTGCTCGCGACGCAGAACCCCGTCGACCTCGACTACAAGGGCCTCGCGAACACGGGCACGTGGTTCATCGGGCGGCTGCAGACCGACCGCGACAAGGAGCGCGTCCTCGCCGGCCTCGAGGGTGCGCTCTCCGGGCCGAACGCGGTGCCGCGCGCCACGCTCGACGCGCTGCTGTCGGGCCTCGGGAAGCGCGTGTTCCTGCTGCACGACGTGCACGCGGCGCAGCCGCTCGCCTTCGAGACGCGCTGGACGATGTCCTACCTGCGCGGCCCGCTGACCCTCGAGCAGGCCTCGCGCCTCGCCCACGACGCACAGGCCGGCGCGGGATCCCCCGTAGGGGCGGGTTCCAATGTAGGGGCGGCTTCAAATGTAGGGGCGGGTTCAAATGTAGGGGCGGGTTTAGGCGCCGCAGGCGCCGTAACCCGCCCGGGCCCCGCGCCGACGACCCGCACCGCCACCACGACCACCGCCCGCCCCGTCCTCCCGCCCGACGTCAAGGAGACCTTCGTCCCCGCGAAGGGCGGCACCGCCTCGGTCGCCTACGAGCCGCGCCTCTACGGCAGCGCCGCGGTGCGCTTCGCCAACACGAAGCTCGGCGTCGACGTGCAGCGGCGCGTGACGCTGCTCGCGCCGTTCCTCGACGCGGCCGTCCCGGTCGACTGGAACGAGGCCGAGCGCGTGGACCTCGAGCCCGCCGCACTCGACGGCGAGCCGGTCGACGGCGCGTCGTTCGGCGAACTGCCCGCGCCGGCCGCGCAGCCGAAGAACTACGCCAGGTGGTCGAAGGACTTCGCGCGCACGGTCCAGGACGCGCACGCGCTGACGCTGTGGTCCGCACCCGCGCAGGGGCTCGTGTCCGACGTCGACGAGACCGAGGCGGCGTTCCGCGGCCGGCTGGGGCTCAAGCTGCGCGAGACGCGCGACACGGAGGTCGAGGCGCTGCGCGCGAAGTACGCCGCGAAGCTCACGACCCTGCAGGAACGGCTGCGCCGCGCGCAGGCCGCGCAGGACGTGCAGGCCGGGCAGGCGCGCCAGAAGCAGCTCGAGACCGCGGTGTCGGTCGGCGTGGGCCTCCTCGGCGCGCTCTTCGGCGGCGGGCGGCGCTCGACGGTCGGTCGCGTCGGCACGGCCGTGCGCAGTGCGGGCCGGGCCGTGCAGGAGCAGCAGGACGTGACGCGCGCCGCGGAGACCGTCGCCGCCGTGCAGGCCCAGCTCGACGAGCTGAACGCGAAGCTTCAGGCGGAAATCGAGGCGCTCACCGGCGTCGACGCGACGACGCTCGCGCTCGAGGAAGTGAAGCTCCGCCCGAAGGTGAGCGACGTGCGCGTCGAACTGGTGACGCTGGCGTGGTTGCCGCAATGACCGGGCGGGTTGCGGCGCCTGCGGCGCCTTGACCCGCCCCTACGACGTCACGCCGGCGACGTCATCCGATCACAGGTGCCGCGCCTTGCCGTCCATCATGAGATACGGCTTGTCGGCCCGCAGCTTCACGACGAGCGTGTCCTTCGGCAGCGCGGCGCCGTCGAGCTTCGTCATCGACGCGAGGTAGCCGCGCGCCTTCACGTTGACGCGCATGGGCGTCTTGGGCACGTTGACGAAGCGCACGTTCCCGTTCTGGTCGGTGATCCCCGACAGGCCCGCGACGCCCCGGTTCTCGGGGCGCAGCGCGACGTGGGCCCCGACCACGGCGCCGTTCTTGTCGACGACCTGCACGACGAGCGTGCTCGTGTCGTCGGCGGCGACGGCCGCGTACGGAACGAAGGCGACGAGAAGCGCAACGAACAGCAGGACGGAGATCGGTTTCATGGAGATCTCCCTTGGCGCGGAACGGAACGGTGAATCTCCCCACCTACATATACCGCTTCTCATGTCGCGCCGAAGAACCGCTCGCGGTCCAATCGTGTCCGTTCGCAGGGCGCCTTACTTCGTCCCGTTCGCGGGATAGCCGTCGCGCTTCGACGGTTCCGTGGTGTCGGGCCGCGGCGCCGGCAGCGGCATCACCGGGTGAACGAGCCCGGACGGTCTGCTCTCCACGAGTTGGAGATCGACCTCGGTCTGCGGCGCCGGGCGGGCGATCTCCCGTTCGGCGCTGACGTACCCCGGCATGGTCGCCGTGACCCGGCAGGCCTTCGGGAGCACGCCCTTGAACGTGACGCGCCCGTTCTCGTCGCTGACCAGCGTGCGCGACGGCACGCGGCTGTTCTCGTAGCGCAACGCGACCGTCGCGCCGATCACCGGGCCGGTGGCGTCGTGGACGCGCACGACCACCGTCGCGGTCTCCGCGTCGGTCTTCCCGGGAACCGCGGCTCCCGCATCCGCGCCGCGCCGCGCGAGCGTCACTTCGACGGGCTGGTCCGGCCAGCGCGGAACCGAGCAGTCCACCGGGACATCCTGGGTTGCATAGCCGGCGCCTTCGGCCGTGACGCGGCACGGTTTCGCCGGAATTCCGCAGAACGGCGCACGCCCGCTCACGTCGGTGCGCTGCGTGCGAAGGACTCGCCCTTCCTGGCGCAACGTCATCAGCACACCACGCTGCGGTCCCTCCCTGTCCACCGCGTGGATGACGAGGTCGAAGGACTCGTCCGACAGTGCAAGGAAGTCGTTCGGCGTCGCGAGCGGGACCAACAGGACGTCGATGGCCTTCTCCGGCTCCTTCGAGCAATCAAGCGCGAAGTCCTGCGTGAAATACCCCGGCTCCGACACGGCGATGCTGCACGGTCCCGCGGCGAGGTCGCGGAATTCGGCACGGCCGTTCCCGTCGGTCTGCGCGCTCCGAAACGCTGTCGACGGAAGCCGAAGCATGACGTCCGCCCCGGGGATCGGACCATCGCAATCGCGAACACTCACGACGAGATCGACCTGGGAAGTCGCGGCAATCGTTTGAGCCGACAATGCCAGTACGAGAGGAAAGACGTTCGCCCAGCGCATGCGCTCGCTCCTGGTTCACGTCCGGTCGACCTTTTTGAACCGGACCATTGTCGCACCGGGGAGCGAGGGCAGCGCCGTCGAGCGCGGTTCACGAACAGCGGAACAGGCTGCGTCCGGGATCGCAGAGCTGGTCGCCCTTGTCGCTGGAAACAACCCCTCCCTGAATGCACACCCCTCCGACCAACCCACGCCCGATTGCACGGGCCCGGCCTTTGCGGGGAGACGCAGAAGGTCGGTGTTGCACCTGTCCCGCGCATGTCCACGGGGGTTGGTCGCCGCGACGTGGAGGAAGGGGCACGCCTGTGAATTCGGGCAGGGGTTGGTCGTGGGCCCGTGAAAAACGGGCGGGGTTGATTCCGGGCTGGTCGGCCGGAACCCGGCCGCTCAACGGAGATGCCGGTGCTGGCTCCAACTCGACAAGTTGCGCAGGTCGCCGTCGAAGAGCAGGGGAAAGCGCGGATCACCCATCACGAGGGCGACGCGTTCGATCACCGCGTCCGTGCGTCGCGGACAGCGCCGCACCGTCGAGCCGTCCACGCCGGCGAGGCGCGCGATCTGCGAGGAGCTGGCCGTCGTGAGCACCCGCGCCGCGCGGAGGAACAGGTCGCGCGCCGGTCCGTGCTCGGCGAGCCCGCGGACCGTCGTGCGCGTCAGTGCGCTCACCGCGGCGTACACCCGCCGCAGTTCCGCGGCCGTTCCGTTCGCGGCGGCGGACCGCACGGGGAGCTGCGACCCCGGCGTGACGGCCGGATCCGCGGCCACGTAGGCGTGGAACCGCGCGGGATTGTGAACCGGCCGGCAGATCGGCCACGCGGACAGGCCCACGACGTCGCGGTGCGTCGAGAACGGCCAGGCCAGCGGGTCGTTGACGTACTTGTCGCGGCACGGGTTCAGGTGGATGTAGCGCCGCATCCGCTCGACGTGTTCACGTCCGTCGATCGGCGTCGGCTTCTCGTCGTGCTGGAACACCGGCCCGCGTTCGCCGCGCGCGGCATTCCGCCACAACGCATAGCCGCGCAGCACGTCGATCAGGAGGTCGTACCGCTCGGCCTCGATCAGCTGCGCGTGGAGGTGCGTCGGCATCAGCACGGCGGCGAGGAGCGCCGGCCCGCGCCGCAGACGCTCCCAGAGCGCGCGCGCCTCGCGCCACGTGCGGAACAGGAGCCGGCCCTCGGCGGCGTGGATGCAGGCGTGCACCATGCGCGAGAACGTAGCGCGCCTCGCGACGTGCGAGGCGCGCCCGCGCCGCGACCCGTCCCGCATCCGCAACGACGTGCGGAGCGACCGGATCGTTGACGGAACGACAGGCCCAGCGACGGAACGTCAGGGCAGGGAGCCGACGACGGGGTAGCGGTAGTACGTCCCCTCGGACGCGCGCACCGCGCCCACGATCGGCAGGATGACCGCCGCGAGGCCGAGCAGGCCCCAGAACAGCAGCACCACGGGGATCAGGATCACGGTGATCCACAGCACCGCGGTGATCGCGATCGCCGCGAACACGCAGAAGTTGAGCAGGAGCGCCTGGCGCGCGATCGCGGAGATGACGCGGTCGTTGCTCTTCACGATCCAGATCACGATCGGCACCAGCACGCCGCCGAGCGGGATGACGTAGCCGGCGAGGCCGGAGAGGTGCGTCAGCAGCGCGAGGGAGCGGCTCTCGGGCGGGATCACGGGAAGGGCGGTGTCCATGGCAACCTCCATCCCGAAAGGATAGCGCCGGCGTGGCGCGGGGCCGCGCCGCCCGGGGCCGCGCGGCGACCGTCCGTCGCGTCTCCGGCCGGAGGCTGCGTCCGGCGCGTCAGGCGACGGCGCGGCGGATCAGCGCCTCGACCACGTCCATGTCGATCCGCCGCACGATGCGCACGTTCGCGGCGCCGCGCTGCGGGCGCTCGTCGACGACGGTCTGCCCGCGCGTGAGCCTGCCCGCGAGCTCGATCGCCACCGGCCGCTCGTCCGCGTGGACGACGCACTCGGGCGCGAGCGCCACGGCGGCGGCGAGCGGGTCGGGGATCAGGAAGCCCGCGCGCCCGCGCGCCTCCTCCGAGACGCGCATCGCGGCCGTGATCTCGCGCACGAAGCGCGCGCGCGACGTGTCGCCGCCGGTCCACGCGTCCCACGCGTCCCACGGCACGGAGTGGTCGAGCGTCGTCTCCCACGACACGAGCGTGAGCGCCGCGCCGCACCCGAGCACGCGGTACGCGGCTTCAGGGTCGGCCCACGCGTTGAACTCCGCCGCCGCGGTCACGTTGCCCTGGCCGCGGATCGTGCCGCCCATGATCACGATCCCGCGCAGGAGCCGCGGCAGCTCGGGCTCGAGCGCGAGCGCGACCGCGACGTTGGTCAGGGGACCGAGCGCGAGGAGCGTGATCTCGCCCGCGCGCTCGCGCGCGAGCCGCACGAGCGCGGCCGACGCGTGTTCCGCACGCAAGGCGCGCAGCGACGGCGCGACCTCCGCGTCGCCGAGCCCGTTCGCGCCGTGGAACCCGTCCGCGTCGCGGCGGTCGCCGAGGAGCGCGCGATCGCATCCCGCGAAAATCGGCACCTCGGGCGCGTCGGCCGCATCGAGGATCGCGGGCAGGTTCTCCATGACGCGGTCGAGGCCGACGTTGCCCGCGACGCCGCACGCCGCGAGCACGTCGGTCGCGGGATCGGCGAACGCCATGAGGAGCGCGATCGCGTCGTCCACGCCGGGATCGGTGTCGATGATCAGCGTCCGGTCCATCACGAGTGCTCCATGCGTGCGAGGCGAGGCGTCACGTCACCGCTCGGTGCGAGCGAGAACCTGCATCACGTCGGCGAGCGACGGCAGCGCTTCCTGCGCGCCCGCACGCGACGCGGCGAGCGCGCCGGCGGCCGCGCCCTGGCGCAGCGAAGCGGCGAGGGGGAGGCCCTGCGCGAGCGCCGCGGCCACGCCGCCGTTGAACGCGTCGCCCGCGGCGACGCTGTCGATGCCGGAGGAGGGGAACGGCGGCACGACGGCGACGGCGTGCGCGTCCGCGAACACCGCGCCCGCTGCGCCGAGCGTGACGACCACCGCCGCGGCGCCGCGCGCGCGCAGCCCGAGCGCCGCCGCGCGGCCGAAGTCGAGCAGCGCGTCCGTGTCCTCCGCGGCCGGAGCCTCGAGCCCGAGCAGCGCCGCGGCCTCGGTCGCGTTGGGCGTGACCAGGTCGGCCGCGCGGAGCAGCGCGGGATCGAAATCGCCGGGCGCGGGGGCGGGAGCCGGGTCGAGGATCACGTACGCGCCGCGCACGCGCGCCGCGCGCGCGGCCGCGAGCACCGCGGGCGCCGGGATTTCGAGTTGGAGCAGGAGCACGTCGGGCGGGCGGGTCGCGGCGCCGGCGACGCGTGCGCCCGCGCCGATCGCGACATCGAGGCCGTACGCGGCGAGCGCCGCGTCGCAGCGTGCCACGTCGCTCGCGTCGACGCGGCCGTTGGCGCCGGGGACGACCGTGATCTGGTTCGCGCCGCGCTCGTCGACGACGATCAGCGCGACACCGGTCGGCACGCCCGGCTCGACGACCACGCCGGCCGCGTCCACGCCATCGGCCGCGAGCCCAGCCACGAGTTGCCGCCCGAACGCGTCGTCGCCAACGCGCCCGAACATCTTCACCGCGGCCCCGAGCCGCGCCGCGGCGACCGCCTGGTTCGCGCCCTTGCCGCCCGGCGCGGTGCGGAACGCCGACCCCGGCACGGTCTCGCCGGCGCGCGGCAACCGCGGCGCCCGCGCCACGAGATCCATGTTGAGCGAGCCCAGCACGACGACGGCCATGCGGGGATTATGACGGTTGGCGACCGCGCGCAGGGGCGAACCGGATGCAGGGGCGGACCAGATGTAGGGGCGGGTTTAGGCGCCGCAGGCGCCGCAACCCGCCCTCGCCTCGCCGAAACGGCTCAGACCAGCTTCTTCACCGCGTCCAGCGCCGCGTCGTAATTCGGCTCCTGCGCGATCTCCGGCACGAGCTCGTTGTAGCGGACGACGCCGTTGCCGTCGATCACGGTCACGCCGCGCGCCAGGAGCCGCAGCGCCGGGATCAGCATCCCGTAGCCGTTCCCGAACGACGCGTCGCGGTGATCGGACAGGGCCTCGACGTTCTGGATCCCCTCGGTCGCGCAGAAGCGCGTCTGCGCGCACGGCAGGTCCATCGACACGACGACGACCTTCACGTTGCCGCCGAGCTTCGCCGCCTCTTCGTTGAAGCGGCGCGTCTGGACCTGGCACACCGGCGTGTCGAGCGACGGCACGGAGTTGATGACGACCACGTGCCCCTTCTGCTCGGACAGCTTGAACGGCGAGAGGTCGCCCTTGAGGGCGGTGAAATCGGGGGCCGGCTTGCCGACCTCGGGCAGGTGCCCGGCCAGTTCGAGCGGGTTGCCCCGCATGGTGACCTTGTGGTGGCTCATCGTGATTCCTCCGTCAGCGTGGCTTCTTCAGGTGCGCGACGTTCGCGCGGCGGCTGATTCTAGGCGCAAAAGGGGCCGCCCGCCGCACGGACCGGTCCGGCCCCGGGCACGCCCCGGGCTCCCGGTCTGCGCCCCCCGGCGGTCCGGTTGCCCCGCCCCCTCCAAGGCCCGTAAAGTGCGGATTCTCCCGTCCATTAGGAGCGTTCGCCCCCATGGCCACAGTCCAGGACAGCCCCAAGCCCGGTGAGAAGCGCCGGCTCTCGCCCGCCGCGTACCGCGAACTGGCCCCCGGGGAGACCTACGTCCCCTACATCCGGCCCGACGAAAAGGTGCCCGAGTTCACGGGGCGCGCGATCGCGCTGGGCCTCGTGTTCGCGTTCCTGTTCGCGGCCGCGGCCACGTTCTCCGGGCTCAAGGTGGCCCAGGTGTTCGAGGCGGCGATCCCGATCGCGATCCTCTCGGTCGGCGTGTCGACGATCTCGAGCCGCCGCTACTCGATCAGCGAAAACGTGATCGTGCAGAGCATCGGCGGCGCGTCGGGCCTCGTGGTCGCGGGCTCGATCTTCACGCTGCCCGCGCTCTACATCATGAACGTCGCGCCGGGCAGCGGGTCGATGATGCTCACGATGCTCATCGTCTCCGTGTGCGGCTCGGCGCTGGGCCTGTTCTTCCTGATCCCGCTGCGGCGCTACTTCGTCGCCGAGCAGCACGGCAAGCTGCCGTTCCCCGAGGCGACCGCGATCAACGAGGTGTTCGTCACCGGCGACGCCGCGAGCGACCAGGCCAAGACGCTGGTCGTCGCCGCGGGCATCGGCGGGCTGTACGACTTCCTCGTGTCGCCGATGCGCGCGTGGGAAGAGGCGATCAACTTCCAGTTCCTGCCGTTCATGAAGTCGGCGGCGCAGAACCTCAAGGCGACGGTCACCGTCAACTCGTCGGCGATGATCCTCGGGCTCGGCTACATCACCGGGCTGCGCTACTCCGCGATCATCTGCGCGGGCAGCGTCTTCTCGACCGTGATCCTCGTGCCGCTGGTGTACCACTTCGGCCAGCACATCACGACCCCGATCCCGCCGGCGCCGCTGCCCGGGTTCCCCGAGCTGATCGCGCAGATGTCGCCCAACAACATCTTCCGCCTCTACGCACAGCGCATCGGCGTGGGCACGATGGCCGGCGCGGGCATCATCGGGATCATCAAGAGCCTGCCGACGATCACCAAGGCCTTCTCGCTCGGCTTCAAGCAGATCTTCCGCCGCGGCCAGCACGAGGAGCAGACGGCGCGCACCGACCGCGACCTCAACATGGGCATCGTGATCGGCGGCATCCTCGCCACGCTGCTCGCGCTGGGCGTGTTTTTCTTCGTGCTCCTCAACAGCGACCCGAACCCGGCCGCCGCGGCCAAGGCGTTCCCGATCGCCGCGACCGGCCTCGCGATCGCCTTCGTCTTCGCGTTCCTGTTCACGACCGTGGCCGCGCTCGCGACCGCGATGACCGGCAACAACCCGATCTCGGGCATGACGCTCGTCACGCTGATCGTGGGCTCCGCGGCGCTCGTCGCCGTCGGGCTCGAGGGCAACTTCGGCAAGTACGCCGCGATCGTGATGGGCGCGGCGGTGTGCTCGTCGCTGTCGATGGCGGGCGGGTTCGTGACCGACCTCAAGGTCGGTTACTGGCTCGGTTCGACACCGCGCTACCAGCAGATCTCGAAGGCCATGGGCACCCTCGTCGCCGCCGTCGGCGTCGCGCTGATGGTGCTCGTCATCCACTACGCGTACGGCCACACCGACCCCAAGACGGGTCAGTTCCTCTCCGGGTTCCTCAACTCGTCCGAGGTTCCGGCGCCGCAGGCCAACCTGTTCGCGACGATCCTCTCCGGCATCTTCGACAAGGCCCCGGTGACCTGGGTGCTGTACGGCGCCGGGCTCACGCTCGCCGTCCTGCTCGAGATGATGAAGATCCCGCCGCTCGCCTTCGCGATCGGCATGTACCTGCCGATCGGCATCAACACCCCGCTGTTCCTGGGCGGCGTCCTGTCCCACTACGTGGGCAAGAGCAGCAAGGACGCGGCCGTGTCCGAGGCGCGCGTGCAGAAGGGCACGCTCATGGCCAGCGGCTACATCGCGGGCGGCGCGCTGATGGGCGTCGCGGGCGCGCTCCTGACGCTCGCCGGCGTCGCGGGCTACATCGACCTGGGCAAGATCTACGGCGGGAACGAGGACGCGATGCAGATCGTGAGCGTGCTCGCCTTCGTCGGCCTCGGCGTGTTCACGTACATGAGCTGCAAGAAGGCGAAGGTGGCGGCGTAATGGCCGCCACCACCGAAACCCCCGAGAAGAAACCCAGCCCGCTCCGCGAGATCACCCAGCCGTTCATCGACGTGGTGCGCGCCCCGCGCGCGCTGTGGGGCGTGAATCTCGGCTACCTGCTCGAGGGGCTGGTCTACTTCGGGATCCTGAACTACCTCGCGCTGTACTTCTCCGACATCGTCTTCCAGGGCGTCGCCAACCCCAACGAGCACGCACACGCGATGGTCGGCGTCCAGACGGCCGGCATCACGCTCGCCATGCTGCTGTTCGGGTTCGTGCCCGACAAGTTCGGCGTGCGCTTCGCGCTCATCGCCTCGTTCGTGCTGATGGCGATCGGGCGCGTGGTCCTGGCGGCGGGTTCCACGGTGCTCGGGTTCAAGCCGGCCGGATTGTGGTCGCCGCTGCAGATCTCGGCGCTCGTGGGCATCCTGGTCATCGTCGTCGGCTACGGCATGTACCAGCCCGCGGCCTACGCCGCGGTACGCAAGTTCACCACGCCGAAGACCGCCGGCATGGGTTACGCGATGCTGTACGCGCTCATGAACCTCGGCGGGTGGATGAACACCGGCGGGTTCCTGCTGCGCGACGAGAAGTTCCTCGGCCTCGGCATCCCGGGCATGTTCTGGGTCTACGCGGGGCTGACCGTGGTCTCGCTGGTGGTGACGGTCGCCTTCCTGACCAAGGGGACGGTCGAGCGCACGGCCGCCAAGGCCAAGGAGGACACGGCGCGCGAGAAGGCCGAAGAGGCCGGCAGCCAGGCCGCCGCGGAGGCCGCGGCCGCCGCCGAGGCCAAGGCCGCCGCCGCCACGCCCGCGGTCACACGGCCGCCGTTCCACATGTGGCTCATCGTCGCGGCGATCGTGGTCACGTTCTACGTCAAGTTCGACGAGCCGTGGAACGTCGTGGCCGCCTTGCTCACCGCCGTCGCCTGGGTCGTCGCGGCACTGATCCCGAAGAGCGGCGCGTGGCTCGCGAAGCACCCGTTCGCCGACGCGAAGTTCTCGTTCTTCATCTTCGCGCTGATCCCGGTGCAGACGCTCTTCACCTACAACTGGTTCATCATCCCCGCGTACGTCAGCCGCGCGTTCCACGGCTGGGTGGGGGAGTACTTCGAGTTCGCCTCGAACCTGAACGCGCTCCTCGTGTTCATCGCCTGCCCGATCGTCGCCGCGCTCACGCTGAAGCGCAGCGTGTACAACATGATGATCGCCGGCACGTTCGTGATGGCCGCGCCCGCGTTCCTGCTCTGCATCGGGCCGCAGCCGTGGGCGCTGTTCACGTTCATCGTGCTGATGACGATCGGCGAGGCCATGTGGCAGCCGCGCTTCCTGCAGTACGCGGCCGAGATCGCCCCCGAGGGCCGCACCGGCGAGTACATGGGCGTGGCGCAGTTCCCCTGGTTCCTGACCAAGGTGCTGGTGCCCTGGCTCTACTCGGGCTGGATGATGGACAAGTACTGACCGGCCGACGGGATGAAGCACACCGAGCTGATGTGGTTCATCTTCGGGTGCATCGCGATGGCGTCGACCGTGCTCCTGATCGTCTTCAAGGGCTGGGCCGGGAAGGACTTCAAGGCCAAGGCGGCGTGAGCCGGGTCGACCGCCCCGCCGCCTCGGTGCGGGCGGGTTACGGGCCTTCGGCCCTGAACCCGCCCCTACGGCGCGCTTCGAAGGTGGTCCGTCCGGCCCACGCAAAAGGCGGGTCGAGGCCGCCGGCCCCGACCCGCCCGATCCCGTCGACGCGGTGCTATTTCTTCGGCGTCTTCCCGTTCTTGTAGGTGATCAGGTCGGACTTCAGCTCGAGCCCGAAGCGGTCGAGCCACTTGGCGATCTTGTCGTCGATCTCGGACATGTTGGTGCCGCTGATCGCGCGGTGGTGCAGCGCGGCGACGACCTCGCCCGAGGCCTTGTCGACGAACTTGAGGTCCCACGTCGCGGTCGCGGCGCCGGCGCCGAAGCCGACGAGCCACTTGGCGGCCTTGCTGCCGGCGTTGACGTCGACGAAGCGGCCCTTCAGCAGGATGTCGCCGTCTTCCTTCGACACCTTGGCGACACCGTCGAGGGACTGGCTCAGCGCGCCGCGCAGGCGGCTCGGCATCACGTCGGTCAGCTCGCCGGCCTTGGCCGCGTCCTTCGAGTCACGCTTCTTCGGCTGCAGGAACTTGAACTCGTCCCACGGCTCGATCTTGATCGTCTTGTCCTTGATCGTGAAGCCGTCCTTGACCCACAGGTAGTCGATTTCTTCCGTTGCGAGGAACGGCCCGACGCCGTCGCCGAACCACGCCGGGTCGAGCAGGCCCTCGTCGAACGCCTTGACCTTGTCCGCGGCGAAGCACAGCGCGGCCGCGGCCACCAACAACGGAATCGTCACGAGAAGCGCACGGCGCATGGTCGTCTCCTTGAGATGGCCGCCAATATACCGTCGTCGGGCCAGGCAAGCCCGGCCCCTACGACGAATCAAACGGGCCGGGCAAGCCCGGCCCCTACGACAATTCAAGCGCGGCGGAATCCGGCGCTGCGGAAGAAGTCGCCGAGCATCGCGGGCTCGTCCCACGTCTTCTCGAGCGTGGCGCCCGACGCGGCCGCCGAGGCGGCGACGATGTCGCCGAGGCGGCGGTTGAGGGCGGTGCCGACGAGGCGCGCGAGCGGCTCGGCGAGCGTGCGCAGCAGGCCGGAAGAGGCGTCGTCACGCAGGAACTTGTCGAACACAGCGATGCGGCCGCCGGGGCGCAGCACGCGCGCGGTCTCGGCGAGGCAGCGCGCGGGGTCGGGGATCACGGCGAGGATCAGGTGCAGGACGACGGCGTCGAACGCCGCGTCCGCGAAGGCGAGGCGCTGGCCGTCCATCACGGCGAGCTGCACGGAGTTCGTCGTTGCGCGCGGCCGGGCGCGCGCGAGCATCTCCGGCGTGACGTCGATCGCGGCCGCACGCACGCCCGGTGGCACGAACGCGAGGTCGACGCCGGTGCCCGCGCCGAGCAGCAGCACCCGCTCGCCGGCGACGAGGTCGAGCCGCGCGATCGAGCGCCGGCGCACGTCGGAGAAGCCGCCGACGAGCAGGTCGTAGAACGGGGCGTACAGCGCCCAGCGCCGCTCGCGCCAGTCGGTCACGACGTCCTCCGGCCGCTCACGGGAGGTCCTCCACGTAGCGCGCGGTCCACTCGAGCTGCGGCAGCTCCGCGAACATGCGGAAGAACAGGTCGAGCCGGCGCAGCCCCTCGTGGTCGTGCGGCAGCGTGCGCAGGAGGTGCCGGCTGCCGACGACGATCAGCTTCGTGCGCGAGCGCGTCAGCGTCACGCACAGGCGGTTGGGCGAGAAGAAGAACGCGGTCGCGCGGCGCAGCGCGTCGGGGTCGGAGCAGGTGAGCGAGGCGATCACGACCTCGCGCTCCTGGCCCTGCACGCGCTCGACCGTGTCGACGACCGGCATGCGCGCGCCGGGCGGCAGGCGGCGCCGCAGCTCGCGCGCGATCTCGCGGTTCTGCACGCGGAACGGCGCGACGATCGCGAGCTCGTCCGCGGGGAGTCCGCGCGCGACGAGGAGGTGTTCGGCGATGTCGGCGACCGCGGCGACCTCGGGAGCGCAGCTCTGGTGGTAGCCCTCGTGGTCGATGCGCACGATCACGGGTCCCGTGTCGGGGTCGAGCAGCTCGTCGAGGGCGGCGGCGTCGAGGCGGTTCGCGTCCGAGAGCTCCGGCAGCGGCTCGTTCGCGTCCGCCGGTGCCGCGAGGGTGAGCCGCCGCGCGGCCGCGGGCGCGGCGGGCCGCAACCGCCCGTCGTAGAACGCGCGCGAGGGGAAGGCGCACACGGCCTCGTTCATCCGGAACGTCTCGTCGAGCAGCGTCGGCTCCGCGCACGGCCGCAGCCACGAGAAGATCGAGCCCGCGACCTCGCCGTCGTCGTGCTCGCCCACGACCACGGGCCCGAGCTGCCGGTCGTCGCCGAAGAACAGCCAGCGCGACCCCGCGAGCAGCGCGCACAGCGCGTGCGGCACCGGCACCTGTGCGGCCTCGTCGAACACGACGCGGTGGAACGGCGCGCGCTCCGCGAAGGGCAGGGCCGCGTACAGCGTCGCGCCGACGACGAGCCCCTCGCTGGGGCGGATGGTCACGGCCTTGGCACGCGTGACGGTCTCGACGGGCAGCCCGTCGAGGAGGCCGCCGGGCTCGTTGCGGCCGGTCACGCGCACGATGCGCAGCGAGGCGTTCATCGTGCGCACGATCCGCGCGAGCGCGGCGAGCACGTTGTCGACGGCGAGGTGCGTCTGCGCGGTGACGAGGATCCGCTCGCGCCGCCAGCCGAGCGCGGCGAGCAGCAGCGCGAGGAGGAACGTCTTGCCCGTGCCGGGCGGCCCCTGCACGAGGTGGTAGGGCGCGTGGGCCCAGGCGCCGATGAAGGCTTCCTGCTGCGCCGGGCCGAGCGCGATGCCGCGCGACCCGAGCCGCTCGAGCGAGGCGACCGCGACGTCCTCCGCGGCCGTGTCGAGGCCGCGCGCGAGCCGCCGCGCCAGGAGGTCGCGGATCGCGCGTTCGAGCGGCCCCGCGCCGTCGAACACGCGTGCGAGCGCGGCGCCGAGGCGCTCGGTCATGTCCATGCCGCTGCGGTCGAGCACGAGGTTCTCGCGCGGGGCGATCGCGGCCTCGATCGCGGCGCGGTCGCCGCCGTACGAGGGCACCTCGACGAGCAGCGTCCCGTCGTGCGGGAGCCAGTCGACGAGCTGCACCTCGGGCTCGTCGAGCGGATCGTCGCCGCGGCCGATGCGCAGGCGGTCGCCGGCGCGGAAGCCCGACTGGTTCGCCGGCGCGTGCAGCGCGAGGCGTGCGCCGTTCTCGACCCACCCGCGCACGGCGACGCCCGCGATCGCGTCGCCCGCCTCGACGCGCGCCGCGACGGGAAGCCCGTACGTCTCGTGCAGCCCCTGGCGGCTCGCCGCGCGCTCGCGCAGCAGGTAGCGCAGGAGCCGGTCGCGCAGCAGTTGGTCGTGCCGCGCGTCGCTCACGCCGGCCTCCGCGGCGCGCGCGTCCGCTGCCGGCGCATCCACGCGTGCAGCGCGGCGAGCTCGCCCAGCCGCGTGCGCGCGAGCTCTTCGAGGCCTTCGCGCCACGGCCCGTCCGACCCGCGGCGCAGGTGCTCCGCGAACACGAAGGCGGGCGTGCCGTCGTCGCCGGGGAGGGGCAGGGGCGCGCCCGCGAGCGCGGCCCCGATCTCGCCGAGCGTGTAGCGCCGCACGGGCAGGAACGCGGTCCCGCGCCGCAGCGCGACCGCGAGATCCCACAGCCGCTCCTCGAGCGCGACCTGGCGCTGCGGCGCGGTGCCGGCGAGCTCGGCGAGCTGCAGGAGCCCGCGCGCCGCGGCGGCGCCGAAGTGGTAGACGTGCCCGCGCGACGACTCGACGCGCGCGAGGAGCGCGCCGAGCGCGGCGCGGCGCTCGTCGTCGCCGACGGGGGCGTGGGTTTCCGCCGCGCGCCCGTCGACGCCGCGCCACGCGAGCAGGATCACCGCGCCGCCCTCGAGCGGGTCGCGCTCGGCGTACAGCAGGAGGTCGTCCTCGTGCGCGGCCGGCAGCTCGAGCGCGCGCTCGACGAGGAGCCGCCCGTCGAGCAGCGCGGCCGCCTGCCGCACCAGCGCGTCGAGCCCCAGCGCCGGCCGCCCCGCGGCGCGCCACGCCGCGGCGTCGAGCGCGGCGAGTTCGGCCACGCGGCCGACGCCCGCGCGCTCGAGGATGCGCCGCCGGGTGCGCGTCATCCCGTCGACGAGCGAGAGGTCGTCCGCGCCGAGCAGCTCCGGAAGGCACGTGCCCTTCCAGCGGCAGTGACCGCAGGCGAGGTCGTAGAACGGCGCGGTCTCCTCGAGCCCGTCCGCGATCTCGCATACGCGCTCCCGCGCGGCCGCGAGCACGTGCGCGACGTCCGCGAGCGGGAAGTCCTCGCGCCGCCGGTCCCCCAGCACGAGAAAGCCGTACGCGGGCGCGATCATCTGCAGGTCGGCGAGCAGCCAGCCCGCGAACGCGACCTGCAGCACCTGGTCGGCGCGCGGGGCGAGCCCGGCCTTCACGTCGCCGGGCGCGTAGTGCCACGGGCCCAGCGCGGAGAGGACGCCGTCGTCGACCTTCTCGACGAGGTCGGGGATCGCGAGGAAGCGCCCGCGCAGCAGCACGGGCTGGTAGACGCCCGGCACGCCCGCGCGCAGGAGCGCCTCGGTCTGCCGTGCGCCCTCCTCGAAGTCGCCGAGCTCGTACTCCGGCCGCGGGTAGCCGAGCACCGCCGCGACGTCGCGCTCCCACGCCTCGCCGCGCTCGGCGAGCAGTCGCGTCGCCTCGTCCGGCGCGCTGCGCTCGAGCCGCGCGAGGCGCCGGTCGAGCGCGAGCCGGTGAGGGCAGTTCGCGAGCTCGTAGAGGTCGGTCGCACGCACGTACGGCATCCCGGGCATGCGCCCGATTGTACGGAAGACGGAGGCCGGTGCCGCGTCGCGACGTCCCGCGGCGGCACCATGCGGCGCCGGAACGGTACGCGCGCGGGGACGGCTACATGCGGCGTTGGAACAGCTCCTGCTCGACCGCCTCGCAGAGGATGTGCCCGATGAGGATGTGGATCTCCTGGATCCGGGCCGTCTTCTGCGCGTCGACCACCAGCGCGTGGTCCACTAGCTCGCGCACCTGGCCGCCTTCCTTGCCGAGGAAGCCGATCGTGGTGATGCCGCGCGCGCGCGCCGCGAGCACGCCTTCCTTGATGTTGGCGGACCGGCCGGAGGTCGAGATCGCGATCGCGACGTCGCCCTTCTGGCCGAGCGCCTCGATCTGGCGCGCGAACAGGAACTCGTAGCCGTAGTCGTTGGCGATGGACGTCAGGGCGGAGCTGTCGGTCGTGAGCGCGATCGCAGGGAGGCCGGGCCTGTCGTACTGGTATCTGCCAACCAGTTCGGCAGCAATGTGCTGGGCGTCCGCGGCCGAGCCGCCGTTGCCGAACAGCAGCAGCTTGTTGCCGTTCTGGAGCGCCCGGACGACGACGTCGGCGACCTCGTTGATGCGGTCGGCGTTCGACTCGAAGAAGCGCTTCGCGATGAACACGTGCTCTTCGACGATCGCCTTGCTGTTGATGAATGCGCGGGGCATTGCGTTTTCCCCCGGGTCCACGTGACCCAATCCGGATTCTAGTGCCTCGCTGCGAGGAGCGCCCGGGAACGGTTTTCAGTACGCCAGGACGCGGTGTTTTCGCTCCCGCGAGCGCGACGCGCGCGGCGGCCCGAACACCGATGAACAAGGGCGACCCGCAAGTTGCCCGTTTTCAGTGGCTTTCGCACGTCAGGCTTACCGCACATAAGTTGCGCCTTGAAAGCAACAAGAACGTGGTGCACGATTCTCGCTGGAGGATCCAATGGCGACCAATCCCGGCTCGGCCAATCTCGTTGATCGGATGCGAATGGGCGGGATCCGGGTGACCGGTCCCCGCCGGGCGATCGCTCGTGTGCTCGAGGAAGCGCAGGAACACCTCGACGTCGAGCAGATCACCGACCGGGCGAAGAAGCTCGATCCCTCGGTGCATCGCGCCACCGTCTACCGCACCCTCGGACTGTTCAAGGCCCTCGGACTGGTAGACGAACTGGACCTGCTGCACATGAAGGGCGATCGCCACTTCTACGAAGTCCGTACGGGTGGCGATCACGCGCACCTCATCTGCACGAGTTGCGGCAAGGTGCTCGAGCCCGAGAGCGAAAGCCTCGAACCGTGGCGGCGCGCGCTCTCGGAACAGACCGGTTTCCTGTTGAACTATCTGCGCCTGGAGGTTGGCGGCACCTGCCCCAACTGCCAGCAGAAGGGCAACGCCTGACGTACCGCGCAGGCGTCCCGGCAGACATCACACGGGCGGACGCGAGTCCGCCCGTTTCTTTTCGTCAGGCGTACGCGGCGAGGAACATCTCGAGTTCGTTGATGAAGTACGGCGTCGCGGTGCGGCACACGGGCGGACACTCGACCGGCGCCCACGCGACCTGCGCGCCGCCGATGTTGCGCGCGAAGTCGTACATCCGGTGCGCCTCGGCGGTGCTCTCGGCGCCGCACGCGATGATCAGCGTCGGCACGTCGATGCGCATCCCGGCGGGATAGAGGCGGCCCGCGCCGCTCAGTTCCTCGGCGTAGCGCAGCCAGCTCGCCGTGGGGTCGTAGCCGTGGTGCGCGGTCGCGTCGAGTCCGGGCCACGGCTCGGTCGGCGTCGAGGCGAGGATGCCCGGCACCGAGTCCGCGACGACGCAGCGCACGCGGCGGCGCGCGAGCGCGGCGAGGCGCAGCGCGACCACGCCGCCGAAGCCGATGCCGATCGCGGCCGCGGCGGCGCCGATGCCGCACGACTCGAGCACCGCGACCGCGTCGGCGACGGAGCGCTCGAGGAAGTCGTCGGGGAATTCCGGCAGCGGGTCCGAGTGACCGTGGCCCGCGAGGTCGAAGCCGATCACGCGGCAGCCGCGCGCGGCGATCGCCTCCGGGATCGACGGACCGTCCTCGTGCAGCGCGCCCCACGAGCCGAGCGCGGGGTGGATCAGGAGCACGGGGACGTCCTCGCCGATCTCGTCGACGTGGAGGGTGTATTCTGGCCGGGCGACGTCCCGCCCGCTGGCCGTAATCTGGCTCATGCTCCACATATCGGCCGAATTCGAGGCCGGTTGAGCCCGTCCCGGTTCACCGTGTCCCGGTCCCGGGAACCGCGAGGTGTCACGATGCTGGTCTCGAAAGCCGTGTCGGAAAAGCTGCAGCGCTCGTCGTGGATCCGCCGGATGTTCGAGGAAGGCGCGCGACTCAGGGCCGAGCGCGGGCCCGAGAACGTCTTCGACTTCAGCATCGGCAACCCCGAGATCGAGCCGCCCGCGGCCGTGCTCGAGGCCGCGCGGCGCCTGTTGTCCGAAAACCGGCCGGGCACGCACGCCTACATGCCCAACGCGGGCTTCCCCGACGTGCGCGCCGCGCTCGCGGGCCGCATGGCGCGCGACACCGGCCTCCCGTTCACGGCGCAGCACGTCGTCATGACCGTCGGCGCCGGCGGGGCGCTCAACGTCGTGCTGAAGGCGTCGCTCGATCCCGGAGACGAGGTGATCGTGGTCGCGCCGTACTTCGTCGAGTACGGCGCGTACGTCGACAACCACGGCGGTCGGCTCGTCGTCGTCGACTCGCGGCCCGACTTCCAGCTCGACGTCGAGGCGCTCGGCCGCGCGCTCACGCCCCGGACGCGCGCGATCCTGCTCAACTCGCCCAACAACCCGACCGGCGTGATCTACCCCGCCGAGGCCTACGTCGCGCTCGAGGCGCTGCTCGCGCGCCAGGGCCGGCCGATCCTCGTGATCAGCGACGAGCCGTACAAGGCGCTGACGTTCGGCGGCGTGCGGCCGCCCGAGATCCAGTCCCACGTGACCAACGCCGTCGTCGCGACGTCGTGGTCCAAGGCGCTCGCGCTGCCCGGCGAGCGGATCGGAATGATCGCCGTGTCGCCGCGCATCGAGGAGGCGCGCGCCTTCGCGGACGCGTGCACGTACACGCTGCGCACGCTCGGGTTCGTCAACGCGCCCGCGCTGTGGCAGCGCGTGATCGCGGAGACCTCGGACGCGGCGATCGACGTCGGGCCGTACGAGGAGAAGGTCCGCATCCTGCACGACGGGCTCGTCCGCATCGGCTACGAGTGCACCCGCCCGCAGGGCGCGTTCTACCTGTTCCCGAAGACCCCGCTCGCGGACGACGTGGCGTTCGTGCGCCTGCTCGTCGAAGAGGGCGTGCTCGCGGTGCCCGGCTCGGGGTTCGGGCGCGCGGGGCACATGCGCCTTTCGGTCACGGTGCCGAAGGACACGGTCGTGCGGTCGTTGCCCGCGTTCGAGCGCGCGTTCGCGCGCGCCCGCGCGTAACCCGTCACGGCGTGCGGGGCGGCGCCGCCGGTTTCGTGTCGGGCTTCGCGTCCCGCTTGGGTGCCGGCACCGGCGACGACGACGGCGCCGGATCGCGCGGCAACGCCTCGTCGATCGGCACCAGGTCCACGGTGAACGGGCCGGCGAACATGTCGCGCGGCATGCCGTACGCGCCGCGGCCCGGGCGTGCGAGCGCGCGGAACCCGTCGGGCTTGGCGAGGCGCACGCCCCAGCGGCCGGCGGGCAGGATCGCGCCGGGGGCGGGGTAGGGCGCGAACCCGCCGAGGAAATACGCGAACGCGGCGTCGACGAACGGCGACAGCGGCACGCCCGGCGGGTCCGCGTCCTCGCGCGCCGCAACGGCTTCCTTGTCCGCCGACGGCACGGCCTCGTCCCTGTTCAGGAGCCAGCGGTCGCCCTCGCCGAGGAGGAACAGCTTCGCGCCCGTGAAGCCCTTGCCCGCGCCGCGGCGCGTCGCGCCCCGCGCGTCGAACACGATCACGCCCGACGGTCCGAGCACGGCGGCGTGGTCGCCGCGCACGACGAGCGCGGTGTTCTCGTCGATGCCGAACGCGAGCTTGATGTCGGCGCGCGCGTCGAGCAGCGCGAGCAGGCGGCCCGTGCGGCCGCGCGCGAGGAAGTGCTGGTCGGTGAGCGCGCCGCCGAAGAAGCCCATGCCGTTGCGGATCCACACGCCCGCGTTCTCGTCGTCGTGGTCGACGAGGCCGTGGTCGAGCGCGGCCTGCGCGTCGCCGCTGCCGATCATCGGGTCGGTCATCATCGCCGCACCCGCCGAGGAGCCCGCGACGACACCGCCCGCGCGCAGGACGTCGCGGATGGCCTCGAAGG
>JABLTH010028294.1_pt1 | contig 29381 bp, 23 predicted proteins | sample 7875711 | NCBI WGS metagenome assembly JABLTH01 (sample SAMN14941262, study PRJNA633318) | bioreactor metagenome | isolation source: bioreactor | place: China | collected 2019-03-05 | reverse complement strand
GTTGCGGCCGCCGTTGATCTGCATCTGGTTCTGGTAGAACGCGTGGATCAGGTCGCGCGTCACCACGCCCTGCGGCAGCGGTTCGCCATCGGGCGTGTGCAGCGCGAACGGCGCGTTGGGCAGGCCGGTGAGGTCGGCCTCCTGCACGTGGTAGGTGCGGTGATTGACGGTCTGCGCATGCGGCACCAGGCCGTGCCAGATCGGCGGCAGGGCCTTCAGTGGCGTGCCGTCGCGGTCCATCTGCACGGCGCGTTCCGGCGGCAGCGCCTCCAGTGGCTCGGCCAGGCCCGGGAAACCGGCGAACAGGTTGTTGAAGCTGCGGTTCTCGGCGAACAGCACCACCACGTGATCGATGTGCTCGCGCAGCAGCGTGTCCATCGCGGTGGCGTCGACGACCGCTGTCCCGGCCGGTGCCGCGGCCATCGCCGCGCGCGCCGCCTCGCCGCCGAGTGCAAGGCCGGCACCGGCTACCGCCAGCCCGCCGAGCAGGCGTCGCCGCTGCGGATCGCGCGGCGCGTCGGGCGTGCGGGAGGGAGTTTCGTCGCGGGGTGGCTTGCTGGTCATGGCGGGTCGGGCGGGGGATGCTTGAGGATCGAAGAGCATACGCACGCCGTCCCTGCCGATCCATGCGTCATACGGCCCGCGCGTCGCAGGAAATTCCGTTTTGTCCGTGACCGAAGAGGATGTTCCGCATGATCACCCTGCACATTGCCAACAAGAACTACTCGTCGTGGTCGCTGCGGCCATGGGTGCTGCTGCATGAGCTGGGCGTGCCATTCGAGGAACGGATGCACCCGTTCGCGCCCGGTTCCAACTGGGAGGCCTTCCGCGCGTTCTCGCCGAACGGCCGCGTGCCGTGCCTGCGCGACGGCGATACGGCGGTGTGGGATTCGCTGGCCATCATGGAATACCTCGCCGAGCGCTATCCGGCGTGGCCGCAGGACGGTGCCGCCAGGACCTGGGCGCGCTGCGCATCGGCGGAGATGCATTCGGGCTTCGGCGCGCTGCGCCAGCAGTGCTCGATGAGCTGCGGCCTGCGCATCCGCCTGCACGAGATCGGCCCGCAACTGTCGGCCGACGTGGCGCGCATCGACGAGCTGTGGCGCGAAGGCCTGCGGCGGTTCGGCGGTCCGTTCCTGGCGGGCGACCGCTTCACCGCGGTGGATGCGTTCTATGCGCCGGTGGCGTTCCGCGTGCAGACCTACGGGCTGTCCCTGTCGCCCGAGGCGATGGCCTGGGTCGAGCGCGTGCTCGCGTTGCCGTCGATGCGCCGCTGGTACGACGAGGCGCTGGCGGAAACCTGGCGCGACACGCCGCACGACGTGGAGTCGGCGGAGGTCGGCACGATCACGGCGGACCTGCGCGCCCGCTGATCGGCTCCGGTGCCGCGCGACGATTCGCCATCGCGGCCAGTGCGGCACCGACACCCAGAAAGGCCAGTCCGACCAGCGCCGCGTGGACCAGCACGCGCGGCCAGCCCAGTGCCGCGACGTTGAGGAAGGGGTAGGGATAACGGCCGTCGATGGCTCCACGCGCCAGCGCATAGGCCAGGTAGCCCAGTGGGTACGTCATCCAGCCCAGCAGGCGCGTGCGCGCCATCGCCGCGCCCTGTCGAGACGACCACCAGACCAGCAGGTACGCCAGCGGTATCGCCACGTGCAGCAGCTCGTCGGCGACGTGCGCCCAACCCTCGGGGTGCCAGGTCTGGCGCAGCACCAAGTTGTAGACCGCCGCGACGACCAGCAGGCTGGTGGCGATCGCGGTGCGGTCCTCCGTGCGGGCCAGAAGCCCGCTGCTGCGGCCGGCGGCGATAAGCGCCAGCGACAGCGTGCCGAGGGCGTTGGTGAGGATGGTGAAATAATCGAGGTAGATCCAGAGCGCCCGTGTCACGCCTGCACCCTGGCGCTGCACCAACTGCAGGGTCAGTGCGAACTGCAGCGCCAGGGCACCGGCCCCGACCAGGGTGGCGGCCAGCGCCAGCCGACGCGTCGCGCGGGTGATCACCGGAGCGGTGCGGACAACGAGAGCGGACCCGGTCGGGCGGTCGCCCTCATTGCAGCAGCCGGTGGCGATAGAAGGCCAGCACCAGCTCCTGGAAATCTTCTGGCGGATCGCCGCCCAGCGCGAGCAGGCAGGCGATGGCCTGGGCGAACAGCAGGGCGGCGAGGATCAATAGCACGTCCAGCGCCAGCCAACCGGAAGAGACCGAGGCGGCAATCACCAGCATGCCGCCATGGAACGACCGCTCCGGTGTGCTGCAGCGTCGCTCGACGAGGTACATCAGGACGATCAGTGTGAGGGTGGCCATCACCGCCGCGAGCCACCAGCGGTGGGTGGGTGGGGCGGCGGCAGCGGTGCGCCAGGCCAGCATGCCCAGCACGGGCGAGAGGCGGAACGTGGCGGCGGCCGCGAAGGTCAGCGGCCGGGTCAGGAAGAACATGCGCAGCGGTTCGAGGAACATCACCAGCACCTCCCTGTGGAGTGGGCGGCCGGATGGCCGCGTATCGTCACATCTAGAGTTTCCAGCCCTTGTGGATCGCCACGATACCGTTGGTGAGGTTGCGCACCTCCACCTTGCCGAAGCCGGCCCGCTCCATCATCGCCTTGAGCGTGGCCTGGTCCGGATGCTTGCGGATCGATTCGGCCAGGTACTGGTAGCTGTCGGCGTCGCCGGCGAACAGCCGGCCCAGCTTCGGCAGGATGTTGAACGAGTGGAAGTCGTAGAGCTTGCCGAAGGCCTCGTTCTGCACCCGCGAGAACTCCAGCACCAGCGCGCGGCCGCCCGGCTTGAGCACGCGGCAGATGTCGGCCAGCGCCTTGTCCTTGTCGGTCACGTTGCGCAGGCCGAAGGCCATGGTGACCGCGTCGAAGCTGTTGTCCGGGAACGGCAGGCACTCGGCATTGAGCTGGCTCCAGCGCAGGCCTTCGACCAGGCCGCGGTCGGTGAGCCGGTCGCGGCCGACCTGCAGCATCGCCGCATTGATGTCGCCGACGACGATCTCGCCTTCCCTGCCGACCACCGGCCGCAGCAGGGCGGCGATGTCGCCGGTGCCGCCGGCCAGGTCCAGCACGCGGTCGCCGCGGCGGATCCCGCTGATCGCCACGAAATGGCGCTTCCACAGGCGGTGCACGCCGAACGACATCAGGTCGTTCATCAGGTCGTAGTTGCGTGCGACCGAGGTGAACACCTGGCCGACCAGTTTCTGCTTCTCGCCCACGGGGACGTCCCGGAAGCCGAAGTGGGTGGTCGAGTCCGGGGCGGGTTTGGGTTGTTCGTTCATCGGTACCATCGTACAGGGATCGGATGGCCAAATCCCCTGTCTTTTCCCGCAGGGGTCAGAGCACCGGCTGGCCATTCTCCTTGTAGACCACGCCGTCCTTCATCACGAAGCCGACCTTCTGCATCAGCGTGATGTCCTGGAGCGGGTTGCCGGGCACGGCGACCACGTCGCCGACGAAGCCGGGTGCGAGCTGGCCCAGCCGCTTTGCCTGGTGCAGCAGTTCGGCATCATGGGTGGTGGCGGCCTGCAGCACGTACATCGGCGGCATGCCGGCGTCGACCATGTACTGGAACTCCTTCGCGTTCTGGCCGTGCGGGTAGACCGCCGCGTCGGTGCCGAAGGCGATCTTCACCCCGGCCCGGTAGGCCTTGCCGGCGGTGGCCTGGATGATCGGGCCGACCTGCCGGGCCTTGGCGGCCACCTGCGCCGGGTAGTAGCCGGGGATGGCGGCCATCTGCTCGACGTACTTGCCGGCGATGATGGTCGGCACGTACCAGGTGCCATGCTCCTTCATCAGCTTCATGTCCGCCTCGTTCATGAAGGTGCCGTGCTCGATCGAGTCCACCCCGCCGAGCACTGCGCGGCGGATCGCCTCGGCGCCGTGCGCGTGAGCGGCCACGGTGAAGCCGTAGTCGTGCGCGGCGGCGACCACGGCCTTGATCTCCTCCAGCGTCATCTGCGGGTTGTCGGCGCTGGCGCTTTCGTCGAGTACGCCGCCGGAGGGCATGATCTTGATCAGGTCGTCGCCGTCCTTGTAGTGCTGGCGCACGGCCTTCCACGCATCCTCGGGGCTGTTGATGATGCCGTCCTGCGGGCTGGGGTTGCCGGCCAGGTCACTGCGGTAGCCGTCGGTGGGATCGGCGTGGCCGCCGGTCGAGCCGATCGGCACGCCGGCGGTGTAGATGCGTGGCCCGGGCAGCACGCCGGCAGCGATCGCGTTGCGCAGGGCGACCGAGTCGTTCTGTTGGTCGCCGACGTTGCGCACCGTGGTGAAGTCGGCCATCAATGTGCGCCTGGCGTATACGGTCGAGCGCACCGCGTAGTCGGCGATGTTCCAGCGGAACTGGTCGGAGTAGCCGGTGGGGCTGGTCTGGTCGGTCAGGTGGGTATGCGCGTCGATCAGGCCGGGCAGGCAGGTCGAGGTCGGTAGCACGTGCGCCTCGAACGACTTGCCTGCGGCCTGCGCCTGGTCGCCCATGGCCTTAAGGTCGACCGCACCGGGGCGCACCTCGCGGATCACGCCGTCCTCGACGATCACCGTGGTCTCGCCCAGCAGCCTGCCCGCGGCGGTGTCGATGGCATGCCCGCAGGTGACCACCGCGACGCGGCCCTTGCCGGCCGGAGCGGCGGGAGCATCGGCACGGGCCACGGGCAGAACCAGCGCGGCGGCAAGGGCGATCGCGACGGGACGGACGGTCATGGAGGCGCTCCGGCAGAGGGAAGGCGCCATGGTAGGCAGCGGCCGCCGCCGGCGGCCAGTGGCTATTGGTCGGACTTGCCCTCGCGGGCGGCGTCGGCTGCCGTCTCGGTGGCGACCGGCTCGACCGGCTCGTGCACGTGCTGGCGATGAGCCGCTTCCACGTGGCGGGCGTGCAGGTCGGCCGGCGAGGCATCCGGGGGCGTAGCCTCGACCGGCGGTGGCAGCACCACTGCCTCGGCATCGTGCTCGCCCCTGTCCTCGCCGCCCGGGGTGATCTTGAGGATCGAGTGGCGTACCTCGCGGGCCAGGATCACCCGTGCGTCGCGCACCATTTCCTCCAGCGCCCGGTCGTAGTCGAGCTTGCCGGCGGCGTCGGTCCAGACGATCTTGCGCTCCCGCAGCTTCAGGATGAAGCCGCGGAACAGCGCCTTGTCGAAGAACTCCGGGGCGGCCTGCTCGCTGAGCAGGGACAGCCGCTGCGCAGTGAGCGTGCAGGCGTTCTCCAGCTCGGCTGCGGTCATCGTGTGCGGGCCGTTCTTGGCCAACGCCGCCAGCGTGATGTAGTAGCGCTCGAACGCCTGGGTCAGGCTGCGCGCGATCACCTTGAGCTGGAACGCCGCGTCCTCCTGGCCCGGACCGCGCTCGAGCACGCGGCCTTCGCCCGAGGCCTCGAGCAGGCCGCGGCGCAGGAAGAAGTCGATCGTCGCCTGCATTTGCTGACCGAAGCCCTCGGTGTCCCAGGGCAGGAACAGTTCGCCCTGGATGAACGGGTAGATGATCTTGCCCAGCCGCAACACCGAGCTGCGGGACATGCGCCGGTTGTTGAGGAAGCAGCACGACACCCACGCCGCGGTGGCGGTCAGGTGCAGTACGTTGTTGCGGAAGTAGGACAGCAGCACTGCCTGCTCGTCGTCGGCCACCAGCACGTCGCCGAGCGGGTGGCTGACGCGGCGGATCCAGCCCATCTGCTCGCCGTAGGCGATGATCCCGGCCGGGTCCATCGGCGTCAGCGTGACGCGGTCGGAGTAGGGCAGCTCCTCGATCAGCGCCTTGCTCAGCTCCAGCTGGGTGAGCAGGTCGGCCTCGGCCATCGCGTGCTTGGGCGTGGCCAGCAGGGCCAGCGCCAGCAGGTTGATCGGGTTCACGTCCGCCGCGCGGTTGATGTTGACCTGGATCTGCTCGGCCAGGCGATCCACCACGCTGCCCAGCCATTCCGGTTTCGCGTCCGGATCGCCGCCGACGGCGCGCCATTGCGCACTGGCCGCATCGAGCATCGGGGTCAGTTCGATCGGTTCGCCGAAATTGAGCGCTACGTGGCCGTAGCGCTGGCGCAGCACCTTCAGGCCCTTGATCAGGCCGATCAGCGATTCCTTTTCCTTCGGCTTGCCGGACAGCTCGCCCGCATAGGATTTGCCCTCCATCAGCTTTTCGTAGCCGATGTACACCGGTTGGAACAGCACCGGCCGGCGCGGTGCGCGAAGGAAGGCACGCACGGTCATCGCCAGCAGGCCGGCGCGCGGCGCCAGCAGCCGCCCGGTACGCGAGCGGCCGCCCTCGATGAAGTACTCGATCGGTACGCCGCGGTCGATCAGCTGGGCCATGTACTCGTTGAAGATCACCGAGTACATCGCGTTGCCCTTGAAGCTGCGGCGCAGGAAGAATGCGCCGCCACGGCGCAGCAGCGGTCCGATCACCGGCAGGTTGAGGTTCACGCCGGCGGCGATGTGCGGTACCACCACGCCGGAGGCGTGCAGCTGGTAGGACATCAGCAAGTAGTCGGCGTGACTGCGATGGCTGGGCACGTAGACCACTTCGTAGCCGGGTGCCGCGGCGCGGGCCTTGTCGAAGTGGTGCATGGCGATGCCGTCGTACAGCTTGTTCCAGAAGTTCGAGAGCAGGAACGACAGCGAGCGCACCACCGGGTGGGAATAGTCGGCGGCGATTTCCAGCGCCAGCTTCTGCGCGCGGCGCCAGGCCTTGGCACGGGAGATCTTCTCCTTGCTGGCGGTGGCGGCGATCGCCGCGCGCACCGGCTCGGCGTGGAGCACGGCGTCGACCACGGTGCGCCGGTGCGACAGGTCCGGACCGATCACTGCCGCGCGGATGCGCCGGAAATGCACGCGCAGCACGCGGGCGATCTTGCGCGCGAAACGCTCCGGCGCCATCTCCCCGGCGTCCGCCAGCGCCTCGCGCAGCGACACCGGCTCGGAGAACTGCACCACGGTGTCGCGGCCGTTGAGCAGCAGCGCCAGCAGTCGGCGGAAGTGGCCGACCACCACCCAGTTCTCGGAGAACAGCACGCGGAACCAGCCGGTGTCGCGGCTCGGTGCGCGACCGACGTAGATCGACACCGGCACGATCTGCACGTCGCGCTCGGGGTCGCCCTCCAGCGCACGGGTCAGCTGGCCCAGCGCGTCCTTCGGCGAGCGCTGCCGGTTCTTGCCCAGCACCAGGCCGTCGCTGCGGCCCAGCGCCAGCACCGAGCGCCGCCGGCGGGTGCCGGGCAGCGGCTGCATCGGCGAGGGCAGGCCGGCCTCGCGGCAAGCGCGCTCGAGGATCAGCGCGTCGGAGATACCGTCGCGCTCGATCACGTAGCACACCGGAACGCCGGCCCTGAGCAGGGTGGCGGGCTCGGCCGGGTCGCGGCGCAGCTTCATCCAGGGCTCGAGCAGGTGGCCGAGGAGGTTGAACCACCACGGCGCGCGGCTCCTGGGGGGCGTGTCCATCGAAGAGGTCATGGGCATCGGCCTATTGTACCGGGACTGCGCCGGGGGCTCCGGCCTTGGTCACGACGTCGGCTGGGTCCGGCGCGATCCGGCTCCACTCCGTCCAGTCCGGTGGAACGATAGCCCTGGCGAGCTGGGGGAGTGCCACGGGATACCAGTGCCCGTCGATCCGTTGCATCTTCAGCACCGCCCGCTGCGGCCGCGCCTGCAGGCTGTAGTCGATGCGGACCCAGGCCAGGTCGCCCCGCTGCGATGCCAGGCTCACCTGCGCGGCATCGAGCACCTCGTCGAGCGGCAGGCCGTAAAGCGCCAGCCACCGTTTGGCCCCGGCCAGCAGGCGCGAGGCCCGGACCATGGCGGCATCGAAATCGAGGGTGCGGACCTGCGCAAACGTCGTCAGGCGCAGCGATCGCACGGTCTGCACGGTGATCCTCGCGGCCTGTCGGCTACGGTCCAGGTCGAGCCAGGGGGCCTGCTCCGCCCAGGTGACCCACGGCGCCAGCAGGGGCTCCAGGTCGCGGGACTGCGTGGCGTCGAGTGCGAGCGCGCGGCTTGCCACTTGCCGCACCATGCCGCCACCGATGGCGATGAGGATGGGCAACTGGTCGCTGTATTGCCGGTCGAGGCGGACCAGGACAGGCTGCCATTGCGCGGCCAGGGTCGCCGCGGCCCGTGGCCGGTCGAACCCGTCCTTGAACCGGCGGAAGCCCGCGCGCGCTCCGTCGGTCGCCGCCTGCCGCTGACCTCGCTGCCAGTCCTGCTCGACCGCGGCGTAGGTCGCGGGCGGCAGGCCGTGCTTCCAGAAGGCCACGAGGTCGTCATGGCGCACGTCCGCGACCAGCGCACGCAGTGCCGCGGCGGCCCCGGCACTGCCCGGGGCCGGCGGCTCGCCCTGGCGGCGGCCACAGCTGGACATCGGCACCAGCATGCCGAGCAGCAGGAGCAAGCGGGGAACGGGGCGGCGAGGCAGGCGGGGCATCTCTGGGCCGGAAGTGACGGAAACGAAGAGGCTACGGACCGCCCGTTGCGTGGACAAGGCAGCCGGACGATGTGGCAAAAGAAAACCCCGCCGGCGGAAGCCTCGCGGGGTCAGTCCCGGCAGAGCCGGAAGGGAAATGGCCTTGCCTGTGTTATCTGCGGTCAGCAGCAGGTGTCGGCGGAGCCATGGTAACGGCTCGCCACAGTTAAGGCAATGTATTTGTTTTGTGATGCAAGTATTTGATTTTGTGTATTATTTCACGCGAAGCGCGGCTTCCTTCTGGCGCCGGCGCTCCTCGCGGGACTGGGTCCAGTCGTTGTTGAACAGGGCCGGCTCCCAACTGCCGTAGGTGGCGTTGGGTAGCACGAACCAGCGCGTGCCGATCCACTTCAGGTACGGCGCCACTGCTTGTTTGCGGCCCTCGGCGTTGTTGGCGATGACGTCGGCGAAGTCGCCGATCTGGTCGCCCACCTGCATCAGCACGCGGTACCTGTGGCTGATCAGCTGGCGGCGACAACCCTTCTCGGTGCCGATCTGCTCGCAGCCGGCGACGAAGGTGCCCAGGCCGAGGAAGGCGTCGGGCCCGGAGACCGGGAAGCCGACCTTGCGCAGGTTGGCCAGGGTGACCGTATCCAGGTCCTTGGCGCGGTTGGAGATGAAGATCACCGCGATGCCGTGCCTGGCGGCGAACTGGGTAAACGCCACCGCGCCGGGCAGCGCGCGCGCGGCCTCTTCCTTGCACCAGTTGGCCCAGTCGGCCTCGTTGTACTCGGTGCCGCTCCTGATCAGGCGGGCCTGGTAGGGCGAGTTGTCCAGCGCGGTCTCGTCCACGTCCAGCACCACGGCGGGCTTCAGCTTGCCGCTCACTGGCGCGACCCGGTCGTCCCTGGTCAGCGCGTCCCAGGACGGATCCTTCAGCGCCTTGAGCAACTGCATCTGCGCGTCGCGATAGGTCTGCTGGAAGATCAGGTCGTGTTCGATCGCGGTCTGCGACCACACCACGGCATTGAGGTTGTCGTCCGCGCCCGGGCCGGCGGGTGCCGGGGTCGGGGCGGCTACCGCTGCCGGCGGCGGTGCGGTCGGCGCCGGCTGGGATGGGGCGGTGCTGCAGCCGGCCACGAGGGCGAGGGCGGCGATCAGGGCGGGACCGCGAGGGCGCATGGGCAACCTTGGCAATGACATCGGATCGACAAGCATCCGGCGAGTTTACGACAGCCGCATGTCCGCGCTCCCGAACTGGCGGTCCCGTGGTGCCGCTGACAGACTGCACTCCCCCGATGCGGAAGGATGCCGATGACGCCGTCCCCCACTCCCCCGATGCCGCGGCCGCCCGGCCGGATCGAACTGGCCAGGTACCTGCTCGCCGCGCTGGCATTGTTGCTGGTGTTGCGCCTGCACCTGTTGCCGGCGCTGCTGGCCGGCCTGCTGGTCTACGAACTGGTGTATTCGACCAGTCCGCTACTGGGCCGGCGCATCTCCGGCGACCGTGCGCGGATGGTGGTGGTCGCGCTGCTCGGCGTGGTGATCGTCGGCCTGCTGCTGCTGCTGGTGCTGGCCATTGTCAGCCTGCTGCGCAGCGAGATCGGCAACCCGACCCAGCTCTGGCAGGACCAGCTGATGCCGCTGGTGGAAAAGGCGCGGCAGCAATTGCCGCCGACGCTGACCACCTGGCTGCCGGACAGCGTGGACGAACTGCGGGTGATGGCGGTCGAGCTGACCCGCAAGCATGCCGGCAGCCTGCAACTGGCCGGCAAGGAGACCGCGCGGGTGATCCTGCACATCATCCTGGGCCTGGTGCTGGGCGCCGTCGTGGCGCTGGGTCGGACCCGCCCGGCGCCCCTGCAGGGACCGCTGGCGCTGGCGCTGTCGGCACGCTGCCAGAAGCTGGCCGAGGCGTTCCACAACATCGTCTTCGCGCAGATCAAGATCTCGCTGATCAACACCGTCTTCACCGCCATTTTCCTGCTCGGCGCCTTGCCGCTGTTCGGCATCCACGTGCCGTTCGCCAGGACCCTCGTGGTGATCACCTTTGTGGTCGGCCTGCTGCCGGTGATCGGCAACCTCATCTCCAACACCGCGGGGACTATCGCCGGGCTGTCGGTGTCGCTGGGCGTGGGCGTGGCGGCGCTGGCCTTCCTGGTGCTGATCCACAAGCTGGAATATTTCCTCAACGCGCGCATCGTCGGCACGCAAATCCGCTCGCGCGCGTGGGAGCTGCTGGTCGCCATGCTGGTGATGGAGGCCGCGTTCGGCCTGGCCGGCCTGGTCGCCGCACCGATCTACTACGCCTACCTCAAGCGCGAACTGGAAGTGCGCGATTTGATCTGACGTCGCAGACCATTGCGAGGCGATGGGCGGTGTGTTAATGATTGCTTAACCTGCGCGTCACATCTGCGCGGGGGGCAGCGAACCATCGCGGGGAAGCGTGCCGGATCCACGGCGCGTGTCGAGTTCACGACGCCATCGAAATTTTTTGGGGAGATAACAAATGCTAAAGAGGAAACTCGCGGTAGCCGTCTTGGCCGTGTTGGCTTTCGGTTCCGCATCGGCCCAGGGCCAGTCGCAGTCCGATGACACTCAGACCACTCCAGCCAAGGCAAAAAAGCTGGAGACGGTGACTGTCACCGGTTCGCTGATTCCGCAGACGGAAGTCGAAACCGCTACCCCGACCATCACCATCACTGCCGAGGACCTCAAGGTCCGCGGGTTCACCACCGTGGCAGAGGCGTTGCAGCAGTCATCCTTCGCCACTGGCAGCGTGCAGGGCTCGCAGTCTTCGGCGTCCTTTACCCAGGGCGCGCAGACGCTGAGCATGTTCGGCTTGCCGGTCGGGTTCGTGAAGTACCTCATCGACGGTCGCCCGATGGGCAACTTCCCCGGCCTGTACAACGGCAGCGACACCTTCAACAATCTCAGCGGCATCCCGATGGACATGGTCGATCACATCGACATCCTGCCGGGTGGCCAGTCGTCGCTGTACGGTTCGGACGCCCTCGCCGGCGTTATCAACATCGTGCTGAAGAAGCACATCGACGCTCCGACGGTCGACGTGCGCTATGGCTGGCACACCGGCGGTGGCGGTGCGGATCGCCGGATCAGCTTCGCCGACGGCTTCAACATGGGCAAGTTCAACCTGCTGGTTGGCGGGCAGTTCCAGAGCACGCAGCCGATCTGGGGCTACGACCGCAGCATCACCAAGCAGTACTTCACGCAAGGCAGCGGTGCCGCGACGGCATCCCGCGATTTCCTCGTGTACAGCCCGTTCACGGGTCACTACTACTACGAGGATCCCAACAACTGCTCCGGCGTGACCAGCCTGTTCAATGGCACCGAAGGCCTGCGCACGCGCAGCGGCGGGCGCACCTATTGCGGTTCGTTCTATACGCCGGGCTACAAGACGCTGACCAACGACCAGAAGACCGCCAACGTCTACACGCACGCCACCTTCGACGTGAACGAGAACCTCCAGCTCTACGGCGACCTGCTCTACAACTACGACGAGCAGCGCTACAGCGTCGGATCGAACTACATGTGGTGGGGTACGGGTGTCGACTTCGGCGCCTACTACGACCCCAACCTCGATGACTTCGTCGATCTGCAGCGTGCCTTCGCACCGGAGGAGGTCGGCGGCTTCAAGTCGATCATGAACAAGCAGTACGACAACTCGTACATGCTCACCCTGGGCGGCAAGGGCACGTTCGGCGACTCCAACTGGGACTACGACCTCGGCTTCACGCACTCGGACGACAAGCTGATCTCGCGCGGCCTGCAGCGTCTGGCCGGGCCGATCGACCAGTACTTCATCGACCATGTGCTGGGCCCGCAGCAGGGCATGGACCCTTACTACCACGCGTACCCGCAGTTCTCGCCGAACTACGCCGCGTTCTACCAGCCGATCTCGCTCAAGGACTTCCAGAGCTTCACGGCCTGGATGGATACCCGCGCCAAGACCTGGGACAACATGCTGCGCGGCCAGCTGACCAACGCCTCGCTGTTCTCGCTGCCGGGCGGCGATGCCGGCCTTGCGGTGGTGTTGGAAGGCGGCAACCAGGGGTGGTCCTACGTACCCGACGCCCGGCTGCTCAATGGCCAGGTGTGGGGCACCACCGACGTCCAGGGCGCCGGCCACCGTTCGCGCTATGCGGCCACCACCGAACTTCGCCTGCCCGTGCTGAGCAAGGTGACCGTGGATGTTTCGGGACGCTGGGACAGTTACAAGGTGTCCGGCAAGAATGTTCACCACGGCACCTACAACGTGGGTCTCGAGTTCCGTCCGTTCGAGTCGCTCCTGCTGCGCGGCCGCTACGGCACCGCGTTCAAGGTGCCCACCCTGTCGGACGAGTACCAGGGCACCAGCGGCTACTACAGCTTCGTTCCCGACTACGCGAACTGCGCACGCCTGGGCTATGGCCCCAGCCAGATCGCCAACTGCCCGTCGCCGTACGATTCCACGCAGTTCTTCGGCCAGCAGTCCGGCAGCACCACGCTGAAGCCGATCACCGCCAAGGTCTGGTCGTACGGTCTGGTGTGGGCGCCGATCGAGCGCATGTCGGTCAGCGTCGACTACCTGCACTGGGACATCAACAACGAGGTCAATACGGAGAGTGCTGACGGCCTGTCGCAGACCGAGTATCTGTGCGATATCGGCACGTTGGACATGAACTCGCCGAGCTGCCAGAACGCGTACAGCAAGATCGTCCGCGGCACCTCCACCAACCCGGCGCTGCTCGGCATCATCCAGCAGATCTCGACGCCGAAGGTGAACGTGTCGAACGAGCAGGTCAACGCGATCACGGCCAACTTCAGCTACGTCGCACCGATCGGCAGCCTCGGCAACCTGACCTTCCAGACGTCGTACAGCGACGTGCTGAAGCACGAGTACCAGGCCTACCCGGGCGATCCGAAGCTCGACCTGCTGCGTCACCCGTACTACAGCACCGACTTCAAGACCAAGGTCAATGGCTCGATCACCTGGACGCCGAACGAGTCCTGGAGCGGCACGGTGTACTTCAACCGCTATGGCAGCAGCCCGAACTACCTGGCGTCTGCAACCGACGGGTACAGCAAGCCGGGCACGGGCAAGCTGCCGCCGTGGGTCATCTACAACGCCAGCGTGACCTGGAACGCGACCAAGAGTCTGGGCCTGTCGTTCCTGGTGAACAACGTGTTCAACAAGATGCCGCCGCTGGATACGAGCTACCCAGGTACCACCGGTACGCCGTACAACACCAGCAACTACAACCCGTACGGCCGGGCGATGTACGTCGAAGCGAAGTACAAGTTCTAAGCCATCATCCGGTGAGGAATGGAAACGGCCCCGCATGCGGGGCCGTTTTTTTATTCAATGCCGACACCCTCGGCTTCGAGGTAGCGTCTGGCCGGCTCCAATTCCTTGGCGAAACGCTTCCATCGATGTACGGCACTCCGGTACATCGGTGTGCGGACCTGGACTGCACTTGCCGTGGCTACTGGCGACGAAGTCGAATGAAAGTCCAGGCAGGCCGGGTCCCAGGAGAGGCCGCAGTGCTCGATGATTTGCCGGGACATTTCCTCCTGACGATCGACGAGATCCTCGTAGCGGATCTCCAGGATGCGTCCGGGCAGCACGTTCTTCCAATGGGTCATCAGGCGATCGAAAAGCACGTAATAGGCCGCCGTGTCCTGCAGGTCGAACGAATAGTCGTAGTAGGGCGAGGAGAGCGCGAAGAGTTGGCGGAAGTTGCTCAGGCAGGTGTCCAGTGGGTGACGTCGGAGGCAGATGATGCGCGCCTCCGGCAGCGCGCGAGCGATGAAGCCGGCATAGAGAAAGTTGTGCGGCAACTTGTCGACGAACCGCGCCTTGCTGCCGGTTTGGGGGCGCGTGCTTTCCACGTAAGCGCGTCCCAGTCTACGGGGGTCACACCGGAGCGCATGTCCGATGGTGATCGGGTCGAGCAGGTGGGGTGAGTCCGTGCCGGCAAGGCGTTTGAGCACTACGCCGAAATTCTCCAGTTCTCCTGCCGAGTAGACGTCCGGATGTGACGCCAGGATGCGGTCAACCAGGGTGGTGCCGGTACGCGGCATGCCGATGACGAATACAGGCTCGCTGCTGTGGTGGCCGACCGTCTGCTGCACCGGGGTCGGAAATGCGAGGGTCAGGGCGCGGAACAAGGCCACGTCCCTTTCGATGCTGTAGCTCCGGCCGAAGCGGCCGGCTTGCTTGCCAAGTTGAAGATGCTCGAACGAGCGGGCCTGGTCACCCAGGTCCTCGTGTTCCTTGGCCATGGCCAGGTGCACGTACATCTGAGCCTTTGCATCGCCGTTCGCCGCGGGCATCACGGCGTGCAGGCGCGCCAGGTGATTGCTGTCCGGGCTCTGCCGTGCAAGATGGGCGAGTGAGAGATGGGCCACCCAATGCCGCGGATCCAGGCCCAGGCAAGCCTCAAGCTCTTGCTCCGCCTCATCAAGGTTGCCAAGGGCGATCCATGCTGTCGCCAGATTGAACCGGATGCGCGCCGAGTCCGGCATCAATGCGGCAGCGCGACCGAAGGCCTCTGCAGCGAGGTCATGGACGTGCACCTGCGACAGCACGACACCGAGCGTATCGAAGGTGGCCGCGTCGCGTGCTCGCGGAAGCGCCTCGCGGGCGACGGCCAGTGCCTGTGCCGACATTCGAAGCATGGACAGCACGCGGGCCAGTTGCGCCCCGTATTCCGCCCGGTCGTGTGCCAGTTCCCATGCCCGTCCGAGATGGACGGCGGCATCGGAAAGACGCTGTGTTTCCAGCGCGGAAATGCCCCTCATGTAATGCAAATCGGCCGTCCCTGGACCTTGCGCGAGGAGTTCGGCGGTCAGTGCCCAGACGGTCGGCCAATCGCGGCGATTGAAGGACGTGGCGGCGCGCTCATGGAGATCGGGGAGGAATGTCATCGGCCGATCATCCGACAGGAGCAGGGCTGCGGGAAAGCCTCCCCAGCGGCCTCTTGCCCTAGCCAGCCAGCATTGCGGCGATCTTCGCCATGTGCGATTCGGCGGTTTCGCGTACCGCTTCCTTGTCCGCCTCCAGGTCCTTGCCCTGCCAGTGCAGGTCGTCCTGCGGCAGCTCGTGCAGGAAGCGGCTGGGCTGGTTGGCGTTGACCTCGCCGTAGCGCTTGGTCTTCGCCGACCAGGACAGCGTGAGCACTTGCTTGGCGCGGGTGATGCCCACGTACATCAGGCGCCGCTCCTCGTCGATGCGGCCCTCGTCGATGGCGCCTTCGTGCGGCAGCGTGCCTTCCTCGCAGCCGACGATGAAGACGAAGCGGAACTCCAGCCCCTTGGCTGCGTGCATCGTCATCATGCGCACGGCGTTGCCGGGGTCGTCGCGGTCGGCATGGCTGAGCAGGGCCAGCTGCGAGGCGAGGTCGCCGGCGCTGTGGTTGCCCTTCTGCATGGCGCGGAACCAGTCGGTGAGTTCCTTCAGGTTGCCGAGCTTGCGGTCGCGCACGGTGGCATCGGGAGTGTTGGCGGCAATGTGGGTGGCGTAGCCGGTGCGCTTGAGCACGCGCTCGACCAGGTCGGCCGCGCTCTCGTGCAGCGAGGCGCTGCGCAGTTCGTCGAGCAGTCCGGAGAAAGAAGCCAGCGCCGCAGCCGGGCGTGGCGTGAGCTGGCGCAGCACGCTGTCGCTGCGGGTGGCTTCCAGCAGCGAGCAGTGCTTCGACTGTGCGATCTGGCCGAGCTTCTCCAGCGTGGTCGGGCCGATCTCGCGCTTCGGCACGTTCACCACGCGCAGGAACGCGGCGTCGTCGCTGGGGTTGGCCAGCAGGCGCAGGTAGCACAATAGGTCCTTCACCTCGGCGCGGTCGAGGAAGGACAGCGCGCCGGTGAGGTGATACGGCACGCGCGCCAGGCGCAAGGCCTTTTCCAGTGGGCGCGCCTGGAAGTTGCCGCGGTAGAGGATCGCCATCTCCTCCCAGCGTGCCTTGTGCTTCTCGGCCAGGGTGACGGCGATCGCGGCGATCTTCTCCGCCTCGTGCTCGGCGTCCTTGCACTCCAGCACGCGGATCGGCGCGCCCTCGGGATGCTCGCTCCAGAGCTTCTTCTCGTGCAGGTGCGGATTGTTGGCGATCAACCGGTTCGCCGCGCGCAGGATGCGCTTGCCGCAGCGGTAGTTCTGCTCGAGCTTGATCACCTTCAGGTTCGGCCAGTCGCGGCCGAGCTGGTCGATGTTCTCCGGGTTGGCGCCGCGCCAGGCGTAGATCGACTGGTCGTCGTCGCCCACGCAGGTGATGCGGCCGCGCTCGCCGGTGAGCGCCTTGAGCAGGCGGTACTGCGCGTCGTTGGTGTCCTGGTACTCGTCCACCAGCAGGTAGCGCAGGCGCTCGCGCCAGGCGTCGCGACATTCGGCGTCCGATTCCAGGATGCGCAGCGGCAGGCGGATCAGGTCGTCGAAATCCACCGCGTTGAACGCGGCCAGGCACTGCTGGTAGAGGTCGTAGATGGTCGCCGCCTCCAGCTCCTTCGGGCTGCGCGCGGCGGCCAGTGCTTCCTCCGGCGAGAGACCGGCGTTCTTGGCGCGGCCGAGCAGGTTGCGGATGCCCCACAGCACGTCCGGCTTGGCACCCTTGGGCGCCAGCTCCTTGACGATGCCCTCGCTGTCGTCGGCGTCCAGCACCGAGAAGCCGCGGCGCAGGCCGGCGCGCTCGTGTTCGATCTGCAGGAACTTCAGCCCCAGCGCGTGGAAGGTGCACACGGTGAGCGCGGCGGCGTCCTCGCTGCTGACCAGCTTGCCGACGCGCTCGCGCATCTCGCGGGCGGCCTTGTTGGTGAAGGTGATCGCCGCGATTTTCGAGGCGGCCAGCTTCCGGCGCTGGATCAGGTGGGCGATCTTCTGGGTGATCACCGAGGTCTTGCCGGAGCCGGCGCCGGCCAGCACGAGCAGCGGGCCGTCGCAGTACTCGACGGCGGCCAGTTGTTGGGGGTTGAGCATGCAGTTCGGGAACAACGGACGCGGCGCGGCGCGGGCGATAAGGATGGTAGCAGAGGCCCGAAGTCGCTCAGCTCTCGTCCGCCTCGCGGTAGACCGGCAGGTCCGGGTTGCGACGGAAGCTGAAGATCAGGCTGGTCTCGATGTGCGCCACCTCCGGTCGGGTGGTGAAGGCATCCAGCGCGAAGTCGCGCAGGTGGTCGCTGTCGCGCACCGCCACGTGCACCAGGTAATCGTTGGCGCCGGCCACGTGATAGAAGCTCAGCACCTCGCGCAGGGTCAGCAGGTAGGCGTGGAAGGCATCCACGTCGCCGCGCGCGTGGCGGGCCAGCCGCACGCTGATCATCGCCTGCAGCCCGATGCCCACCGCGCGCGGATCGATCTCGGCATGGAAGCCCTGGATCGCTCCGGCGGCGCGCAGCCGACGCACCCGCTCCAGCGCGGTGGACGGCGCTACGCCAAGGCGTTCGGCCAGGGTCTTGTTGGGCAGCCGCGCGTTCTTCCGCAATTCGCGCAGGATGGCGAAGTCGGTTCGGTCCAGGTGCATGGTTTACCAGTTCTTCCGAAGGATATTCGGAAGTGTGCCGCTACCCACAAGTAAAGTTCTAGTCTCGTGGCCATTTCACGAACCGATGGGGCAGGCCATGCAGCACGACGGCGACGTACATCCGGACACCCTGGCGGTGCATGCCGGGCGGGAAGATCTTGCCGAACTGGGCGTGCACGCGCCGCCGCTGGATTTGTCCACCACCTACCCGGTGCGCGATCTGGAGCAGGGCACGGCCAGCTTCGACGCCCTGGTCGGCGGCGCGGCCAGTGCCGCCAATCCGATCTACGCGCGACTGTTCAACCCCACGGTGGCCCGCTTCGAAGCCGCACTGGCACGGCTCGAGGGCACCAGCGACGCGGTGGCGTTCGGTTCCGGCATGGCGGCGATGTCGGCCTGCCTGCTCGCCGCCGGCCAGCGCGGCCGGCACGTGCTGGCGATGCGCCCGCTGTACGGCACTAGCCATCACCTGCTCGACTCCGGCCTGCTTGGCATCCCGGTGCGCTGGGTGACCCCCGAAACCCTCGCCGGGGCGATCGATGCCGACACCGCGATGGTAGTGATCGAGACGCCGGCAAACCCCACGCTGGATCTCATCGACATCGCCGCCGTGGTCCGCGCGGCGGGATCCGTGCCGGTGCTGGTCGACTCCACCTTCGCCACCCCGGTGCTGCAGCAGCCGGCGGAGCTGGGTGCCCGTCTGGTGCTGCACAGCGCGACCAAGTTCCTCGGCGGCCACGGCGACGTGATCGCCGGCGTGGTGGCCTGCGACGCGGAATGGGCGCAGGCGCTGCGCCAGGTGCGTGCGGCGACCGGTGGCCTGCTGCATCCGCTGGGTGCCTACCTGCTGCATCGCGGCCTGCCGACGCTGGGGCTGCGCGTGCGCCAGGCACAGGACAACGCCCTGCGTATCGCCGAGCGATTGGCCGCCCATCCGGCGGTGGCGAAGGTCAGCTATCCCGGGCTCGGCACCGTGGCCAACGCGCACCTGGTCGGCACCCAGATGCGCGGACCGGGCAGCCTGCTCGCGTTCGAGTTGCACGGAGGCCATGCGGCGGCCGCCACGGTGATGGGTGCGGTGCGGCTGGCCACGCCGGCGGTGAGCCTGGGTTCGGTCGACACGCTGATCCAGCATCCGGCCGGGCTCACCCACCGGGTGGTCGACGCGCAGACGCAGCGGCACTGCGGCATCACGCCTGGGCTGCTGCGGCTGTCGGTGGGCGTCGAGCACGTCGACGATCTGTGGGCGGATCTCGCGCAGGCGCTGGCGACCGCGCGCCAGGCGCAGGCAGCCTGACGCCGGGGGAAATGCAAACGGTGCGTCGCGCTTCGGCGGGAGCCGGTGCGGCGGGGTGTGCGCCGGCCGGTCATTGGTCGCCGCTGTCGGCTCCGAACCCGAAGATCGGCGGTGCACGCGGTTGGTTGTTGGCGCGTCGCTGGTCGGCGCGTACCGGCATCGGTCCTTGCGTCGCGCCGGGCCGGCTATGCTTTCGCGCTTTGCTGCCGGCTCGCCATGACGTCCCGCCTGATCGACGCCATCGCGTTGCTCGTCCTTGCACCGGTGCTGACCCTGCTGTTGGCGCCGGGCACCCGTCGTCGCGACGGCTGGCGCGCCACGGTCACGCCGCTGGCCTCGATCATCGGCTCGGGTTTCCTGGTGGTGGGGCCGATCCTGGCCGACGTGGCCGGGCGTGGCGCGGCGCTGGCGATGGCCGGCCTGTGCGCGCTGGCCTGGCTGTTCGGCAGCGCGGTGCGCTTCAACATCGTCCATGCCGAACCGCTGCGCGGCACTGCCCGTGCACCGCGATTGCAGCAACTGGATCGGCTGGCCGAGCTCGGCCTGGCGCTGGCCTATTTCATCTCGGTGGCCTACTACCTGAACCTGCTGGGTGCCTTCCTGCTCAAGGGCTTCGGTGTGGTGTCGCCAGACCTGGCACGGATGGTGACCACGGCGATCCTGGCCGGCGTGGGTGCGCTGGGCTGGTTCCGGGGCTTCCGCGGCGTGGAGCGGGTGGAGGTCTACGCGGTGAGCTTCAAGTTGGCGGTGATCGCCGGCGTGCTGGCGGCGCTGGCGGCCGTGTGGCTGGCGGAGCCGGCGTTGCGCGCGGTGACGCTGCCGTCGAAGCACCCCGGCTGGCACGAGCTGCGGATGCTGCTCGGCTGCGTGATCCTGGTGCAGGGATTCGAGACCTCGCGCTTCCTCGGGCGCGAATACCCGGCGGCGCTGCGCGTGCGCTCGATGCGCTGGGCGCAAGGGTTGTCCACCGCGATCTACGTCGCCTTCATCGCGCTGCTGCTGCCGCACGTGCCGTCCGGGCCCACCGACGTGGCGACGGAAGAGACCGAGATCATCGACATCCTCGGTGGGGTCGGGCCGCTGCTCGGGCCGTTGTTGGTGCTGGCGGCGGTCGCCTCCCAGTTGTCGGCGGCGATCGCCGACATGGGCGGCGCGGGGGGCCTGCTGGCCGAGCTGTCCGAACGCTTGCCGCCGCGGCGGGCCTATGTGGCGATCGTGGTGGTGGCGATCGCGCTGACCTGGATGGCCAACCTGTTCGGCATCATCGCCATCGCCAGCCGCGCCTTCGCCGTGTACTACCTGTTGCAGTGCGTGTTGGCGGTGGCGCTGGCCGGCCGGCCGTGGCGGCGCGCGATGTATGCACTGGGTGCGGTGCTGGCCGGGGTGGTGGTGCTGTTCGGCCTGCCGGCCGGCTGAACACCGCGGGCCTGCTGGCTTGAGCTGTGGTCGGCTACCATGCCGGATCGTTTCGCCCGATCCTGCGTCCATGGCCAAGCTCTACTTCTATTACTCGGCAATGAATGCCGGCAAGACCACCACGTTGCTGCAGAGCGCGTACAACTACCACGAGCGCGGCATGCGCACGCTGATCCTCACGCCGTCGCTGGACGACCGCTTCGGCGAGGGTGTGGTGGCTTCGCGGATCGGCCCGAAGGCCAACGCGCGGCGCTTCAGTGGCGAGGAAAACCTGCTTGCCATGGTCGAGCACGACATCGGCGCGCGCGGTGCGCTGCATTGCGTGTTCGTCGACGAGGCGCAGTTCCTGACCAAGGCTCAGGTCTGGCAGGTCAGCGACGTGGTCGACCGGCTCAACATCCCGGTGCTCGCCTATGGACTGCGCACCGACTTCCGCGGCGAGCTGTTCGAGGGCAGCCGCTACCTGCTGGCCTGGGCGGACAACCTGGAAGAGATCAAGACGATCTGCCACAGCGGCCGCAAGGCGACCATGGTGGTGCGCGTGGACGAGCGCGGCCGCGCGGTGACCGCGGGCCCGCAGGTGGAAATCGGCGGCAACGACCGCTACGTCTCGGTGAGCCGCGCCGAGTTCAAGAAGATCACCGAAGGCAGCGGCAGTATCGAACTGCAGCAGAGCGTGCTGCCGCTGGGCGACTAGTTCTTCGCGTGGCGCCGACACCGCCCCACCCACACTTGCGCGTTTCCCGAAAGGATTTCCGATGAGCCCGACGATGTCCCTGCCCGCCTGGGCCCGCCCGCACTGGCAGCCGAACGACGAGGAGATCGTGCTGCAGTTCTACGTGTTCGGAAATTTCGAGGCGGTGCGCGTGCCGTCGCAGGACTATGGCAGCGCAGGCCTGCCCGAGGGCATCACCTCCACCAACCACCATCATCACGAGCTCCGTGCGTGGGAGGGTTATCCGCTCGGCGGCAGCATGGGCAAGCTGTTCAAGGAGGAGGCACCCGAGGCCTACCGCGCTGCCGTGGACGCACCGCAGGTGCTGGTGGTGCGCGGTCGCCTGCCCGACCAGCCGGATACCGGCTATCTGCGCGATGTGATGGGCGTGATCGCGGGCCTGCTCGATATCGGCGGCGTGGCCGTGCTCGACCCGCAGATCGTCTCGCTGTTCGACGCCGATGGCTGGCGCCGCCGCTACCTGGTGCCGGACGGCGCACCGATCCGCAGCCACCTGTTGATACTGCGTGACGGCGAGGCCGAACCCGGCCGCAGCTGGATCCATACCCGCGGCATGCGCAAATTCGGTCGCCCGGATTTCAGCCTGCGCGATGTGCCGGACGCCCAGGTCAACCTGGCCGGCAGCCTATGCGAGCGGCTGGTGGAACTGGAAGTGCTTGGCGGTCGTTTCCAGGATGGCCAGCAGGTCGAGATCCCGGGCCTGCCCGAGGACCTGGTCGCCCGGCTGGGCGGCGGTCCGGAGCATCCGGACTTCAACAACAGCTTTGTCGAGTTCCGCTGGCCAGTCTGACGCCATACGTCCGCTTCTGGACGTAGGAGCCCGCTCGCGGGCGATGCTTTTTGCTTCGATGTGGATCAGGAGCAGGGGCATCGCCCGCCAGCGGGCTCCTACCAAGTTGAGGCTACTTCTGGCAGCGCGGGCCCCAGAATGTCGAGCGCTGCCCCAGCGTGGCCTGCCGGATCGTCGCGCCGCAGGACCGGCACGGTTCGCCAGCGCGACCGTAGACGAACAGTTCGCGGAAGAAATAGCCGGGCGCGCCGTCCGGGTTGAGGAAGTCGCGCAGCGTGGTGCCGCCGCGTTCGATCGCCCAGGCGAGGATGCGCTTGATCTCGCCGGCGAGCCGCGCGTAGCGGGCGCGCGAGATGCTGCCAGCGGGCTTGCGCGGATCGATGCCGGCGGCGAACAGCGCTTCGCTGGCGTAGATGTTGCCCACGCCCACCACCACCGCGTTGTCCATGATGAACAGCTTCACCGCGGCACTGCGGCCGCGCGAGAGTCGCCACAGAAGGTCCCCGTCGAAGGCGTCGGTGAGCGGCTCCGGTCCCAGCGCGGCGAGCAGGTCGTGGGTCTCGCCCGGCCACTGCCACAGCAGGCAGCCGAAACGGCGCGGGTCGGTGAAGCGCAGCACGCGCGCCGGCTTGCCCGGTGCCGCGTCGATCGCGATGTCGACGTGGTCGTGCGTGTTGACCGGCGTGTCCGGCGGCAGCACGCGCAGCACGCCGCTCATGCCCAGGTGCAGCAGGGCGCTGCCGATCTCGGTGCGCAGCAGCAGGTATTTCGCCCGCCGCTCCACCGATTCGATCACCTGCCCGGGCAGCAGCTCGGCCACCTCGCGCGGGATCGGCCAGCGCAGGTCGGGCCGGCGCAGCGTCACCGCGCCGATACGCCGGCCGACCAGGTGCGGGGCGATGCCGCGGCGGGTGGTTTCGACTTCGGGGAGTTCAGGCATAAGGCGAGGAGTGAGTGCTGACGGGTAGGAGCGCACCCTGTGCGCGAACGTTTTTGCTCTCGATCTACATCAACGCCAGAAGCATTCGCGCACAGGGTGCGCTCCTACGGGATCAATTCCAGTCCGCGTGGAAGCTGCCGTCGCGGTCCACCCGCTCGAACGTATGCGCTCCGAACAGGTCGCGCTGGGCCTGGATCAGGTTGGCCGGCAGGCGCGCGCTGCGGTAGCCGTCGAAATAGGCGATGGCCGAGGCCAGGCCAGGCACCGGCACGCCGGCCTGCACTGCCGTGGTGACCACCTCGCGCAGCGCCGCCTGGTAGTCGGCGGCGACCTTGGCGAAGGTCGGTGCCAGCAGCAGGTTGGCCAGCGAGGCATCGGCGCCGAAGGCGCGGGTGATGTCCTCGAGGAAGCGGGCGCGGATGATGCAGCCGCCGCGCCAGATGCTGGCGATGGTGCCGTAATCGAGGTTCCAGTCGTACTCGGTGGAGGCAGCGCGCAGCTGGGCGAAGCCCTGCGCGTAGGAAATCAGCTTGGCCAGATACAGTGCGCGGCGCACTGACTCGACGAAGCCGGCGCGGTCGCCGGTGAACGGCTTGGCTGTGGGACCGGTCAGCTGCTGGCTGGCGGCCACGCGCTCGCTCTTCAGCGAGGACAGCACGCGGGCGAACACCGATTCGGTGATCAGCGGCAGCGGCACGCCGAGGTCAAGCGCGCTCTGGCTGGTCCACTTGCCGGTGCCCTTCTGCGCGGCGCGGTCGAGGATCACGTCGACCAGCGCCTGGCCGGTTTCCCCGTCACGCTTGCCGAAGATCTGCGCGGTGATCTGGATCAGGTAGCTGTCCAGCTCGCCGGCGTTCCAGTCGGCGTAGACCTTCGCCAGCTCGTCGTTGGACAGGCCGAGCACGCCCTTGAGCAGGGCGTAGCTCTCGGCGATCAGCTGCATGTCGCCGTACTCGATGCCGTTGTGCACCATCTTCACGTAGTGGCCGGCGCCGCCGGGACCCATGTACGCCACGCAGGGCGTGCCGTCCGGGGCGCGGGCGGCGATCTCCTTGAGGATCGGCGCCACCAGGTCATAGGCGTCGCGCGGGCCGCCCGGCATGATCGACGGGCCCTTCAGCGCACCTTCCTCGCCACCGGACACGCCGGTGCCGATGAAGTGCAGGCCGGCCTCGGCCAGCTCCTTGGCGCGGCGCACGGTGTCGGTGAACAGCGTGTTGCCGCCGTCGATCAGGATGTCGCCCTCGGCCAGCAGCGGCTTGAGTGCGGCGATGGTGTCGTCGGTCGGCTTGCCGGCCTTGACCATCAGCAGGATGCGGCGCGGGCTTTCCAGCGAGTCGACGAACTCGGGCAGCGAGAACGTCGGCACCAGGCCGGCGTCGGGATACTCGGCGGCGACCTCGTCGGTCTTCTCGCGACTGCGGTTGTAGATCGATACCGCGTGGCCGCGGCTGGCGATGTTCAGCGCCAGGTTGCGGCCCATCACGGCCATGCCGACGACACCGATGGCCTGCTTGCTCATGGGGCTTGCTCCGGAAAAGGTCAGTGCGGGGGAAGATGGGGCGTCGGGGCGCGCAGGCAAGCCGCGCGGCTCACGGCTCACTGCTGGAGCTGGATCGCGTCGCGCTTCGGCGGGCGCGGGGTGGCGAGGATCGGCACCAGCGCCACCCGGTCGCCGACCTGCACGTAGCGCAATGGGCCGGTGGCGCTGGTTTCGCCGAAGCGCAGCGTGCGGTCGTCCAGGGTCAGCGTGGCGACCGGATGGGTCAGGCCGATCCGCGCCGGGTCGAAGTCGGACAGCGGGCGCCAGTCCAGCGCCTGCGTCGCGGCGATGTCGGTGAGCTGGTCCAGCCGCCCCTCGTCGGCGGCGACCGGCGGTTCGCCGTCGCGCCACCAGCGGCCGTCGCGCCGGGTGTAATGCTCGGTGGGATAGCCGGGCAGGACGAGGGTGACACGGGTGATCGCGTCCGGGTCCAGCGGTAGCAGCGTCGCAGGCGACACCGCGGCGTCGCGGCGCCACTGCCACAACGCGGCGGCCGTCACCACGGCGACGACGAGGATGAGCGCGAGCCGATGACGGACGGCGCGGCGCATCGCTCAGCGCCGCCGCCGGCGCCAGACCACCGCGCCGCCGGCCAGCAGCAGCAGCAGCGGCAGGCCGGCGAGGAAGCCGAAGGTCACCGCGTTCAGTCCGCCCTGCGACAGCTGCAGGAAGCGGTCCGGCGCGCCGCGCGGCGGCAGGTTCACCAGCGCGTCGTCGCCGAGCAGCCAGTCGAACAGCCGCTCGCCCAGCGCGCGGTTGCCGCCGTTGCCGAGGTAGGTGTTGGAGAGGAAGTTGCCGCCACCGACGACGGCGGCGCGCTGCTCGCGCTTGGCCGGGCTGGGCGAAAGGCGGGTGAGCGCGAAGCCGAAATCGAGCGCCTGGCCGGGTTGGTTGTCCAGGTCCGGCTGCCCGGTATCGATCCGCGTCTGCGGGCTGGAGCGCAGGAACGGCACCGCCGACCAGTCGGTGCCCGGCCGGGCAGCAAGCGCCGCAACTTCGGGGAACAGCGTGGTCAGGGTGAAACCGCGGGTGATCGCCTGCGCGGGGTAATCGCCCAGCGCGATCATGTGCGGATCGTGCAGCCCCAGCGCGCTGCCGGAGGGGTCGGACAGCCTGCCAGGCAGCACGCTGATGCCCAGCGCATCGGACAGCGGCCGCAGGCCGAGATCGTTGCCCAGCGGCTGGGTGCCCTGGGGCTCGGTGAGCCACAGCAGGTTGCCGCCGTCGGCCACGTAATTCACCATCGCCTGCACACCGCCGGGCGGCAGCGGTGCGCTGGGGCTGGCCAGCACCACCAGGTCGGTGTGCTCCGGCACGGCGGTGACCTGGGCGAAGTTCAGCGGCACCGCGCGCATGCCGCGGCCCTCGAGCTGGTGCATGAAGGTGCCGAGGTCGTCATTGGCCTGGCCGTCGGCGCGGCGCTCGCCATCGCCGGTGACGAAGGCGACGATGCGGTCGCCGCCGCGCGCCAGCCGCTCCAGCGCATTGGTCATCGGGCCTTCGGAGGCGATGTTGTCCAAGTGCTGTTCGCGGCCGTGGTAGCGGATCACCAGTTCGCCGTCGACGGTGATGCCTTTCTCGCGCATGGCCCCGGGGTCGAGCTGCGGGTCGACGAAGCGCAGCGAGATGTCCGGCTTGGCCTGCTGGTAGCGCGCCACGAAGGTGGCGATGCTCTGTCGCAGCGAGCCCTGCGGATTGGCGTAGCTGGTGATCTCGACCGGACCGTTCAGCCGTGCCAGCACCGCGCGGCTCTGCGGCGACAGGCTGGCTCGGGCGTCGTGGGTCCAGTCCGTGACGTGGTGATAGCGGGTGGCGAGATAGCCGGCGGCGGCAAAGGCGAGGATCGCCAGGGCGGCGAACAGCCAGCCGTCGAGGCGGCGCAGGGTGCGTCGAAGCGTCGTCATCAGCCGCGCTCCCGGTCGGCGTCGAGGCGACGGATGGCCAGCGCCAGCGCCAGCGCAGTGAGCAGGACGAACCACAGCACGTCGCCGCTGTCGACCAGCCCGCGCAGCAGCGGCTCCAGGTGCGTGCCCAGTGCCAGCCAGTGGATCACCCCGTTGTCCGCGCCCGCCGCCTGGGCGCCCAGGTTCACGCAGCACAGCGCCAGTGCGATCACCAGCGCGGCGGTGGCGGCGAGCGCCGGGTGCGAGGCGAAGGCCGAGCAGGCCAGTCCGATCGACGCCAGCAATGCCAGCACCAGCACCAGTCCGATCGTCGCGGCGGCGAGCTTGCCCCAGTCCAGCGTGGTGCCGTGGGCCAGCGACAGCGGCATCGCCAGCACCAGCGCCAGCCACAACGCCAGCCACGCCAGCGTGGCCAGGTACTTGCCCAGCACGATGCCGGCGGGCGACTGGCCGGTGGCCAGCAGCAGCGGCAGGGTGCCGTTGCCGCGCTCGCCGGCGAGGCTCGACATGGTCAGCAGCGGCACCACCAGCAGCGCCAGCTCGGTCAGTCCGAAGGGCACCAGCGAACCGGTGAACAGGCTGCTCAGCAGCGGCACCGCGACCAGATCGGTATAGCCCGGTCCGGCCGGCAGCGCGGCCAGCCGCACCTGGGCGCCGAGGAAGTTGCCCAGCAGCAGCACGAAGCGCCAGGCCAGCTCGCCCAGGGTGAGCGCGCCGAGCACCCAACCCAGCGGGCGGACGAACAGGCGGCGGAGTTCCAGGCGCGCCACGGCCAGCGCGCTCATGCGGCCAGGCTCCGGCCGTTCATGGCGATGTCGAAGAATTGGCGTTCCAGCGTCGGCAGGTCGGCGGCATCGACCGGGCCGGCATGGCGCAGCCGGCCCTCGTGCAGGATCGCCACCCGCCCGCACACCGCGGTGACCTCGGCCAACAGGTGGGTGGACAGGATCACTGCCGCGCCGCGTGCGGCCTCCTCGCGTATCAGCTGGCGCAGCGCGGCGACCTGCACCGGGTCGAGCGCGTTGGCCGGCTCGTCGAGGATCAGCAGCTCCGGCCGATGGAGCATGGCGCAGGCCAGGCCCACGCGCTGGCGCTGGCCCTGCGACAGCACGCCGGCCAGCCGACGGGCCATCGGCGCCAGCTCCAGCCGCTCCAGCATCGCGTCGCAGGCGGTCGCCAGCGCCGTGCCGCGCAGGCCGCGCAGGCGCCCGTGGGCCTGCAGGTGCTCGCGCACGGTCAGTTCCGGCCACAGCGGGGCACGTTCGGGCAGCCAGCCGATGCGACCACGCCCCAGCTCCGGATGCTCGAGGAAATCCTCGCCACCCAGCCGGATGCTGCCGCTGTCCGGCCGCATGGCGCCGGCGATCATGCCCAGCGTGGTGGATTTGCCTGCGCCGTTCACGCCGAGCAGGCCGAGCACGGTGCCCCGGTCGACGGTCAGGCACAGATCCTGCAGGGCCATTCGGCCGGCGCGTTGGCGGGTCAGCCGGTCGATCTGAAGCAGCGGGGGCGGCGTGGTCATTGCATGATTGTCACGGCGCCCCCACTTTCAGACAACCGGCAGGAGATTGCGCCAGGCGTGCATGCGTCACGCTGCGACATTGCGCGCACCGCCCATGCTGGTGGGTACGGAGACCCGTGCACTAGACTGTTTTTCAACGACATAGAGACGTACTCCGATGCTCGACGCCGTACTCAACTTCCTGTCCAACGGGCTGACCCACATGAGCTGGGGCGGCATGCTGGTGTACATGCTGGTGGTGACCCAGCTCACCATCTTCACGGTGACCATCTACTACCACCGCTGCCAGACCCACCGTGGCGTCGACCTGCATCCGGTGGTGCAGAACTTCTTCCGCTTCTGGGGCTGGTTGACCACCGGCATGGTCACCCGTGAATGGGTGGCGGTGCATCGCAAGCACCACGCCAAGGTGGAGACCGCCGAGGATCCGCACAGCCCGCAGATCTACGGCATCAAGAAGGTGTTCTGGGACGGCGTGGCGCTGTACCGCGACGCCAGCGAAGTGAAGGAAGACCTGGAGAAGTACGGTCGCGGCACCCCGGACGACTGGATCGAGCGCAAGCTCTACACCGGTCATCCGTACTGGGGTCCGGCGCTGATGCTGGTGATCAGCTTCGCCCTGTTCGGCGTGATCGGCATCGCCTTCTGGGCGGTGCAGATGATCTGGATCCCGTTCTGGGCAGCCGGCTTCGTCAATGGCATTGGGCACTGGTGGGGCTACCGCAACTTCGAGAGCGCCGACACCGCGACCAACCTGATCCCGTGGGGCTTCTGGATCGGCGGTGAGGAGCTGCACAACAACCACCATGCATTCCCCAGTTCGGCCAAGTTCGCCCTGCGCAAGTGGGAGTTCGACATCGGCTGGGCGGTGATCTGCGCGCTGCGCGCCGTCGGCCTGGCCAAGGTGCTGCGCGTGGCGCCGACCCTGGACGTGCGCCCGAACGTGAACCTGCCCGACGCCGAGACGCTCAAGGCCGTGCTTACCCATCGCTTCCAGGCGATGACCGACTACTACCGCGGCGTGATCGTGCCGACCCTGCGCGAGGAAGCGGCCCATGCCGGCGAGAGCATCAAGGCGGTGCCGCGCCGCATGCGCCGCGCGCTGGCCGACGGTGGCCGCTGGCTGGACGGCGAAGGCCACGACCGCCTGCAGGCGGTGCTGGCCAAGCGCCCGACGCTGCGTACCGTGGTCGACTTCCGCGCGCGCCTGGCGGCACTGATGGAGCAGCGTGGCGCCGACCAGGCGCTGAAGGGCCTGCAGCAGTGGATCCACGAAGCCGAGCAGAGCGGTATCCGCGCCCTGCAGGAGTTCGCGGCCAAGCTCAAGGGCTACGCG
>JABLTH010128818.1_pt1 | contig 29444 bp, 35 predicted proteins | sample 7875711 | NCBI WGS metagenome assembly JABLTH01 (sample SAMN14941262, study PRJNA633318) | bioreactor metagenome | isolation source: bioreactor | place: China | collected 2019-03-05 | reverse complement strand
CCAACTGGTTCCTGATCGTGGCCGGAGGGACTTCCTACGACCAATTCAATACCCGACAGTTCCTTGCCAACCTATACACCGGTGCAAACACCAAGCAGTTTCTCACCTGGCAGGCAGACAAGGAAACCATCGACCTGGTTAACCCGCACTTCCTGTCCTACCTCCAACCTTTCGGGCAAACAGTCTGGGACGTGAGCATTCAGGCATTCGATAAGGACAACAACGTTCTGGGGACCTTTAACGCCTTCACCAATTCGTACACCGATGACTTCGGGATCTTCACGATCCCGATCGGATGGGTAGGCTCTGGCCTCAGTGCTAAAGCCTACGCCGACGATGTTGTCCGCTTCAGCGTCAAGGTCAAAACCAGTCTTGGCGATATCTCAGAAACCAGAATGTTTCTGGTGGACCGCCTGCCGCGCCGCAACCGTCGCCACTTCCTCTGGATGAACTCCTTGGGTGGTGTGACCACTTACACCTTCACCGGTGAATCCAGTGAGTCGCTTTCAACCGAGTCCATCAGCGCCAACCTGTACCGGCCCGGAACCTACACCACCGAAGAGGGCCAATGGCGCATCATCGAGCAGACCAATCAGGAAACCCGAAAGGTGAATTCAGGGCCGCTCAGTGCAATGAGAGCTCGCCGGCTGAAAGACATCCTCTACAGCCGGGAAGTTTACGAGCTGCTCACTTTTGATTCACCCTCCGGACCAGTCCAGAAATGGATCCCGATTGAGCGCACCGGCAGCTCCGTCAACATTGTCAACAGCAAAGAATTTCTATCCAACATCGGCTTTGAATACCGGTACCGGTTCACCAGTGAGTTCATGACAGCATGAGTCTGTGGGGAATTAAAATAAACGACACCTTCCTTGAACTGCCCGAAGAGGCGCAGCTCAATTTCGATGCGGATCATCCGGCCTTCGCCGATGATCTGACAGCCGTCGATTATTCATTTCCCATCGAGATATCAGCCTCCGGAATCAACCAACTGGTGCTGAAGCTCCCGGCAGACTTCCAGAACGCGCGGCGTCAATACGAATTCCCCTGCATGATTTACCTATTCGGTAATCCATGGCGAACCGGGAAATTCATCATCGACCGGCCCGGTACAATCAAGCATAGCGGCTACCTGGTTACCGGACTTCGCGCCTTTGATTTCCTGGACAAAAAGCTCTGGGAAATAGACCTGGGAGGCGACCACATCGTTGGCACAACCTCCCAGGATGTAGTCGATCATGCCAACAGCCTGATCGATAAACTCTATCCGGATGTGGAGTGGTGCTTCCCAACCATCCGATCCGAGAACTTCTACGGCGGGAACAACGATACCTGGGAGTACTTCATCAACCGGTATGACCGAACCGGTGAGACGTATCTAAAGAACTCCATTGCAGTGGGTGTTGGACCCGAGAACAAAGATTCCCTGATGCCCTGCCCGTTCTATGCAGCCGTCCTGAGTCGATTGTTCGCCGCTGCCGGATACCAGGCCGAAGGTGGATGGTTTGCCACCGAAGACGCGAAGAAAGCCGCTATGCCGGGAAATCGGCCGCTTGACCTTCGAAATGACATCACGGCAAAGGTCGGCACCAGCTCATCCAGCACCACCACCATCACCGATGGAGGAAACTTCCATGTCCCCCTCAACGACGAGACCACTGCACCCTACAAGGATCCGCAGAACAGGTTCGATCCTTCCGTAGGCGTCTATGGCTATACCATACCGCATGCCGGATACTACCTCTTCAAGTTTCGGCACAGCACTACCATCACCTCCTTCACCGGAGGATACCTACATGGACTTAAGTTTGAAATCAGGGTTAACGGTAGCCCCCTGCAATCGTTCATTCACGGACTCATCAATGGTCCCGGATGGCTGCCATTCTGGGAAGCAGGCGAAACCTACGAGTACGAGTTTCAGAAGATCTTCTTCCTGGACGCTTCCTACATCGGTCAGGTGGTTACTCTCCACCTGATAGAGCCACACGGCCCGGCCACCAGTGCTGACGTTGTGCTCAATAGCGCCTGGATGGAGTTCCGGGATATGGACCAGAGCGGTCTGATCGAATACAACCCGGTCATCAACCTGCAAAATCACGTCCCCGATATCACGGTCCGTGATTTTCTCAAATACGTCCAGATCCACTTCGGAGTCATGTACGTTCCCGACGATAACCGGAAACGCATGCAGATCATCCGCAGGCGGTATCCCCTGCAGGATACTCCAACGACCTCCCTGGACTATGCCGCCGACCCGGACCATGAAGGAGAAACAATCGAGGAAGCGCCCCTGAAATCAATCGCTTTCTCCTGGCCATCCGATGACGCGCTGGTATCCGATAACTTCAAGGTGCCTGATCCTGACCTGTACCTGGGCGATGGGGATCCCCTCACTGTTACCCCCACAGCAGACGGTCAGGTCATACGCGAAACCCTTACCGGAATCCTCTACGTCGCCCGGTTTAACCCCTCCAATGTGCTGGAATGGGAATACTGGTCCGACGACTTCCAGCCACGGATCGTTGACCCGCTCGGCAAACTGGAAATCGAGGACCACATCACACCGCTGATGATGCGCCGGTACGATACGGCCGTCACCGGTGACGTCCTCGTTCCGGCCATGGAAACAGAGGCCTGGCTCCCTTCCTTCAATTCCGGTGGAGAGCGATCCAGTAGCCTGCGTATCGTAAACTGGATATCTCGATACGTTGGAGGAGTAACCGATGAAGAGTACCCATTCGCCACATCACGCCGTGCCGGTATCACAGCTGGAGATGGCGTAAGCCGTGCACAGATCTGGACCGATAGCGGAGACGGCGGCGATCTGTGGGATGAATACCGGTATTGGTACAAAGTGCTGAATGCATCCATGCAATGGAACAAGGAGTTCGATTTCACCAGTTCCGACCTTCAGTATTTCCTCCAATCAGGAATGCTCACTCTGAAGACCGTTCACAGCACAGCCGTACTGATTCGTCGCTGCAGTTTTTCCATCTCCCAAAAGAGAATTGAACCTACCCGCCTTGTACTTCTGGTCTTTAATGAGCCCCTGTCATGACTATGAGGCAGGATACTCAGGAATGGAAGTCCAAGGCTGATGATATCATCCTGCGGGATCTGAAGCGCCGTAAAATTGGCGTCACAGACGCGCTGCAAGCATCCATCGCCATCAACATCCTGTCCTCTGGCGAAGATGTTTCCGCCGTTACCTTTCAATTCCTGGCCTATGGTCGATTCGTCGATATGGGGGTTTCCAGAGGATTTGCAATAGGTTCCCGGCGAGCCGCGGCCCTTGCAAATAATCAACTCAACAGTAAACGCGACGAGGTCAAAAAACCTCGCCGACCGAAAAAATTCTATAGCCGAACCATCTTTCGATTGGGTCATGAGCTCCGTGAGCTGTTGACCCTTCGGTATGGAGTCAAGATGATACAATCTCTCGAGGAAGCGCTGCCAGGGGAGAACATCACCATTGACATCTGATGGCAAAATTCAACGAACAGGCGATCTACCAGCTCATCGTAAATGGTGAGCTGGCCGCCAAGAACATGAAGGACCTCACCTCTATGGCGAAGGACCTTCAGAAGCAATTCAAACTCATGAGCGATCCGGCCGATAAGGCCCGCATCGCTTCCATGTACCAGGCCGTCAATAAAGAGATACAGGCCAACAACGCGCTCCTGCGCGGCAACACCGGCTGGTGGGGTCGCTTATCATCAGAAGTCAAGCAGTTCGGCGTCATCGCAGCCGGTTATCTGGGCTTTCAGTTCGTCACCACCCAGATCACCAATCTGATCAGCAAGCAGGCCCGGCTGTCCGATCAGCTGGCCGATATCAGGAAGACCACAGGCCTGGCTGCCGATGAAATCGACCGGCTGAACAAGAACATCTCCCGGATCGATACCCGGACCAGCACCACCGAATTAAGAAACATCGCAATCGTCGCCGGTCAGCTCGGTATTGCCCAGGATAAAATCAAGGCCGGGAAATTCAATGAGGCCAGGGAGGAACTCGAGGGATTTGTCAAATCTATCGATACGGCCGTGGTCGCCCTCGGTGATGAATTCCAGGGCGGCGCAGAAGAAGTCGCCACCAAACTCGGCAAACTCCGCATGGTGTTTACCGATATCCGAAGCGATAAGGTCGATCAGGATCTGCTCCGCATCGGCAACGCCCTGAACGTCCTGGCCGCTGAAGGCGCCGCGACCGGTCCGGTCATGGCCGACTTCTCCAACCGAATTGGAGGCGTCGGGATCCCGCTTGGTCTCACCACATCTCAGGTTCTGGGACTATCGGCAACCCTGCAGGAGCTCAACGTCAACGTGGAGCGAGGCGGGACCGCCGTCAGCAAGATCTTCCAGAAGATGTCCCAGGACACAGAAGCCTTTGCAAAGATCGCCGGGAAGCCCTTGGAGGAGTTCAAAGCCACGGTCAATTCCGATATCTACGGAGCTTTCCTGCTGGTACTCGAAGGTGCCCAGAAGTCCAAAGGTGCCGCAACCGAATTTGCCACGATCCTCGATGGTCTGGGAGTGGATGGTGCCGGAGCTTCCGAAGTATTCGCCAAACTCGGTTCCAACATCGACCTGCTCAGCCAGAAAGTTGAAACGGCCGGCGATGCCATCCGGAAAACTGATAGCATCACCGCCGAATTCAATATCAAGAACGCTACCCTTGGAGCAACGGTGGACAAGCTTGGTAAAGAGTTCTTTCGCCTGGTCAGCTCCGACGCGGTTACGTCCTTTTTCAAAGGTGCTGTCGGCGGTGCCCTCTCCTTCATCCAGTGGTTGCAGAAGATGCCGGAGCATCTCAGAAATGCCACCAATGCGATTCTTGCTCTTGCCGGAGCTGCCTTGCTGTACTACCAGCGATCGGTCGCCGCCCTGGCTATATCTACTGCCCAGACGGCGCAGTTCTTCCGCTATGCTGCCGCTGTCGTTTACGCTACCTATGCACCGCGCGTAAAAACTGCCGCTTCAGAAGCTTATGCAGCTGTCGTCGGATTGGTTACAGGACGAGTTACAGCAGCCACCGCAGCGCAGCGGGCCTGGGCGCTTGTCGCGGCAATCAACCCATATACAGCCATCGTTGCAGGGTTAACCGCTCTTGCAATCGGTATCAACCTCTACATCAAGAACTCCGAGCAGGCCCTGAAGGTTGAGCGCATGCGGAAGGATACCCTCGATGCTTTGACCAAGGCAAATGAATCAGTCTCCAATATTCAGCAGGATCTCAACGCCAAGGTCGACCAGTTCAACAAACTGTCACCAACCGAGCAGCAAAACATCCTTGAAACGATTCGCCTTCGTAAGCAGAACGCGATCGCCATGTATGAGGAGCTGCAGGCCAAGGCAAAGGTGGCTGCAGCGGAAGCCGGCAGTATCAACTGGATGGAGGCAGCCTGGTCCAACATCACCTCCATGGGGAACGTCTCCGCAACAGCTTCTGCCATCGCCTCCAAGTCCATGGAGCGAAGTACGGAAGCAGCCAAGGAGTACGACGAAAAGATCAAGGAGCTTGCGGGATCCATTCGAGCCCTGAATGAGACACAGATGCGAGCCGAGCAAATCCGAAACGCGGAAGCCGATGCCATGAAAATACAGACCAATACGGAAGCCAACATCCAGGCCCGTATCGAGCTGCTTCAACTGGCACTCAAGAATGCCATCCGGGGAAGCGAAGATTACAAACGAATCGCCGGTGAGCTGGCCGCCACCCAGGCACTTCTCGAGAAATCCGGACCGGATCCGGAAAAGGCCCAGAAGGCAGCGGACTCCTTCGCCAAGGCCATCCGCTCCATGCAGGACAACCTGCGCCAGCTGCAAGTCGAAGGGATCCGTGACCAGACCGAACGCGAGTTCGCTGAACTTGCCCTGGCGCATGAGCGCAGGATCGCCCAGGCGAACAGGGAGTACGAGGATCTGCTCAAGACCGAAGGGCTCTCCAACGCTCAGATCCTCAAAGCACGGAAAACACACTATCAGGTGTTGCTTTCCCTGCAGGAGAAGTATCAGCGGGATCTGGCCGATCTCGCAAAGAAATCTGCCGAAGAGCTCTCCCGTCAGGAGATGCGGGCCGATCTGGACAACCTCCAGAAGTGGAAGAAGACGCAGGAGGCGCAGCTCTCCAAGGATCGCGCGGACGGGATCCTCTCCGAAAACGCCTACCAACAGCAGCTCAATGATCTGCAACTGAAGTACCTCAACCTGAAGATCCTCAACCTGCGCGACTACGCCGGGCAGGTTCCCGAAGTCAACGAGGAGCTCGTGCAGGCTGAGAAGGATCTCAACGACCTGATCTACGAAATCCGAAAAGCCGGATACGACGATCTGATCGAGCTGTCCGATGACGCGATGAAGCGTCTGACGCGAGACCAGAAGAAGGAGCTCGCTGCCCTGATTGCTGACTTGAAGACACTGTGGACTACAGGCGTATCCAGTACGGGCGATGGTATCGAGGAGATCATGGAGAAGATCCGGAACATCCTCAAGTCTGTTGGCGATGAAAAGCCCGGATTCTTTAAAAAGATGCCGGAGTGGCTCGGTGAGGTGATGAAGGTCGTTCAGGATTTCTCCTCTGAAATATCATCCATCTGGGGATCACTCAATACCATCGCCGAAAACCGCGATCGACAACGGCTCAATCAGCTCAAGGCCGGATATGATCAGCAGCGGCAGATGTATGATCGGTTCCTCAAGAACAAGGCAATCTCTCAGGCAGAGCACGACCGGAAGCTCGAGGATCTCGACCGGGACATGGAGCGCCAGGAGAAACGGGCTGCTCGAGAAGCAGCAATCCGGAACCAGCGACTGGCAATCTTCCAGGCTACCATCAGCGCCTTTATGGGCATTGCCCGGACCATGGCCGAGTATCCCTGGCCGGTCAACCTCGGTCTGGCGGCATTGCAAGCCGCGGCGCTCTGGGCGCAAGTCAAAGCCATCAAGTCAGAACCCCTGCCGGAGCTCGGCCGTGGTAAGCTCTTCACCGGCATCGGAAAACACCCCATCAGCCGGCAGACGGTAGTGGATAGCTCCGGCAGCGCATTCACCGTCGAGGACGGTGAAATGTTGCTCAGCGCGGCTACCGTAGCTGAAAATCCGGAACTCATGTCCTATTTGGACGCGTCGCTCAACAATGGCGGCCGCCTACGAGCCAGTATCCCGCCCTCTTACATCCGAAGTGATTACCCGCAGATCAACACTTCCCGGATCGCCGAAACTGCCAGTATCCGCAGTCAGGGCGGTTTTGGACCGGCTCCTCGTCCCAACCAGGGGCGGGTCGTGACCAATATCGATGCTCCGGATCCTCAGGGTGGCCGTGTCGTGACCAATCTCTCAGCCGATGGAGAATTGCTCCGGGCGATCAATCGGCTGAACGATACCCTTGAGCAGGGTATCGAGGCAAAGCTTGAGTATCGCCGCCACAAGAAGGACTTGAAGCGGTTGGATAGCATCACTGGGGGAAATCCAACCTAAAGTTGAATTGGAGATCCCTCAATCGTAAATTGCAGAAAACAATTTCCGATGGAAGACCAAGCTCCTTACTTTATCGCTCCACCGAAGACTATTTTTCGGCACCTGTACGAATACCTGCAGGCCCTTTCCAACGTGCGGGAAATCTCAGAGCGGATCCGCCTAAAAAATCTCGAAGGTCAGATCTCTAAACCTGGGATAGATCCAATGAGTGAGGAGGACCTTTTGGCTGCGAAAGCGCGATTCGTAGATGTGTTCTCTCTTAAAGAGAAAGAGTTAATGGAATCGGTCCGAAAAGAGACAGTTTCACCCTTTCCCAAAACGTCACCAGAAGGAGTTGTCATTCACGAAATAAACCTGATTCTAGATCCCAACTTCCAATTTCCTTGGGCGTATCCCGACCGGGTCTCCATTACCGTCATCGGTGATCAGATGACTGTCACCGAACTGTTTTAAAATAAGTTCCTCAATTTATTGAACGACGGGGCTACCTGTTCCCTGATAGGTTTGCATCAAACTAATCCTTTATGCAAACCTACGTTATCACCCTTCTGCTGAACGACGGCCAAGAGGCCATCGTTGACCTCAATCCTTTACTCGCTTATCTGAATGCTGTTTCCGGCAGCAAAAGCGAGGCGATTATTCACAAATCCCTCGCACTCGTCGGTCAGATGTTTCAGGAGCTCACCGAAGCTCCTGATGATCTGTCTGACACCACGCTACAGCTCGGAATCCTACTCCTGAGAAATACCAGGGTCGTCCCTCTTTGACACCAGTTGCTTATGGGCCCGCTCGTTGCGGGCCTTTTTTTCGAGCAGCTTTTCCTCAAACCAATTACTCAAATCGTTCATTCCGCTCTGCACCTTCTCATTTCTGATGTGGGCATAGACCTGAGTGGTGGCAATACTCGTATGCCCTAGTATCTTCTGAAGCTCTTCGATCCGGCCACCGCTTTCCAGGTACATCATCGAGAAGGTATGCCGCGCCACGTGCATCGTCAGCGTCTTGTGAATGTTCGCGTCTCTGGCAATCTCCTTCAAAGTTCGGTTACTCGCCTGATCGCTCAGCGTGTCGAAAACGTTCCCGATCGTGTCAATGATGAATTGCCGGGCTATCTGGGGGATTGGAATGGTCAGCATCTTCCCTGTCCGGCTCGTCTTTACCGGTGTGAACACCAAAAAGTCGCCCACCAGGTTATTCCCGCTCAATTGCTTCAGATCGGAGATCCTCAGACTTGTAAAGCAACTGAACAGGAAGTACCGGAGAACATGCCGACGCGTGTAGTGGTAGTTATTGTCGTGATACAGCTCCATCAGGGCGATCACCTCGTTCCGGGTCAGGTACTCCCGTTGGGTTCGTACCTGTTTGATCGAGTAGTTTTCGTATGGATTCTCGATTTTATTCCCCCGCTTCCTTGCTTGGTTGATGAAATACCGCAGGTTCCGATGATGACGCCATACTGAATTGTCGCCTTGTCCCTCGCTCTTTCTTAGGAATCGCTCGAAGCGGTCGACAAAGTCCCAGGTAATATCCCGAAACTGGATAGCCTGCTGAAAGCGCATCAGCTTCCTCAAGGTATTCTCATAGTTGACGATCGTTGCCCGCTTCTTGTCCTGCCGCTGCAGCTGGATCTCTTTAGCCAGAAACGCCCAGAAGTCCTTTCGCTTGGTCTGATCGCTGTACAGCTCCGAGAACCGCTGCATCGTCAGCGTATCATCATTGGCCCGAGCCACCATGAAAATATCGCTGGCCTTGCCTAAAGCTGAATTCAGGATCAGTTGCCAGTCGTCGCGCTCCTTTTTCGACATGTGACCCTTCACTTTCGCGAAGATGATCTCCTGGCGCTCCTCATCCCATTCCTCCGGCCGGAGATATAGCCCCATGGGGAAGACCTTTTTCTCCCGGTTGATTAAAACCTGCAGGTAAAGCTGCGAGGTGCCATCCTTCAGGACGTAGTCTTCGCGAAGCTTCAATTTGCGCGAATAGCTGTGCATGTCCTCCCAATCTGTGGCTTCCGACTTTTTGTGTCGAAATTGTGAAACACGTTTCTGCCTGGGGGCAGGATCGGGAGCCGATTCTAAATCAGAAAACGATCTAATCAATAAAGCCCACGGGTTCCGTGGGCTTTTTGTTGACCCGTAAGGGCAACAGGGAAAGCATTTAACCCTTTCTTTCACAGCTATTTAGATGATGTACGAAAAACCAATTGTGTCGGAATTGTGAAACACTAATTCCTGTTCGAGCGCAGTTCTTCGTGAAGGCGAAGCAGTTCTGATTGCAGCGCTATCACTTTTTCCTGTAGCTCCATGATCCTCTTGTCTCGATCATTTAAAGCCTCAGCGACTTCTGATGGTTTTTCGTTTGTCCGACCGGCCTGTACTAAGCTCAAATCGCTGAGGTTAATGGATCCTTCCCAATACTCAAGCGGAATGCCATAGGCAGAGCAGATTGCAATCCGATCCCGTTCCGGTATGCGCTCTTCCTTCATGGAATTGCTTACCCATTGACGAGATCGGTTGATCTTCTTCCCGAAGGATTCCTGGGTTGATTCCTTCGTCCAGAAGTAAATCTGACGGAGTAGATACCCATGTGACTTCGTTTGAATAGCCTTGCTCAACTACCTGACAGGTTTAGTCATTATTAGTCAAAACATTACAAACATAGACATTTAACAATGCACTGTTTATAACATAGTGACACTTGATTACATTATCGGACACCTTAAGTCCATCTTTGCCTCAGATATTACACAAAGCGTCATATCCTGACATGGACAAAAGGAAAATTTTCACCGAAAAGCCGGTAGGCCGGTTCGACGGATACCTGCGCAAATCGCTGATTTTCGACGATTATGCAAATCTTCACAAGCTAATCGGCGAATCCAGGCGAAAAACCACTGATCTCATCAGGGATCCGAAAAACCTTACGGCCAATCACTTGGTCCAGATCGGATACGCTATCCGGAAAACCAAAGCCAGTTTCCAACTGGAAGATTTGAAGCCCTATATCATGCGCCAATCTGCTCGCACGACGAATCAGGGAAAGGACGCAGCATGACATTCGAGGGCCAACATCGAGTAATTGATGCGGAGACTTCTCTAAAGGTCGGCGACCATTACCCGGCTGAAGTGCGTCTGAGCTGGCGCAGCATGTCACTCTACCTGAGCGGTCCAATCACCGGAATGCCGGAACTCAATAAACCGGCCTTCGATGAACTACGCGAAGTGCTGCGACCGCTTTTCAAGAATGTGTTGGTACCTCATGACTTCTTTGATGGAGTCGATACCGAAGGATGGACATGGCAACAGTACATGCGGACCTGTATTCGGGAACTGGTAACGGCTGACGCGATCTTCATGATGCCGCGATGGGACGATTCGAGAGGAGCTTGTCTGGAATACAATGTGGCATGGTGGTTAAACCTTCAAATTTTCAAACACGACAAATTCTTCCAATGAACCAATACGCAGCATCCCGTACCTATTCCGTCGAAACGGAATCCGACACTTTACTCTTTGTCGAAGGTCTCAAACTGCTCCGCGGGCAGGTGGCCGAGGAGTTGCTCAAGCTCTCAACGGCAGATGTGGAATCGCTCACCATGGGACAGATGGACCAGCGCGAAGCCAAGATCGAAAAGCTTCAGATCAAGGCCAGTCGGCTCGATCTGCACCTGGGTTCACTGCGCAACCTCAAAGCAATCGACATCCAAACACTACGGTAATGTTCCAGGTACTCTCCATCAAGCGCGTAGAGCAGGGAATCCAGATCGTGATCAATTACGATATGGTTTCCAAACCGGGCGTAGACCAAAAGGTCGAGATCATCAAGCCTGACCCGCAACAAGCAGTGGCATGGATAGAAGGAGCCATGAAGTATTACGCGATCGCTTGGTTGAAGAAGTACTTCAACCACAAAGACATTCTCCGGAAATCCCACTGCAAGACCTGGCCATCTACTCCCGAACGAGAGCACTCATTCATGGTACTGAAGCAGTTCACGGAGCTGGCTCCCAAAATGTCTGTCATCGGTCTGGCAAAAGGCCTGCTCATGCACGAAGGAGACCTGAACAACATCCTGCCGGAACACACCAACAACGCTTACCAAAGCAGTAAGTGGAACATCGAAAAGCTAATCCTCTGGGCCCATGAAATCCTATACCACCGCAAGGAGTTCGTCCTCGACTGATCCGAACTGGCTTTCACTCGGATGCATTGCCCGGGTGCCTGCAGCAATCATTGTCATCTCAACCATCCTCTATTTCCTATGCAAGTAGTAACCGACAAAAAGAACATCTCTCAGGAGAAACCGGCCGCGGAACAACAGCCGGTCGATCAGTACCACGAAACCCTCCTGAGGATGGCAGAGGCAAAAGAGCTTGCCGACCGGTATCACGCCCGGACCATCGGCCAGTGGAAATCACGACCCGATATGGAAGCGGTCTCCGGAGCACATCCCGAACAGTTCCAGCGAGAATTGGATATCATGGGCCACTTCTTCTTTATCAGCGTTCGCATGACGGATCGCGGACCGGAGTTCCGCATCGAGCGGGATCCCCTTGTTCGGATGCAGATCATGGCCAATCGTCTGGGTAATCTATTCCGCAATTACACCAACGAATGCGATTTCGTGTACTGGATGATTCAGGCTGTCAGCAAGGATATCCCACAGGATCAGATCCAGTATGTCGCGGTACCGCATCTCTGACATGCTGAAGAGAGAAGGTTCTCCGGTACCTGATCTCGCAAAGAATTGAAACCGGACACAGCGGGGTAGTTCAGTTGGTAGAATACCGGACTCATAATCCGGAAGTCGCAGGTTCGAGTCCTGCCCCCGCTCCAATCATCAAGGCAGCATAGCCACACGATGAATTCCAGTACCGAAAGGGAAACTGCGAGCCCGGAGCACCGGGCATTTTTTACCCCTAAACCTATCCACACATGAACCTGATAGCCAGAAATGAGCAGGAATGGCGCACTCTCCGAATGGAGCTGTACGCACAACCGGAAGTGTCCCACATCATGGACATCGAAGAGATCCGGATGCTGAGCAACCCGGAAATAGCTGTCCTGGATAACCTGATCGATCGCTTCAACCGAAACGAAATCGGCCTGCTGTCGCTCACCATGAAGCTCATCGAACTGGACCTGCTCGTGTACGAGTTCTCCGGCCACTTCTATCAATACTCCCTGGAAGAGTTCAAACGGGTGCTGGAAAAGTGCCAGGTCAACACCTTCTGGAACTCTTCCCGTGAACGGGAGATCCTCTACCACTTCATCACGCAACGCATCGGAAATGAAACAGCGGCCGCATGACACCAAGAACTCTTTCCGTGGCAGGATCCGGGATGGACATATCCAGGATCCTGATCTTCCTAAAAGGACTACTCCGCCTATTTCGCCGGAGCAAGCCAGCCGATTCCTTCTCATCCTCGATCGATACGAAACCAAACTACATACCGCCATCTACTATGCGCAAAAACACTCCCTTTAACTGGCAGCTCGTCGAGAAACTCGGCAAAGGATTCACGCCATCGGGTTATGCACCGAATCGCCGGCAACGGCGGCAGAGCTCACAGAAGCAATCCAGAAGGCCGGGATTCGGCAAACATGTTCGCCGTTGGCAGCTTGAGGCCTACCGAATAGATCATAAGGGCCGGATTGTCTGGTTCGATAATACGTTGGTATTTCAAAAGTTGTCAGCAAAGAAGATTCACTGGCGTAGAATCGCTCATTGGATTCAGGGATGAAGTATAAGCCATGGAAAAACGAAGATATACCGCCGAAGAGAAGGCCCGGTTAATCCGGCTTGCCAAAACACATTCAAACCCTGAGATCGCCAGGATCCTGGGCAGAACAGTTGCTTCAGTTCAAACAATGCTCTCCCATCTCAAGGTCAGAAGGACTAGGGTATGGACGAAGGAGGAAATTGCTCGTCTGCGTTCACTTTACAGTTCGAAGACGAATGTAGAGCTGGCGGCAATGTTCGGTGTTCAGGAATACACTATCCAAAATCTTGCCTGTCGTCTGAATCTCAAAAAGTCATACAACGTCGGATGCTACCAGAAAGGCAGTACTCCTTGGAACTACGGAAAGAAAGTGCCGACAGTCAGTGACAATGCCAAGAGGACACAATTTAAGAAGGGGCAGTCACCAAAAAACACATTGCAAGATGGTGCGATCGTCGTCCGCCAACGAATAGATCGTACCACACCTCCACAGAAATTTATTCGAGTAGGTCCTCGGAAGTGGGAGCAGTTATCCCGCTATACATGGATAAAACATCACGGGCCAATACCGCCCGGCCATTGTGTAACCTTCATAGATGGAAACTCTCTCAACTGCGATATCGAGAACCTACGTCTGATTACAAGAAAGGAAAACTTGCTCCGAAACTCCGGTGCGATCCATCTTCCTGATAGCATGGTGGCCTTTTACCTGGCCGGTAAGCAAGGCAACCCCAAAGCATTTGCTCGAACACCGGAGCTCATCAAGCTGAAACGCGATCAACTACTCAGTAACAGACAACTAAAAAACAAGCGAAATGGCAAAACTACGTCCCATTGAAATCCTGGAAAGAATGCCAGGAAAGACCTTCATCTATGAAGGGAAACACCTGCAGGTAATCAAGCATGAGTTCGTCGACGAACGCTGCATCGTCCACACCACAGAAGGTCCCATTAACTTCCCCTGGGTTGATGCCGGATCAGCACTGAAACGATTTCAGGCAGTCGCTGAAGATGATCTACAGGACCAGAAGAACGCCATGGCATTGTACAACGGCAGTCGAAATATGGTTGCCGAACTGCAGCAGATCATGATGGATAACATCAGCAAGATCAAGGCTGACCCTGCCTATGTACAGCAGGGAAAGGTCATCAACAACAGTGTCAACACCATGCTCCACATGGTTAACCTTCAACTCAAAGTCTTAAAGGCTCAGCGCGAAGAGTAATCTCCCATTTCAGCTTTATGCAGGAAACCGCCATCGATACACCGGCACCGGAAACCGCCGAGCTCTCCTACTTCCAGAAACGGATGGACCTGTACGGGATCACCCCGGACATCAACAAGGTCCGGGTGCTCCGGTACAACTCCGAAACCAGGGAGAACGAACCGGTCGAAGTGCCGGTGTTCAGGGAGGGGAAACGATTCCCCGGTATCGATATCCTGGTCTATGGTCTTGACCGGACCATCGTCACCTTCAAGAAGGAAGGATCCCGCTGGAGCGACGATTACTGCATCACCCGTCTTGAGAAGCCCCTACTCGACTCCAAAGGCAAGGAGCGGAAATACCACATCCCCAAGGGCGCCGGATCCCATCCGTTCTTCCCGCCATCGCTGGTCGATAAGTACGAGCGCAAAGAGCAGATCAACACCCTGGTACTCACCGAAGGGTATTTCAAAGCCTTCAAGGCGGCCATGCACGGCTTCGATATCGTCGGCCTGACCAGCATCACCCACTACCGCGACAAAGACACCGAAACCCTCCATCCGGACGTGATCAGGATCATCCAGGTCTGTAAACCACGCCGGGTCGTCTGGCTGGTCGATGGAGACTGCCTGGAGCTCTCTTCCAAAGTCTTTGATAAGGACCATCAGGAAGACGCTTACAAGCGCCCCAATCAGTTCTTCTCGAGCGCCAAGGCCATCAAACAGCTCCTGGACGATCACATGGACGAAAAGTTCTTCGCCCATGTACGCAGCGACCGCCACGAAAACAACCCCAAGGGCCTCGACGACCTGCTCATCGAAATGAAGGGGAAGGAAGAGGTCGTTCTCAACGACTTCAACACCTGGTCGGCCCCCTGTCACTACTTCGAAAAGATCGACATGAGCGCTGGCACCGGCAGGGTGCACAGCTATTTCCACATCAAAAGCGTGGACGACTTCGTCCTGTTCTACTCCGATCGGGAAAAGTATAAACTGCTGCTCTCCCAGGAGTTCATCTTCAACGGTACCCGGTACCGGTGGGACGGCGATAAGAACGAAGCAAAGATCGTCGTCCCCGGTGATGCCAAACGGTACTTCCGCGTCGGGGATATCTACCACGAAAAAGTCAACATCCCCAACAAATACGGTCTGCTCGATCGGACCTTCCATCGCCGCCTCAAGCAGACCATCATCGATGACTACGGTCCCAAACTGGTAACCCACATTCCCAAATACAAGGCCTTCTGCGTAGTCCCCGATCACAGCAACTACCAGGAGATCATCCATTCCTGCTACAACCTCTATTCGCCGTTTGAGCACGAACCGGAAGACGGTGAATGCCCGGCCACCCTGGAGTTCCTCGAGCACATCTTCGGGAAAGGGAAGATCTCCTGGACCAATCCGGAAACCAAGGAGAAGGAGGAGATTTCAGAAATTGACCTGGGACTGGACTACATCCAGCTGCTCTACTCCCGTCCTACGCAGATCCTCCCAATCCTCTGTCTGGTATCCAAGGAGAACGCCACCGGCAAATCAACCTTCGCCAAATGGCTCAGGATGATCTTTACCCAGAACGTGGCCATCGTCGGCAACGCCGAGCTCGCCGATAACTTCAACGCCTCCTGGGCGTCCAAGCTGCTCATCATCTGCGACGAGGCCAAGATCGATAAGCAGGTCGTGGTCGAGAAGGTGAAATCCCTTTCCACCGCCGACAAGATCTTCATGAACGCCAAGGGGAAGGATCACGTCGAAATCGACTTCTTCGGAAAATTCATCTTCCTGACCAACAACGAGGAAAACTTCATCTATGCCAGCGAGGACGACGTCCGGTACTGGATCCGCAAAGTCAACCCGATCGGAAAGATGAACGTTGGCCTGCTCTCTCAGCTCAGCGACGAGATATCATCCTTCCTGCACTTCCTCAACAAACGCCAGCTCCGGACCCGGAACATGCACCGGGCATGGTTCGATCCTTCGCTAATCAAAACGGAAGCCCTGAAGAAGGTCATCCGGTTCTCCCAGCCCACCATCGAGAAGGAGCTCCGCCAGCACATCCGGGATTACTTCCTGGACTTCCCGGACCAGAACGAGCTGCTGATGACACGTAAGGCCATCAAAGAGGTGTTTTTCAAGAACAAGAACTACGAGATGAACTACATACACAAGGTGCTCACCGAGCAACTACGGGTTCGGCTGTACGGGCACTGGGCGTATGAGGATGTACGCTATGAGACAGAGGCAGATTTCCGGGCAGCTCACCCGGATGAGGATCCGGAGAAGCACTTTATCAGCATCGGCAAACGGCATACCTACGCCCGGTGGGAAGAGAAGCATACCGAAGAAGGAACCTCCCGGACACGGGTAGTCGTCCAGGACAACGGCCGGCCTTATGTGTTTAAGGTCGAGGATTTCCTTTCGCCTATAGAAATGAGGTCCCGGTCCAATGAGGATCCCGAGCTCGCCCTGGTGTTTCCGCAGCAGAATCCTTCTAAACTAGAATTCTAGACAAATGGATATTCCCAAAAAGTACCAAGACATGGTCGGCACCACCGTATTGTTGAGCGGCGGACTATTCTCTCGATTTAAAGCTCTTCCCAGTACTGAATTCCACGTTCTTGACATTCGATGGGGGGATGCTACGATCATTGACATGGCCAATGTTAATAAGAGTCTGCCACCCTCTTATGAGCATCCAACATTTGAGCTACTAGTAAAAAACGAGAGTATGAAGCGAGCCCGATGGACGAGGCCGTTTCCGATCCGAGAGATCGACTTGTTGGACAAAAAGTATGACTATTTGAGGATGATGATATGAGAAGTACCTGGATTGTAAGAGGGACCTTTCATGGCGCCACTGTCTACGCAGCAAACGAGGGAGTTGCCAGACGCGTATTTCATCACCGGTATAATGGAGAAAGCATTGTTTTTATTCGGCCAATTTTAGTCGAGTATTACTGGCATTGCAGGTTCGTTCGTAAAGGCGACGAATCAGTCCTATACTTGACAGAAACCAATAACTGTAGGACGTTTAAACAGTTGCGTAGGCTATGGAGGGTTACTAGACCTGCATTACGGCTCGTTGCTGCAGTCAGGAGGGACCAATGATCCTTTACAAAGCTCTCTACACTAGCTGTATTTTCGAAAGCGCAGCAGCGACCCTCAGTGTCCACCTTACCAGGATTGGTGCTGAGTTGGCCGTTAAGCGCCATAGGCAAGAAACCATCGATCAATTCCGACGCGATGGCTATGAATTAAAGCAGGCACTTTGGCTTATCCAGAACCACTGGTGGGACATTGAAGAATTACAAGTACAACCATAACAACTATATAATTGGAACAATGAGCAACAAGAACAACCCCATGGATACAGCAATCTGCAAGGAAGTAATAGTCTCCACCATCGCCAGGCGTGGTACTGGGGAACGCAAATCCCCGATCCGAGTAATTACCCAGGTGTTTGAAAAGGACGGAACACTGATAGCAGAGTACGATCCGCGACCAGAACTCTTTGCCCCATTAGACATGATCAACTTTGCAAAGTGGTGCATAAGGCAGGGGCATAAAATAGAACACTTGAATGAGCAATACATAGACACATGGCTCGAGAGCTTATGATCCAGCTGCCGCTATTTTAAACCACCCAGACAGATAATTACGATGAACATCAAAAACTACACATCCACAGTCCCGGCATCAACCTCCATGGCTCGTATTGAGAAGATGCTGGTCTCCGTTGGCGCATCGAGCATTTCTAAGCGGTACGATAAGAAACAGATATGTACCGGCATCACCTTCATCATCGACGACGAGAAGGTGCAGCAGAGCATTCCCTACTTCCTGGAGGCCCGGGTGGAGGATTGCTATAAGATCCTCACAGCTGAAGTAAAGCGCCCCAGGAAAGACACCCTGACCAAACTGCTCGATCAGGCTGATCGGACCGCCTGGAAGATCCTAAGCGACTGGACCGAGATCCAATGCACCATGATCCTGCTCGGCCAGGCTACGCCCCTGCAGATCTTCCTGCCGTTCGTCTACGATATGCGCAAGGGGGAGACCCTTTACCAGAAGGTAATTTTCGGGAAGATCCCGCTGCAGCTATCGAGTTAAGCGCACAGAACTGATAATAGAACGCCGGATGGGTGAAAACCTGTCCGGCGTTCGTTTTTGGGGTTTGTAACAAATTCCGGTGGGCCTCAAAATTTGTTACAACGTTAATCCACAATTAGTTAAGTCATTTCGAGACCCCAGACAGTAGTGGTCGGAGTAGCAGGAGTTTGAAAGCGCGCCATTTTCAGGGGTGCCTTTTGCCTGTTTTGTACGAAAGTGCTTTATATGGCGACTTGGCAAAATCTTGTTACAAATTGATTTTTTGACACTTAAATAAAAGAATATCAATCAGTTAACGTGTAACAAAGGGTCGATTTTGTTACATTTACGTTACACTTTGTTACAGACTTCATGTTAAATTCATCTTGCGCCGGGAGCTAGTTATTAACATTTTAACAGGATGTTACAAGGTTAAAATATTGCTTTTCAATATCTTGACTTTTCAAAAACCTGTTCGTATCGTGTAACACGATTTCCGTTCATCCGCATATAAGGCATTTCGGAAGTTTCAGGTTGATAGTTCGAAATTTCTCAAATTTCAAAGATTGCCTTTTCTACCCCTGCCGACCTGTCCTTTCCACCCCTGATCCTCAGGGGTAGATTCGGGTATGCGCTTACTACTCATTTCGGTTATTATATTATCATTTCATTCTTTTGGAAAAGGACAAAGCAGTTGCTCCAATCCAATCGGTCCGATCAACCAAAACACCCTTCCACCGGCATGCTACGCCATCAGCGACAGCTCCGACACCCTGGAGCTGTGCTTCACCTTCCGGGCTCCAGGATCCCTGCTCCTGTTCGCCAGCGTCCCACCGGCTAATTGCACCACCTACGACATCACCGCTGCCCTGTATGACAGCGCATGCAACCGGGTCGATTCCCCCGCATTCGGTATCGTATCCGTAACCTCCGGGGCCTCCTATACCTGGTGCGCCCGGTACATCTGCACCGGATCCATCGGGTACGGCTCTCAGTTCTGCCCAAGCTTCAGCGACTTCTCGCCACTTCCGGTGACATGGATGTACTTCTTCGGACGGTACCGTAACCAGGAGGGCGCCGTAAGGCTCTCCTGGGGTACCGCCACCGAAACACGTTCCGACTACTTCGATGTCGAACACTCCCACGATGCAGAACACTACTATTTCATAGGCCGCGAACCGGCAGCAGGCTACAGCTCCTTCCCACTCCACTACAGCCTCACAGACTATCATCCAGGCACTGTCAACTTCTATCGCATCCGTCAGGTAGATCAGGACGGGTCCTTTTCCCTCTCCAATACGATCTGTGTCTTTGCAGAATCCGACAGTCAGGATCCCGCCGAGCTGCTCGATATCACCGGTCGTCCCGTCGATATCCTTACCACCTCCCCCGGGATCTACCTCCTTCGAAAAGGCAACACCATCACCAAGATCGTCCGATGAGCTTCGCTGAACTCGCCCTACGGCTCAAAACAGATCCGCTCCTGCAGGCAGCCTATCAGTACAAGGCAGCCTGCACCCGCTCATTGCTCGATCTTCCAGGATGGGATCCGGATCGGATATCCTTCCAAATCAACGGCCGCGTATCATTCCCTTCGGATCTGGAGGCAATCGAACCGGACGGCAAGAAAGCCCCATCCCGGTACATCGCCCTGATGCGGCTCTTCACCGAAGAATCCTTCGACGACTATCTGAGCAGGATCCTTGCCATGGTGGAAGACTACGTTCCGCACATCAAAGGACTTCCGGAGCACGATCAGCTGCGTATGGCCTACTGGTGGAATGAAACTCACGTCCAGCTGGTGATCGGAGGGTTCCACGCGCTGTTCGAGGCGTACTGCAAGGAGAAGCAATCAGACGATGCACAGGCCATCGCCCGACGACACCAACGCCACCCTCGCAAGAAACGCAAGTGATGTTGATCATCATGTTGATTCTGCCATCTTCCGACCCCTCCCTTTCCGCAGGAGATTCCCGACCTTTACCATCGCGGATGCAGCCATCGCGAGAAACCATCAACGTCCCGGTCAAACGGCACGTCTACAAGTTCATCGCAAAACAGATGAACGACTCCCCGATCGAGGTCACCAACCGGACCACCATCGGTACCTGGCTGGCCGCCATCCTTCGCCGGCAAAAAGACGACGCTCAGTACAAGTCGGTCATCTCATCCTACCCCGACCACTACCCCATCTCCCTTTCATCCAAACAGGTCTTTCACCTGGGATGCCGACATCTCACCAGCCTGACCGTCGTACAGTTCAATTCGTTCTTCGACAACGAAATCAAACGCGAGCTCTTCACCCACGTCTCCTATTCCGTCCGGCTTCGCAACACGCCCCAGAAATCAGCCATCCTCGAGTTCATGGAGATCTACGGGTTCGAAGACTCCGATATCAGCTTCGACGCCCTCAAGAAATCCCTGCAGCGGATCGGATCCCGAAACGCCGCCAAATCCCCGCTCCTGTGGGTACATAATTGAAGTGCCCGATATGTCCCAACCACTCTGATGATCACCGATTTTCCCGCACCAGGTATAGCCGACAACATCGGAGGATCTCATTCCTTCCGGTTCGTGCCCATCCAGGACGTTGCTTCCATCGCCTACCCGCAGGGATTTCAGATCGATGGACCACTTACTTTTCAGAGTGGAAAGAACTGGCTCCTGGGTTGGCTGCGCAATCAGGACACCGGATCCTTCACTTTGGAAAACGTAGAGGGAGTCCCCGGCACCTATTACAAGTTCTCACTTACCGGCTTCCTCCCGCGCCTTCGAAAAGACGCTTCCGCTCTCTTCCATGAAATGAAGGAGTGCCGGTTCCTGCTCGATTACCAGGACAACAACGACAACCGCCGCCTGATCGGCGACCTTGAAACCGGTGTCGGCTTCCGCTTTACTGAAACATCCGGAGGATCTCCCGGGGCATTGAACGGTTACTCCTGGACTTTCTACGCGGACCTGACCGTAGCCTTCAACTACGAAGACACCGGCTATCCCTCGCCAATCCTGAGCGATTAGGGTACGCTCCTGCGGACCTGTCCTTTCTATGGGGCTTTTGCGGCTGTAATGTTGCATCACTCAAGTAGTGACCAGCAACATCGCGCATGCCCTTCGGTAAATCCGGTTTTCATTATGCGGTAAAGAACTCTGCAGACGCAGGGGAAATTTACATCTACGGCATTATCGGCGCTGACTGGTGGACCGATCAGGGTAACACCGCCAAGAGCTTCCTCCGGGACTTCAAGCAGCTGGAAGAGAAGTACAACACCATCCACGTACACATCAACTCCCCAGGAGGAAGCGTTTTTGAGGGGCTCCCGATCGCTAATGCAATCCGGGCTTCCAAACGTGACGTGCACACCTGGGTCGATGGTATCGCCTTCTCCATGGGCGCGATCATCGCCATTGCAGGAAAGACCGTTCACATCGCCAGCAATGGCATGATGATGCTTCACAATGCCAGTACACCGGCATGGGGAAACGCAAAAGAATTGCGCGACGCCGCTGAATTCCTTGACAAAACAGACGCTTCTCTTGCGCAATCAATCGCCGACAAAACCGGGATGACGCTTGATGACGTCAAAGCCAAGTGGATGGATTACTCCGACCACTTCTTTACAGCATCGGAAGCACTTGACGCCAAGCTCGTCGATGTTGTAGAAAGCTACCAGGGCGAAACTCCGGACAACGTTCAGAACCTGAAGGCCAGCGAGGTCTTCGCTTTCTACTCCAAGCTCGATAAGAGCGAAGAGAAATCCTTCATGGAACGCGTCACCGACAACGTCCGCAAGGCCATCTTCGGAGACGGCAACAAAAAAACATCTGCTCATTCCTCAACCACCATGAATTTTCAAAAATCCCTCGACCTTCTCAAGAAGGACAACCTGACCGCCGAAGAGCGCCAGGCTATCATCGCCGAACTCACCGCCTTCACCGGCGCCAACGAAAAGTTCACCAAGGATGAGCTCGACGCCAAGGTGAAAGACGCGACCAACGCCGTCAACCAGCAGATCGCTGACCTGCAAAAGCAGCTCAAGGACGCTCAGGACTCCGTCAAGAAGGTCACCGACGAGTTCGAAACCTTCAAGAAATCCGCTGAGGACTCAACGGATCCCGAGCGTAAGGACGGAAAGGACAGCAAGAAAGCCGCTCCGAAGAACGAGTTCCGCACGTCCGCTGACGATCAGCTCGAAGAATTGCGCAAGCAAGGTCTCTGATCACCACCATACCAACACATCTCCTATTAACCCTGTCGACACTACACAACCACTGAAAGATGCCTACCACCACTAACCCCGATCTCAGCGCCCTAGCGGCGTATCCTGGCAAATACGAGAAGGCGCTCATGAAGCGCTTCTACAATGCCATGGACTTCGTTTCGGACATCACCTGGTACCCGAACGTCAAGCACAAACTCCAGTTCACCGAACTCTCGGTGAATGATGTGCCCCGTCCGTTCACCGGCACCTACGCGCCCGTTAACGGCGACCTGGTGTACGCACCGCGTACACTCACGGTGGACCGTTTCCAACGCGACATCGAGATCAACCCGGAGAATTACCGGCAGACCTGGCTGGCCGAACAGATGGCCGCAGGATCCAGCTCCGCAAACAAGGACATCCCGTTCGCTGATTTCACCTGGAACACGGTGGTCGAAGAGCAGGGTGCAGCACTGAACGATCGTTCTGCTTGGCATGGCCGCGGTACGGCTGCCTACAGCCTCTGGTCCTCCGGCAGCACCTATGCGGTCGGTGACCTGGTGTACTTCACCCCTTCCGGTGGCCGCCTGGGCTACTATGTCTGCCTGGCCACGACTTCGACCGGACAGTCGCCGTCCACGCACCCGGCCAAGTGGGGCAACCACAACGTGCAGGCCATCACCATCGGTTTCGGCCAGCTCATCAAGGATGCGATCACCGCAGGGTCCATTACGCCGGTTACCACTGGCGCCGTCACCTCCAGCTCGAATGCTTACGACCAGTTCATCGCGGTTTACCGCGGCCTGCCGGAAGCACTCAAGAGCAAAAAGGTGACGCTGTACTGCAGCTATACCGACTACCAATTCATGGTGGACGACTACGAGAACCGCTTCGGCAAATACACCGGTGTAAACGGCGTGAATTTCCTGCCGAAAACCGAAAACATGTGCATCGTCAAACCGTGTACCTGGATGGCCGGTGCCCGTCGACTGGTCTGTACCCCGAAGACCAACCTCATCGGTGGTACCGACTTGCTCAGCGACATGGGAACGATCACCACCATCCCTGCTCACTACACCGTCGAAGGCTCGATCTCCGGCCTGCTCGGATTCCAGATCAAGCAGCTCGCCGGAATCGTCGTCAGCGATCAGGCCTGATCCACTCATGCTCAAACTACTCTCCTGGCTGTCGCCTTCCAAGCGACAGCCATCTTCCCAAAAGACCACTCAGCCCCAAATCATGACACCCGAAGAAATCAACGAAGTCCTCCAAACCTACCCGGCGATCGCAGAGCTGATCACGGATAAGGACGCCAAGATCAAAGCACTCACCGAAGATCTCGAGCAGGCAACCCAGGCCCTGGAAGCCCTCCAGAACCAACCCGCCGCTGAATCTGCGACTTCGAACCTTCCTACCGTCACGGTGAATAAGGAGGAGTTCCAGTTCACCGCTCCACGCTTCAGCTACAAAGGCACGGAATACGCTGCCCAGGAAGCTGCTAAGCTGCAGGACCTCTGTGCAGAACTGGTCAAGATCGGTGCCGGCATCTTGCAAAAGGTCCAGGCCTGACCCACCCGCATCTACCCCTCACAACCACCAACCACTACCTACCCACCATCAATCCAACGCGATAAATGGCACTCGACTATCAAGACTTCTCTGGCCCCAATGCGAGCCAGGACAACATCGGAGGCGGTACCACCCGCATCTTCGGTGCCCCGGTGAGCTACTTCACCCCGCTGACCGGTATCAAGGACTGGAAGGCACTCACGGACGGTACCGCAACCGCCCTCTCTGAGTTCGCCACCATCTCCACCACCCACACCTTCAACACAGGGTACGGGTTCCACACCTTCTACTGCACCATGGACAAAGGTTCCATCGAGTGGACCCCGCAGGGCGAACTCGACGGCCGCTCCTTTAAAGGCACGGCCAAAGGCTTCATGCCTGGTGTAGATGCCAGCTGGCTCGGTCTGATGCGTCAGGCCAAGAACGATCGCTGGATCTTCCTGTTCGAACTGGCCGATGGTCAGCTCATGCAGCTCGGCAGCAAGCGCTTCCCGGCGTACTTCCTGCCCGAGAAGATCGGTTCGGCCACCAACTCCAGCGGGATCCGTGGAACCGAGTACTCCATCACCACCATGGAAAGCGGCCCGGCCATGTACACCGGTACCGTTACCCTCTTCCCGTAAGCGGGTAACCCGGTCAGTTCCTAATCATCATTTCAATTCACGCATAAAACATCAGTCATGTCTGACAACAAAGCCACACCCGCCAATACCGTTCCGCCGAACGTTTCCATCCCGGCCAAGGGAAAGAAAGATCCGCTCAAGCTCAGCGACTCCATCGCCGGGAAATTCAAACTTGAGCCTGGATTCGAAGCATCCCGCGTGATGTTCCCCGGTGGCGACATCATCGACCTGGCAACCGGTACCGCGGAACAGGTGGAAGCGATCCTCGCCGCAGGTCTCAAGATTCCCCACATCACCAAGAAGTAACAACGGGCTCACATTTTACCCTGGCAGCGTTTCTTTGAAAAGCCCGTCCTCGTGACGGGCTTTTTGTTTCAATATGGACGACAGCTACGACATTTTCAGCAATACCGATCAGCGACAGGCCTATCTGCAGCAGGTCATCGCTTTCCTCGACAACTACTACTCTCCAGGAGGGACCCCGCCTGAGTTTACCATCAGCACCCGTCAGCTCATCGAAAACCTCTCCGAACACTTTGTCCATATCCAACTCATCGAGCCGGAGATCCACGATCTGCTCCAGCGAAAAGGCTACAAGCTATTCGAAGTAGAACAGATGAACTTCCAGTGGGGCTTCCGCAGAAACCCGTCCTTGCCCTCCTAGCCCTTGCAATTGCATCTTTATCGCCATGCAACAAGCTGTTAAAGCATGGCTGGACCAGGACGGTGAGATCTCTGCCGGCATCGATCTCCTTGAAAAGGCAGGAGGCAATCCCTACCTGGTAAAACACTTCCGCGCGATCGGCAATCGATCCAGGAAGCTGCTCCGCGATCAACTCGAGAAGATCCTGCCCGACCTCCCGGTGGAAAAGATCCGATATCGGCAGGACTTCGGTGCCGAGCCACCGGCAATCAAAAAGCTAAACGCCAAAAAATCCGAGATCTTCAAGCGCATGAGCTACCTGCATGCGCTCCTGAGCAATTACACTGTGTCAGATCCACAAGGCCCGGGCCACCAGGTGCAGGTCGTCTTTCATGCCTTCCGTGATGGATCCGATCTCACCCCGGCCAAAGCAGCCTCCGAGATCCTCCAGCTGCAGGGAAAACTCTCGGCCATCTGGGAGCAATTGGATTACTACGCACTCCATGGGAAGCTTCCCGATCCGGAGCCACAGCAGGTATCAGGACCGGAGACCGCCTTCGAGCTCATGAAGCGATGGATCAGCCTGCGATCCTACCTCTCCCGTTCTCCTGACAGTCCTAAACGCCAGGAATGGACCGATGAGATGTCCCAGGTCGAACAGCGCCTCCAAAAGACCAACGTGCCCGCCCTATGACGCTTTTCAGTTCCGTTGATCTTGCCGTGCAGGCAGCCAAACCGGCTCCGGCCGCCTTTTCCCAGATCCCAACCATCGGGTCCTTCCAGGAGTACGGTGAAATCACTTCCACCAGCGACCTGATCCGTCGCCTTCAGGGCGCCGATCCAGCTCCCTGGTCTGAAATGTTCGTCAGCTACGGAGCCTTCGCCATGCACCACCTGGTCGATGTCATCGTCCGGGAGGTGGCCGGGGAACAAGCCCTGGTCAGCATCGCGACCTGGGCGATGAGCGAGCAATCCGCACGGACCATTGCACAGCTCGTATCAGATGGCCTGATCGCCAACCTCCACCTTACGCTGGATCACAAGATCCGCAACCGATCACCGGAGGCGGTACAGCTGGCCGAGAACGTCGCCAACTCAGCCATGTTCGCCAAGTGCCATGCAAAGTGTACAGTCATCCGATCGCCAAAGGTCAATGTCACCATCATCGGATCAGCCAACTACACCCGCAATCCACGCATGGAAATCGGCGTGATCACTTCCTGCTCTCAGACTGCCGCCATGGCCGATCAATGGCTCAAAACACTCGTAGACGATGGAACAGACGACGACACCCTTTGACGGCTGGACACCGACCGAGGAGCAGCTGCAGGAAATCGAGCACTTTGCAAGTCTGTTCTACTCCATCCGCGAAATCGCCCTCATCCTTGAAGTGCCCCAACGCGCGCTACATGATATGATCGAAAGTGCGGCTATGAATCCCGTGAAACGCGCCTACAACCGCGGGTGGATGCTGTCAGAGGCCCAGATCCGGAGCTCTGAAGTAATGCTGGCAAAACAAGGCTCCACGCCTGCTCAGCAGACCGTCCGTGAACTTATGCAGAAAGCAACCCGATCCAATGGTGACCTCTGATCTGCCGATAAAACTTCCCGATACGGCAACGGACGCGGACCGGCTCTTCGCCCACTTCTCGGATGTCTCCGGATCCAGCAAGCTCGATCAGCGACTGGAACAAATGGCCAAGCGAGTCGAGTTCGCATTCGATCAGCTCCGGTCCCACTACCAGGATGCCGATATCGCACGCTTCATCATGTCTCAATTCGGCGTCAGCCGGTCGACCGCCTACAGCGATATCGCCAACGCCAAACACGTCTTCGGAAAGCTCTCACCGGCCAACATGGAGTTCGAGGCCATGTACCTCCTTTCGGTCGCCAAAAAGAACATCAAGTGGGCCATCGATGGTAAATCCGTAAAAGAACTCACCCGTGCGATCGAGGCATACACCAAGGTACTGACCATGATCCGCGAAGAGGAGAAGATCCCCTGGGATAAGCTTCAGCCCAACAACTACTACATGCTCATCAATGCACCGGGTGGAGCCGTTCGTCTGGATCTTACCAACGCACACCGTATGCCGGCATCGGAGATCACTTCCATCATGCAGCAGCTCGGAGACCACTTCGATGAGCAGACGATAAAAATGATCGAGGAAAATGATCGAGACCCCGGGAATCCAGCCCCTGAAGCTGAACCGCCTGCAGATGGCGAGCATCATTCAGCTGGCTAATATCAACGTCAACGTCGCCGGTCGAGGATCCGGCAAGTCATCCGGTAAGGCCTGGCGATATCACAATGTCGTTCAGAGCATGCCCGGCTGTGTGGGGGCGATTTACTCCAAGACCTTCAAATCCCTGCTCACCAATACCCTCTCACCTGTATTGGAGGCCATGCAGCGTCTTGGCTACCATCGAGGCGTACACTACGTCATCGGGAAGGAACCGCCCCGGGACTGGCCGCTTGCGCCCAATGCACCGCAACGGTTCGACTATTACCTCGCCTTCCGAAACGGTGCAGGCTTCCGGTTCATGAGCGAGGATCGCGAGGAATCATTCCGCGGTCCGTCCGTCGACTACATCGACGCGGACGAAGGACTGCTGCTCAACAAGACAAAGTTTGAGAATGGACCGGTCATGGCTAACCGTGGTAACCTGGCCAAGTACCGGGGATGCCCACTCCACCACGGGATATCCATCGACAGCTCTATGCCGGTCAGCGCCTCGGGTAAGTGGATCCTCGAGTTCGGCCGGTACTACGAAGACGATGGTCACCATCCCTGGCTGATCTGGAATAAGGTCATCGCTCTGCAGTATGAATTCCTTCGGGAACGAAACCATGAGCGACGGATGCAGATTTTCCGGGAGGCGCTCGAGCTGCGCCGGACCATCCAGTTCTACCGTCACCGCACCGATGACGGTACCACCATCCTATTCACATTCGGGAACGTCTTTGACAACCTGGAAAACGTCGGCCTGAAATACATCACCGATGCCATGCGCATCATGTCGCCCATGTCTTTCCGCATCGAGATGCTCAACGAACGGGTCACCACCATCGAGGATTGTTTCTACAACATCAACGAGGATCTGCACCTGTACGACTGCATCGATGAATCAGCGATCGGATTCTCCTACGACTTCAGTAAGCTACACGCCGGTGACTCGAGATCAGATCCTGATGTCAACCCAAACCAGTCACTGGTCATCGGTATCGACTACGGTAAACACATCAACGCCCTGCGCTGCGCCCAGAAACACAAGACAGACCTGAAGGGTAAGCCACACCCGGAGATCCGCTTTGTCAAATCCCTCTTTGTAAAGCAGCCACACGGCATACCCGAGCTGGTCAGCGCCTTCTGTGAGTACTACCAACATCACAGCAATAAGACCGTCACGCAGTACTACGATCACACCGCCATCGGTGGCGAGGGATGGCGTACCCCTCACATCGAGGAGACGCGTCTGGAGTTCAAAAAGCACGGCTGGAACTGGACCGGGAAGTACATCGGTAAGGCACCGGCTCACCCGGTCAAGCACCTGCTCTGGTTCAAGTGCCTGAGCGAATCAGACGCCAGGTTCCCGGCTGTCCGCTTCAACCGTACCAATGACAAGGAAGGGATCCTGGCCATGCAGCTGGCCGGAGTCAAGGAAGGGCGCCGCGGCTTTGAGAAAGACAAGAGCTCCGAAAAGTCCAAGGTCATCCCACGCGAACAGGCGACCGATCTAACCGATGCAGGCGACCTGATCCTCTGGGGACTAGCCGCTGGCAACCTGGGTGCCCGGGATGGCTTTGAATCCCCTGTATTCGGGTAGCAATTGCACCATAGGGCACCGACCGCCCCGCCCGGAAGGATAGGGCGCGGCGGAAATGCGAAAAACCGCGAATTTTGCATAAAAACGCATCATAT
>JABLTH010025707.1_pt1 | contig 29475 bp, 24 predicted proteins | sample 7875711 | NCBI WGS metagenome assembly JABLTH01 (sample SAMN14941262, study PRJNA633318) | bioreactor metagenome | isolation source: bioreactor | place: China | collected 2019-03-05 | reverse complement strand
CGCTACAACATCAACAAGCAATGGTTCGTCGCCGCCCGCGTGGAAAACCTGTTCGACAAGAACTACCAGCTTGCCTATCCCTACAACACGCAGGGCCGGGCCGGCTTTATCACGCTGGGCTGGCGCCAGTGAACGCGGCCGCCCGGGGGGCGCATGCCTGAGCTGCGCCGCGCCCTGCGGATCTGGGGCGTGCTGGCGCTGGCCGGCGCGGCCGTGTTCGCGCTGTCGCTGGCGCTCGGCAGCGTCTCGCTGGCGCCCGCCGAACTGTGGCACGCGCTGGCCGATGGCGCCGGCACCGCCGGTGCCATCGTGCGCGAGCTGCGCCTGCCGCGCGCGGCTGCGGCCTTCGCCTGCGGCGGCCTGCTGGCGCTGGCCGGCGCGCTGATGCAGGTGCTGCTGCGCAATCCGCTGGCCGAGCCTTATGTGCTGGGCGTGTCCGGCGGGGCCTCCACCGGCGCGCTGCTGGCCATGCTGCTGATGCTGCCCTGGTGGATGGTGCAGGCCGGCGCCGCCGCCGGCGCGCTCGGCTCGATGCTGCTGGTGGCGGCGCTGGCGCGCCGCGACCTGCTGCATCCGCAGGTCCAGGGCGGCCACCAGGAGGCGGGTACGCGGCTGTTGCTGACGGGGGTCATCCTGGCCGCCGGCTGGGGTGCGCTGATCACGCTGATCCTGTCGGTGGCGCCGGAATCGCGCTTGCGCGGCATGCTGTTCTGGCTGACCGGCGACCTGGGCGGCGCGGCGGTGTTCTGGCCGGCGCTGCTGGCGCTGGCGGCGGGACTGCTGCTGGCCATGCCGATGGCGCGCGCGCTCAATGTGATGCTGCTCGGCGAGACCGTGGCGCAGTCGCTCGGCGTGCGTGTCGGCCTGGTGCGCCTGGGCGCCTTCCTGGTGGCCTCGCTGGCGATCGCCGCGGCCATCACCACGGCCGGCTCGATCGGCTTCATCGGGCTGGTCGTGCCGCACCTGGTGCGGCTGGCCTGGGGCAACGACCAGCGCCTGCTGTTGCCGGCTTCGGCGCTGCTGGGCGGTACCTTGCTGATGGCGGCCGACCTGGCCGCGCGCACGGTGATCGCGCCGGCGCAACTGCCGGTGGGCGTGATCACGGCCTTGCTGGGCGTGCCGACCTTCCTCTTCCTGCTGCTGCGGAGGCCGCGATGACGCACCCGAGCCATGCCCCGGCCGGGGCCGCCGACACGCCCTGGCGGCAGCCGCTGGCTGCCTGCCCGGTGCTGACGGCGCGCGGCCTGTCCCTGCGGGCCGGGGCGCGCGAGCTGCTGCCGGCGCTCGACCTGGAGATCCGGCCGGGCGAGCTGTGGTGCCTGGTTGGGCCCAACGGCGTCGGCAAGTCCACCCTGATGGCCGTGCTGGCCGGCCTGCGCCGGCCCGACGGCGGCGCGGTGGCGATCGACGGCCAGGCACTGGGCGAGGTGTCGCCGGCCGTGCTGGCCAGGCAGCGCGCCTACCTGCCGCAGACCGTGCATGACACATTTTCGATGCGCGTGCGCGACGCCGTGCGGGTGGGCCGCTACCCGCACCTGGCCGGCTGGGGCTTCGCCCGGCGCGAAGACGAGCTGGTGGTCGAGGCGGCGCTCGCCGCGCTCGACCTGTCCGGCCTGGCCGCGCGCGACGTGCTGACCCTGTCGGGCGGCGAGCGCCAGCGCGTGGCGCTGGCCGCGGTGCTGGCGCAGCAGGCGCCGCTGCTGCTGCTCGATGAGCCGGTGTCCCATCTCGACCTGCGCCACCAGATCCTCGTGCTCGACACGATGGCCGCGCTGGCGCGCGCCGGCAGCCACGCCGTCTTGGTGATCCTGCATGACCTCAACCTGGCACGGCGCTATGCCAGCCACGCGCTGCTGATGGCCGAGGATGGCCGCGCGCTGCACGGCCCGGCGGCCGAAGTGCTGACGCCCGGACATTGTTCCACCGCGCTGCGCACGCCGATCGTCGCGGTGAGCGATGGGTACCGCACCGCGCTGGTTGCCGACGGCCACCCCGACGCCGCGCCGGACGGCCACGGCACCCGCTAGACTACCTGGATTCCGCAGAACCGATATGACGCAAGCAGAACACGAAGAGAACACGCCCGGCACCTCCGACACCCCCGACGACGCGGGCCGCGATGCGCGCCACAAGGCACGCATGGTGCGCAAGAAGGAGGTGGTGGATGCCAAGATCGCCGCCGCCCAGGCCGAACGCGGGGTCATCGTCATCACCACCGGCAATGGCAAGGGCAAGTCCAGCTCGGGCTTCGGCATGGTGGTGCGGGCGCTGGGCCATGGCATGCGCGCCGGCGTGGTGCAGTTCATCAAGGGCGCTTTTCCCAGCGGCGAGGAGATGTTCCTGCGCCGCTTCCCGGATGCCTGTGCCTTCCACGTGATGGGCGAGGGCTACACCTGGGAGACGCAGGACCGAGCGCGCGACGTGGCCAAGGCCGAGGCCGCCTGGGAGATCGCGCGCGGCATGCTGCGCGACCCCGCCATCAGCCTGGTCCTGCTCGACGAGTTGAACATCGCCCTCAAGCTGCACTATCTTGACGTGGACCGCGTGATCGCCGACCTGCGTGCGCGCCCGCCCATGCAGCACGTCGTCATCACCGGGCGTGGTGCGCCGCCGGCGCTGATCGAGGCGGCCGACACGGTGACCGAGATGACGCCGGTCAAGCACGCCTTCCAGCAAGGCATCAAGGCGCAGAAGGGCATCGAGATGTAGCCCGGGCGCCGGCAACCTTTTCCGCAAGAGCCATAGCAAGAGCCTTACCCATGCAGCGTCCCCACATCGCCCCGCTCGACGCCTCGCTGCGCCCCGTGCTGCAGGCCGCCATCGACGACAAGACCAAGCCGCTCGGCGCCCTCGGACAGCTCGAGACGCTGGCGCTGCGCCTCGGCATGATCCTGGGCGGCGCCAAGCCCGAGCTCAAGCGTCCGGCATTGCTCGTGTTCGCTGCCGACCACGGCATCGCCGCCGCCGGCGTCAGCGCCTATCCGCCCGAGGTCACGGCGCAGATGGTGCGCAACTTCGTCGCCGGCGGCGCGGCCATCAACGTCTTCACGCGCCAGCACGGCATCGCGCTGGAGGTGGTCGATGCCGGCGTGCGCGCGCCGCTGCCGCAGGCGCCGGGCCTGGTCAATGCGCGCATCGCCAACGGCACGCGCAATTTCGCCGAGGTGCGCGCCATGGACCCGGGCCAGCTGGAGCTGGCCTTGACCACCGGCATGGCACGCGTGCTGAGCCACGCACGCCTGGGCAGCAACGCCATCGCCTTCGGTGAGATGGGCATCGGCAATACCTCCTCCGCCGCCTGCCTGATGAGCCGGCTGACGGGGACGCCGATCGAGCAGTGCATCGGGCGCGGCACCGGCCTGGACGACGCCGGGCTGGCGCACAAGCGCGAAGTGCTGGCCGGCGCGCTGGCGCGGCATGCCGACGCGGTCGAGCCGCTCGATGCGCTGGCGGCCTTCGGCGGCTTCGAGATCGCCATGATGACCGGCGCCTTCCTGGCCGCCGCCGCCAGCCGCATGGTGATCGTGGTCGACGGCTTCATCGCTTCGGCCGCGCTGCTGGTGGCGCAGCGCCTCGAGCCCGCGGTGCTGGACTATTGCGTGTTCTCGCATTGCTCGCATGAGCAGGGCCATCGCGCGCTGCTGGCGCACTTCGGTGCCCAGCCGCTGCTGGCGCTCGACCTGCGCCTGGGCGAGGGCACCGGCGCTGCGCTGGCGTGGCCGCTGCTGGTCTCGGCCACGGCCTTCCTGCGCGAGATGGCCACCTTCGGCAGCGCCGGCGTGAGCACCGCGGGATGAGCGCCGCGGGGACCGTCGCGCTGCAGCCGCCGTGCGGCCCGGCGACGGTGCCCGGGCATGCCGGGAAGGCAGGTGCCGATGGCTGATGAACTGCGCTATTTCCTCACCGCGCTGGGCTACTTCACGCGCTTGCCGCTGCCGGCGCCGCTGGCGCGCTGGGTCGGTTTCGCGCCGCACTACCTGAACGCGGCTGCGCGCTATTTCCCGCTGGTCGGCCTGCTGGTCGGCGCGCTGGGCGCGCTCGCGACCTGGGGAGCCCTGCAGTGGTGGCCGCCCGAGGTGGCCGTGCTGCTCGGCATGGCGCTGACGTTGCTGCTGACCGGCGCCTTCCACGAGGACGGCCTGGCCGATTGCGTCGATGCCTTCGGCGGAGCCTTCGCGCGCGAAGACGTGCTGCGCATCATGCACGATTCGCGCATCGGTGCCTTCGGCGCGATCGCGCTGGTGCTCGCGCTGCTGCTCAAGTGGCAGTTGCTGCTGGCGGTCCACGCGCGCGGCGGCACGCCGGTGCTGCTCGCCGTGCTGGTGGCCGCGCATGGCGCCAGCCGCGCGCTCGCCGCCAGCTACCTGGCCACGCTCGACTATGTGCGCGCCGAAGGCAAGGCCAAGCCGGTGGCGCAGCGGCTGGCCGGCTTCGGCCTGGCCTTCGCGCTGGCCTGCGGGGTGCTGCCGCTGCTGGCCCTGGCGCCGGCCTTCGCCGCGGCCGCGCTGCTGGCCTTGCTGGCGCTGCGCTGGAGCCTGGGGCGCTATTTCGTGCGTCGCATCGGCGGCTATACCGGCGATTGCCTGGGCATGGCCCAGCAGCTCGCCGAACTACTGATCTACCTGCTGGCGGCTGCATGGACGTGGTCCTGATCCGCCACGCGCGTCCCGCCGTGGCCGAAGGCATCTGCTATGGCAGCCTCGACCTCGAACTGGCGCAGCCGACCACGCCGGCCCCCGCCGGCATGGCGGCGGCGCTGGGCGGGCGGGCGCCCGTGCGCATCATCGCCAGCCCGCTGGCGCGCGCCGCGCAGACCGCGGCCCTGCTGCGCGAAGCGTGGCCGGCGGGGTGGCCCGAGGCCACGGCGCTGCCTGCCGTCGAGCTGGAGCCCGCCTTGCGCGAGATGGATTTCGGTGCCTGGGAGGGCCGCCCCTGGGATGGCATTGCCCGCGCGCAGCTCGATGCGTGGGCGGCCGACCTGCTCGGCGCGCGGCCGCACGGCGGCGAAAGCGCCGGGAACGCGCTGGCGCGCGTGGCCGGCTGGGCCGACGCGCTGGCGGCGGACGGTGCAGGGCAGGGCTGCATCTGGGTGGTCTGCCACGCCGGGCCCATGCGCATGCTGGCGGCCCACTGGCTCGGCCTGCCGCTGGCGCGCACGCTGGGCTGGCCGATCGGCTTCGGCGCCAGCGCCGGCTTCCGGCTCGGCGCCGGCGCGCCGGTGCTCGGGTGGTGGAACCGCCTGCCCGCCGGCTGAGGCCCGGGCGCGCTCGGAGAGTTGAGCGCGCTCAGCGCGCGGGCCGCCGGGCGCGCGCCTGCTCCAGGTCCTTGCAGAGGATTTCCGCCCCCTGCGCCACGCGCGGGCCGGCGCGGTTGATCAGGTCGCCGTCGATCACGAAGAGGTTGCCGCGCGCGACCGCCGTCACCTGCTTCCAGCGCTCCCACATCGAGAAGTCGGCCAGCGGCCGGTCGGCACGGGTTGCGCCCATGCCGGCCGTGACCATGGCCTCGGGATTGCCGGCTACCACGGCCTCCTCGGTCACCGTCGGCACCAGCGGCGTGGCGTCGGCGAAGAGATTGCGGCCGCCGCACAGGGCCAGCATGTCGCTGACCAGGTGGCGGCCGTTGAGCGTCATCAGAGGGCGCTGCCATACCTGGTAGAACACCGTCACCGGCGGCCGGGCCGCATAGGTCTTGCGCAGGCTCTCGATGCGTCCGCGGAAGTCGGTGGCGGCGCGCGCCGCCACCGGCGCGGTACCGAGCAGGGTGCCGAGTTTCTCGATGTCCTCGGCGATGGTGTCGAGGCGGCGCGGCTCGCTGAAGAACAGCGGCAGGCCGAGCGCGCGCAGCCGGTCGATCTGCTGCTGGGCATTGCCGTGGCGCCAGACCACGATCAGGTCGGGCTTGAGCGCGGCGATGCGCTCCAGGTCGAGCGCCTTGTTGTCGCCCACGCGCGGGATGTCCCGCGCGGCCGGCGGGTAGTCGCTGTAGCTGACGGTGCCGACGATGCGCTCGCCGCCGCCGGCCGCGTACAGCAGCTCGGTGACGTGCGGCGCCAGCGATACCACGCGCCTGGCGGGCGCGGCCAGCGTCACGGTCTGGCCGGCGTCGTCGACCACGCTGAGCGCGGCGCGGGCGGCCGGTGCCGCCTGGTACAGGGACAGCGCCAGCAGCGCGGCGGCAAGACGGCGTGGCGCGCGGGCGCGCGGCAGGACAAGGAGCGGGGGCTTGGGCATGCGGAGGGTCGGGAGGGTTCAGTCCGCCGCGCCGGCGGCGGGCGGCAGGGAATCGACATGGCCGGTGCTGCCGGTGTCGGCCAGGGCCGCGTCCAGGCCCTGGCGCAGGCGCGCCCAGTCCTGCGCGCGATCGGGCGGCAGGCCCAGGCGCAGGCTCGGCGGGCAGCCACCGGCGGCGTCGAACAGGCGGGTCCAGATGCCTTGCCGGGCCAGCGCCACATGCAGGGCGCCGGCCTGCTGGCAGGGTACCCATTGGAACAAGGGCTGGCCGACCGGCGCCAGGCCGGCTGCGCACAGCACGCTGCCCAGGCGCGCGCCGGCCTGGGCCAGCCGCAGGCGCGTGGCGGCCTGCCAGGCGCTGTCTTGCAGCGCCAGCCGAGCGACGGCCCGCGCCGGGCCCGACACGCTCCAGTGCCCGAGCCGCTCGCGCAGCGCCGTCAGCAGGGCGGGCGCCGCCAGCACGAAGCCGCAGCGCAGGCCGGCCAGCCCATAGAACTTGCCCAGCGAGCGCAGTACCACCAGGCCCGGCAGATGCGCCTGCGCGGCCAGCGAGCCGTGCCCGAGGCAGTCCATGAAGGCCTCGTCCAGCAGCAGCGTGCCGCCGCGCGCGGCCAGCACCGCGTGCCAGGCGGCCAGCGTGGCGGGTGGCAGCAGGCGCCCGGTCGGATTGTTGGGATTGACCACGACGAGGTGATCGAGCGCCGCCAGGGTGCCGCCGAGGCCGGGGTCGTGCAGGGTCGCTTCGTCGAGCGGCACCACGGTGTGGCCGGCGAAGGCGAAGGCGGGGGCGTACTCGCTGTAGCCGAGCGCGGCGATGCCGACCCGGCCCGGTGGCAGCAGCGCGGGCAGCGCGCGGATGGCGGCCTGCGAGCCGGCCACCGGCAGCGCCAGCGGCGCGCCGTAGGCGCGTGCGGCGGCCTCGGCCAGTCCGTCATCCTCCTCGGGCAGGCGCTGCCAGGCGTCGGCCGGCAGCGGCGGCACCGGATAGCCGTCGGGATTGATGCCGGTCGACAGGTCGAGCCAGTCCGGCAGCGGACGGCCGTAGCGCTGTGACGCGGCGCGCAGGTCGCCGCCGTGGCGGATCGGTGCGGTCGTGTTGGTGTTCATGCGGTCTTCATGCGCGGGCCGGCGCGAACGCGTGGGCGGCAGGGCAGGAGGTGGCGGCCAGCGTGGCGCGGAGATCCAGCGCGAGGCAGGCGAGCGCGCCTGCCGCGGCGAGGGCCAGCCACAGCCACAGCGTGTGCCGCACCAGGCGCAGGCAGGCGCGCACTTCGGCGGCGCCGGGGGCGACGCCGGAGCCGAGCAGCGGACGGTCCTCCCAGGCGCCGTGGTAGCGCGCCGGGCCGCCCAGGGCGACGCCCACCGCGCCTGCGCCGGCCGCCATCACCGGGCCGGCATTGGGCGAGGACCAGGCCGGCGCCTGTGTGCGCCAGCAGCGCAGCGCCGGGCCGGTGGCACCCAGCAGCGCGTAGGACAGCGCCGTCAGGCGCGCCGGCAGCAGGTTCAGCAGGTCGTCGAGGCGGGCGGCAGCCCAGCCGAAATGCAGCAGGCGCGGCGTGCGGTAGCCCCACATGGCATCGAGCGTATTGGCCAGGCGGAACAGCACCACGGCGGGCGCGCCGCCTACCAGGAACCAGAACAGCGCGCCGAAGATGGCATCGTTGCCGTTTTCCAGCGCCGATTCGCAGGCCGCGCGCGCGAGCGCCTCGGTATCGGCGTCGGCCGTGTCGCGTGAGACGATGCGGGCGGTCAGGCGGCGTGCCTCGTCCAGGTGCCGCGCGCTCAGGGCGTCGGCGATCGGCGCGATATGCTGCTGCAGGCTGCGCGCGCCCAGCGCGGCATACAGGGCCAGCGCGTGCAGCGCCAGCGCCAGCCAGGGACTGGCGCGTTGCGCGGCAGTCACCAGCAGCCAGGCCAGCGCGGCCGGCCCGAGCACCAGCAGGCTCCAGGCCACCAACCCTGCCAGGCGCTGGCGCAGCGGCGGCGCGGGGCGGTTCAGGCGGGACTCGAGCGCGGCGGCGAGGCGGCCGAAGCCCACCAGCGGGTGCCAGCGCGGCGGTTCGCCCAGCAGGCGGTCCAGCCAGACGCCTGCCAGCGCGGCGGCCACGCAGGCCGGCCAGGACAACAGGATCATGCCGGGTCCGCGCCTTTCACCGCCACCGGGATACCGGCCACCAGCAGCCGCACGCGGTCGGCGGCGGCAGCCAGCTTCTGGTTGAGCCGGCCCAGCTCGTCGACATAGAAGCGGGTGATCGCTCCCATCGGCACCACGCCGAAGCCGATCTCGTTGGAGACCAGGATGGTGTGGCCCGGCAGCGTGGGCAGGGCGGACAGCAGTGCCTCGATTTCCTCGCTGAAGGCGGCCGGCGGCGTGATCAGGCCGTGCTCGGGATAGCCGCGCGCGTCGAGGAAGAGCAGGTTGTTCAGCCACAGCGTGGCGCAGTCGACCAGGATGCAGCCGTCGTGCCGGGCGTGCGCGTAGAGCGCGTCGGCCAGGTGCAGCGGCTCTTCCACCAGCTTCCAGCTGGCGGGGCGGCGGGCACGGTGCAACGCGATGCGCAACTCCATTTCCTCGTCGCCACCGGCGCTTTCGTGGCGGGCGGTAGCGATGTAGGTGACCGGGCCGCCGTGGCGCGCCGCATGGTCGCTGGCCAACTGCTCGGCGAAGTGGCTCTTGCCCGAGCGCGCGCCGCCCAGTACCAGTGTCAGCTCGCGCGCGGCGCGGCCGTTCTCCGTGGCAGGGGACGCGGCGGCTTGGGGCAGGACATCGAGAGCGGTTGCCGGGGTTTCCATCCGGGTATTGTAGCCGCCGCCTATCCGGCCGGCACGCGGCCGGCACGCGGCCGTCCGGCCGCGCGGCGGGAGGGGCCGGTGCGATAATCCGCGCCATGCGAGATCCAGACTCCCCAGACGACGTTGCAGCCGATGCAGCCGCTCCGATCAAGGCGGGCGCCTTGCACGGCACCCTGATGGTGCAGGGCACCACCTCCGACGCCGGCAAGAGCACGCTGGTGGCCGGGCTGTGCCGCGTGCTGGCGCGCCGCGGCATCCGGGTGGCGCCCTTCAAGCCGCAGAACATGGCGCTCAACAGCGCGGTCACGGCCGACGGCGGCGAGATCGGCCGGGCCCAGGCGCTGCAGGCCCAGGCCGCCGGACTGGCGCCGCACACCGACATGAATCCGGTGCTGCTCAAGCCCAGCAGCGACACCGGCGCCCAGGTCATCATCCACGGCCGTGCCCGCCTCGATCTCGACGCGCGCGCCTACCATGCCTACAAGCCCGAGGCCATGAAGGCCGTGCTGGCCTCGCATGCGCGCTTGCGCACGGCCTATGCGGTGGTGGTGGTGGAAGGCGCCGGCAGCCCGGCCGAGATCAACCTGCGTGACCGCGACATCGCGAATATGGGATTTGCCGAGGCGGTCGACTGCCCGGTGGTGCTGGTGGCCGACATCGACCGGGGCGGCGTGTTCGCTCACCTGGTCGGCACGCTCGACTGCCTGTCGGAGAGCGAACGCGCGCGCGTGACCGGCTTCGTCATCAATCGCTTCCGCGGCGATATCGGGCTGCTGCAGCCAGGGCTGGACTGGCTGGAGGCGCGCACCGGCAAGCCGGTGCTGGGCGTGCTGCCCTACCTGCACGGCCTGCACCTGGATGCCGAGGATGCCATCGCCAGCGCGCAGGGAGCCAAGCGCGGCACCGGCACGGCTTTGCTGCGCGTGATCGTGCCGGTGCTGCCGCGCATCTCCAACCATACCGATTTCGATGCGCTGCGCGCCCATCCGCAGGTCGACCTGCGCTTCGTCGGGCCGGGCATGCCGGTGCCGCCGGCTGACCTGATCGTGCTGCCCGGCAGCAAGAGCGTGCGCGCCGACCTGGAGCATCTGCGCGCCGAAGGCTGGGAGGCGGCGATCCTGCGCCACCTGCGCTATGGCGGCAAGGTGATCGGCATCTGCGGGGGCATGCAGATGCTGGGCCGGGCCCTGCACGATCCCGACGGCCGCGAGGGGCGCGCGGGCAGCAGTCCGGGCCTGGGCCTGCTCGACTACGAGACCACGCTGGCCGCGCGCAAGCAGCTGCGCCGTGTCGGTGGCCGCCTGCTGCTCGAGCCGGGCGCGCCACCGGGGGGCGCCGCCGCGGTGACGGGCTACGAGATCCACATGGGCGTCAGCGCCGGGGCCGGCCTGGCGCGGCCCGCGCTGGCGCTGGACGACGGGCGCGTCGACGGCGCCCTGTCGGCCGACGGGCAGGTACTGGCCACCTATGTGCACGGCCTGTTCGACGACCCCTCCGGCTGCGCCGCGCTGCTGCGCTGGGCCGGCCTGGCGGGGGCCGAGGGCGTGGACCTGGCGGCGCTGCGCGAGGCTTCCATCGAACGGCTGGCCGATACCCTGGCCGCCCATCTCGACCTGGACCGGCTGCTGGCGCCGCTGCACGGCTAGCCTGCGCACGCAGCGGTCCCGCGCGGTCCCGGGCTGCTGCTAGAATCGCAAATCCTTCGCATTCTCATTCGCGGTACGCCAGGCGGCCGCCTTTCCATCATGGTCACCGGCCGCCTCCGTACCGTCCTGCAAAAGATCCATCTCTACCTCGGCCTGAGCTTCGGGCTGGTTTTCGTGCTGCTGGGCCTGACCGGCACGGTGATCGCCTGGCGCGATGAGCTGGATGCGGTACTCAATCCCGAGCTGCTGCGCGCTTCGGCACCCGCCGCGGGGCCGGTCACGCCGGCCCAGGCGGAGGCGGTGGCCGCCAGGCTCGCGGCGGATCCGCGCTATGGCAAGCCGCGCCTGTTGATGCTGCCCGACGGGCCGTCCGGCGTCTTCGTCGCCTCGTATGCAGTCAAGGGCGCGGACGGCGCCGTGCCGGGACGCTCGCGCCAGGTCATGGTCGATCCGGCCACGCTGGCGATCCAGGGCGAACGCATCTGGGGCCAGCCCGGCCTGTCGCGTCCCTTGCTGATGCCCACGCTGTTCCACCTGCACCGCTACCTGCTGGCGGGCGAGACCGGCAAGACCATCACCGGCATCACCGGCATGCTGATGTTGCTGACCACGCTGGGCGGGCTGCTGCTGTGGCTGCCCAAGCTGCGCTGGGGCGCCCTGCGGCAGGCGCTCACGATCCGCCACGGCGGCTCCTGGTCGCGCTTCAACTACTCGCTGCACCGCGCCGGCGGCGTCTTTGTCGCACCGATCGTGCTGGTGGTGGCCTTTTCCGGCTGGTATCTCAACCTGCCCAAGTGGGTGACGCCGCTGGTGGGGGCGGTGATGACGGTGACGCCGTCCGGAGCGAAACCGCTCTCGGCACCCGCCGTGGACGGTGCCGACGGTGCGGTGCCGCTGGGGATCGGGCAGGCGATGGCAGCGGCTCAGGCCGCCTTTCCGCAGGCGCGCGTGACCCGCGTCAGCCCGCCGCGCAAGCCGGACGATGCCTACGAGGTGCGCCTGCGCCAGCCGGGCGAGGTGCGCCAGGGCGGCGGCTCGACCCGGGTCTGGATCGATGCCCGCCGCGGCACCGTGCTGAGGCTGCGCGACCCGCTGCGCGCGCCGGCCGGCGATACCCTGCTGAACTGGCTGTATCCGCTGCATACCGGCGAGGCCTTCGGGCTGCCGGGGAGGATCCTGATCACGGTCTTCGGCCTGGCGCCGCTGGCCTTCGCCGTGACCGGCCTGCTGATCTGGCTCAAGCGCCGGCGCGGGCAGCGGCGCCATCTCGCGCGCGAGCGCCAGCGCGCCGGCGTGCGCCTGGCCTGACGCGGCTGGCTGGGCGCCAGGGAGGCAAGAAAACGCCCGGCTGATGCCGGGCGTTTTGCGTTCTGCCTTGCGGCGTGCGCCGGGCGGAGCCGCCGGCGCGCGCGCTGCGTCAGATCTCGAGGTTGTCGATCAGCCGGGTCGCACCCAGCTTGGCGGCGGTCAGCACCACCAGCGGCTCGCCCGCGACGAATTCCTCGCGGGTCGGCGCCTGCAGGTTGCTGCGCTTGCGGATGGCCACGTAGTCGGGCTTCCAGCCGCGCGCGGCCAGGCTGGCCTGCGCCTGGGCCTCGACTGCCGCCAGGTCGGTGGCAGCGGGATTGCTCGCCAGCACGGTATCGCGCACCTCATGCAGCGTGCGATAGAGCACCGGTGCCTCGGCGCGCTCGTCCGGCGCCAGGTAGCGGTTGCGGGAGGACAACGCCAGGCCGTCCTCGGCCCGCACCGTCTCGGCCGGCACGATGTCGATCGGCAGCGCGAACTGGTGGGCCATGCGGCGCACGATCATCAGCTGCTGGTAGTCCTTCTTGCCGAACACCGCCACGCGCGGCTGCGCGCAGGAGAACAGCTTCATCACCACCGTGCACACGCCCTTGAAGAAGCCCGGACGGAACTCGCCCTCGAGGATGTCGCCCAGGTCGTGCGGCGGCTCGACGCGGTATTCCTGCGGCTCGGGGTACATGTCGCGCTCGGTGGGCGCGAACAGTACGTAGACGCCTTCCTTCTGCAGCTTTTCGATGTCCTCCTGCAGCGTGCGCGGGTACTTGTCGAAGTCCTCGTTGGGGCCGAACTGCAGGCGGTTGACGAAGATCGACGCCACCACCGGGTCGCCGTGCTGCCGCGCCAGCCGCATCAGCGACAGATGGCCTTCGTGCAGGTTGCCCATGGTGGGCACGAAGGCGACGCGGTTCTGGCCGCGCAACTGATCGCGCAGCTCGTGGATGGAGGAAATGACTTTCATGAACTTGGCGTGCTGGTCGTGATCGGAGAGACCCTAGTGCCCGGGCCGGAGCCGCCGGGCAGGCCGGTCTGAGTGCCGGCTGTCGGCGGATTGTAGAGCATGTGGGCGCGGTGCGGGCCGATGGACCCTCGCCGCGGCGGCATGGCGGCGCCGGAATCCGTTCGCGATTGGGGAAGGGCCCCTTTGCCGCCGCGGAATGGGTGCTCAGGCCGGCGCTCAGGTTGGCGCTCAGGTTGGCGTATAGGCGAGGCGGACGTAGATCGGCGCGAACGGCTCGGCCTGCGTGATCTCGAGCAGGGATTCGCGCGCCAGCTCGAGGATGGCGATGAAGTTGACCACCACCACCGGGGCGCCCTGGCCCGAGCGGATCGCGTCCTCGAACAGTTCGGAGAACTCCATGAAGCGGGCATGCTGCAGCCGCCGCAGGATCTGGCTCATGTGCTCGCGCACCGAGAGGGTTTCGCGCGAGATCTTGTGATTCTGGTTCAGCTTGGCGCGCCTGAGCACGTCGGCCCAGGCGGCCTGCAGGTCGCCGCAGTCGACGTCGGGGAAGCGCGGCGTCAGGCTCTGCTCGATATATACCTGCGTGCGCAGGAAGTCGCGGCCGAGCTGCGGCAACTGGTCCAGGCGCTGCGCGGCGAGCTTCATCTGCTCGTATTCGAGCAGGCGGCGTACCAGTTCGGCGCGCGGATCCTCGACTTCTTCCTCGCTGTCGGCCTTCTTCACCGGCAGCAGCATGCGCGACTTGATCTCGATCAGCATGGCCGCCATCAGCAGGTACTCCGCCGCCAGCTCCAGATTGCGCTTGCGGATCTCTTCGACGTAGCTCAGGTACTGGCGCGTCACCTGCGCCATCGGGATGTCGAGGACGTTGAAGTTCTGCTTGCGGATCAGGTACAGCAGCAGGTCGAGCGGACCCTCGAAGGCCTCGAGGAAGACCTCGAGCGCATCGGGCGGGATGTAGAGGTCGTTCGGGACCTGGAACAGCGGCTCGCCGTACAGGCGCGCGAACGCCATCCCGTCGATGGTGTCGGGAGTGGCGTCGCGCTCTGGCGCGACGCTGGGCAGCTCGGTCGGAGGCGCGAGCTTGTCCTGGTCGTCAGGGCTCATGGGCCGGCGGCCGGGCAGTGCCGTGTTCAGTCCAGCGAGTAGACGTAGGGCTTCTGCGCCACGCGCGAGGCATCGGCGCGCGCGCGTTCGTCCAGGTCGATCGGTGCCTTGTCCCACAGCAGGGCGCGGCCTTCGCGCTGCTCGGCCTCGAGCGAGGGCTGCTCTTTCTTGAGGGTCTTCAGGAACTGGGTGATGTCCGATTCGTAGAGTGCCATGGCGGGGATTGTCTATCAGGTAAGGCGGGAACCGGCGCGATTTTACCGTATCGGAGCCCGGTGCCGTCGGAAATGCGCGGCATTCCTGCGGCGGATGCCAGAGATGTCCGCCGGTTGTGGTCAAATGTCAACTTTGCGAAATCGCTGACGACGGATGAGGATGCGTTTCCGAAGCAAGCACGGACGCGGCGCCTGGTGGCGGCTATCCCATGCGCTGGCACTGCGCGGCCTGGCTCCGGCAGGCCTGGCCCTGTTGCTGGCGCCGCTGCCGGCCGGTGCCGTCTACAAAGTGGAGGTTGAGGCACCCGGAGCGCTGCGCGACCTGCTCAAGGCCCACCTCGACCTGACCCGCTATGCGGATCGCACCGACCTGTCCCAGGACCAGTTCGCGTACATGGTCGAGACCGTCGGCGACCAAGTGCGCCAGCTGGCCTCGACCGAAGGCTATTTCGATGCCACCGCCACCGCGCGGGTGGACGGCGAAGGCGACAAGCGCGTGGTCCGCCTGACGGTGGACGCCGGGGCGCGCACGCTGATCCGCCGCGTCGACGTGGCGGTACAGGGGCCGGCAGCCAGCCAGGCGCCCGCGCAGGTGGAGGCATTACGCAATGGCTGGGAGCTCCCGGCCGGCCAGCCTTTCCGCCAGTCTGACTGGGACAAGGCCAAGGGCGACGCGCTGGCGCAACTGCAGTCCAACCGCTACTACGGCGCCAGGCTCGGGCATTCGCAGGCGTACATCGAGCCCGATGAACAGGCCGCCGACCTGTCGGTGCGCTACGACAGCGGGCCGGCCTACCTGCTCGGCCCCCTGCACATCACCGGCACCAGCCGCTATCCGGAGGGCATCGTCCGCAACGTCAACCCGCTCAGCGTGGGCGAACCCTATCGCGTGGAACGGCTGCTGGAGCTGCAGCGCGCGATCCAGCGCCAGCCCTACTTCTCGAACGTGCAGGTCGATCTGGAGGACGCGCCGCCGGCCGAAGGCGCGGACAGCGTGACCGCGCCGGTCAACGTGCATGTGCGCGAGTACCCGGAGAACCGGCTCGGCGCCGGCGTGGGCTATACCACCGACACCGGCGCCCAGGCCACCGGGCGCTATACCTATCTGAACCTGTTCAACCGCGCCTGGACCTTCGACTCCCAGCTCAGCCTCGAACAGAAGCGGCAGTACGCACTGGGCGAGGTGGCGATGCCGCCCGACGGCAAGTCGTACCGCAACAGCGTCTATGGCAGCTATGAGCGCACCATCGACGTCGAAAGCACCGACACCACCAGCCTGCGCACCGGCCTCAAGCGCTCGCGCTCGCGCGAGAACTACGACGTCACCTTCTCGCTCGACTATTACTACGACCGGCTGATGCCGCTCGGGGAACAGCAGCAGATCGCGCGCGCGCTGGTGCCGGCCTTCGCCTGGACACGGCGCGACGTCGACAATCCCGTCTTCCCGCGCCGCGGTAATGTGATCAACACCCAGGTCGGCGTGGCGGTCAAGAACCTGATGTCGGACGCCACCTTCCTGCGGCTGTACGGGCGTATCCGCCAGTACATCCCGGTGGGCTCGCGCGACCTCGTGGTGGCCCGCCTGGAACTGGGCGCGGACATGACCGGCGCCAGCCCGCAGAACGTGCCCGCCACGCTGCGCTTCCGTGCCGGCGGCACGGACTCGGTGCGCGGTTACGGCTACCAGTCGATCGGCACGCCCAGCGGCGCCAGCGTGCTGCCGGCGCGCTACCTCGGCACGACGGGTCTCGAGTACCAGCACTGGTTCCGTCCCGAGTGGGGCGTGGCGCTGTTCTGGGATGCCGGCACCGCCACCAACGACCTGCACGGCATCACCATCTTCCATGGCGTGGGCATCGGCGCGCGCTGGCGCAGCCCGGTCGGCCCGGTCCAGCTCGACCTCGGCTACGGCATCCAGAAGCAGCAGTTCCGTCCGCATGTTTCCCTGGGGGTGGCATTCTGATGCGCGTGCCGACTCTGCTCCCGCCCCTCCTGTCCCCGCACCTGCCCGAGCAGCCGAAATGAGCCGCCCCGACATGCCCCCGGTTCCCGCGCCCGGACCCGATGCACCGCCGCCGCGCGCGGACGGCGCCTGGCGCCGGTTGCGGCGCGCGCTGGGCTGGAGCCTGGCCGGGCTGCTGGCACTGGCGATCATGCTGGCCGGCCTGCTGGCGGCGGCGCTGCACAGCGAGGCCGGTACGCGCCAGCTGTGGGCGCTGGCCACGCGGCTGTCGGCCGGCATGCTGTCGGGCCGGCTGGAAGGCGGTACGCTCGCCAGCGGCCTGCGCCTGCGCCAGGTGGTGTTCGCCAGCGGGCAGACGCGCGTCGCGCTCGACAGCCTGGACGGCCAATGGTCCTTTTCCTGGTCGCCGGCGCGGCTGCATGTGCAGTGGCTGAGCGTGGGCGCCGTCGACGTCCGCCTCGGCCCCTCCGAGCCGTCGAACAAGCCCCTCACGCTGCCGACCTCGCTGGCGCTGCCGCTGGCCGTCGATATCGACGCGCTGACGCTGCGGCGGCTGGCGCTGCACGAGGGCGGCCAGGTCTCCGCCGAGCCGATGGTGTTCTCGGACCTGTCGGCGTCGCTGCATACCGATGGCCTGCACCATCGCCTCGGTATCGACCGGCTCGTCACGCCGTATGGCAAGCTGGCCGCCGATGCGCAGCTCGGCGCACAGGCACCGTTCCCGCTGAGTGCACGGGCCCTGCTCGAGGGGCGCTGGGAAAAAGAGGCCTATAACGTCACGGCCAGCGCGGGCGGTACGCTGGAGACCATCGATGCCAGCCTGCAGGCGAGCGGCGACCGCATGCGCGGCCGCGCCAGCGCCGGCCTGACGCTCTTCGGCAAGGTGCCGTTCAGCCATCTCGACGTGCAGGGCGAGCACATCAACCCCCGCCTGTTCAGCCCGTCGGCGCCGAGTGCCGACCTGTCGGTGCAGGCGGCGCTGAAACCGGTGCAGGAGCGCGCGGCGGAGCCGCCAGCCGTGGCTGCCTCGGCGGCGCGGCCGGCGGGCTCATCCGTCCCGGCTTCCGCTGTCACGGCCGGCCCGCCGGCGGGCGTGCCGCCGTCCCTGACCGTGGCAGGCGAGGTGACGATCCGCAACGGCCTGGCAGGCGCGCTCGATGCCGAGCGCCTGCCGGTGGAGTCGGTACAGGCCCGCGTGCGCCTGAGCAGCGCCGAGCAGGCCGTCAGCGACCTGCGCGTGGTGCTCGCGGGCCAGGGCCAGATCGTCGGTGGCGGATCCTTGCACGACGGCCGCGGCGGCTTCGACCTCGACGTGCGCCGGCTCGATCCACGCGCCCTGCATGGGGCCCTGCAAAGCGCCAGGCTGTCCGGGCCGCTGGCCGTGCGGCTGGAGCCGGGCCGGCAGAGCGTGGCCCTCGATCTCGCCGACGGTCCGCTCAAGTTGTTTGCCGACGCCAGCCTGACCCAGGACAAGCTGACGCTGAGCACGCTGCGCGCCGGCGTCGGGCCCGGGCAGCTGACCGCCGAAGGTGAGCTCGGCCTGGCCGGCGAGCAGGCGTTCCGTTTCCAGGGGCGCCTGGCCAACTTCGATCCGGCGCGCCTGGTCAAGGTGGCGGCGGGCCGCATCAACGCCGAGTTCAGGGCCGCTGGCAGCCTGGCCGGCACCATGCGTGCCGCCGTCGACTTCACCGTGCGCGACAGCGAATACGCGGGTTTGCCGATGCGCGGTGGCGGCAAGGTGCAGGTGGCCGGCGAGCGCCTGCTGCCCAGCAGCGCCACGCTCGAGATGGCCGGCAACCGCGCCGAACTGCGCGGCAGCTTCGGCGCGCGCGGCGACCGGCTCAAACTGGCCGTCGACGCGCCGCAGCTCGAGCGGCTGCGCTTCGGGCTGGCCGGCGCGCTCAAGCTGGACGCCGACATTGCCGGCACGCTGAAGCGTCCCGAGATCGACGCCAGCTACCAGGCGCGCGCACTGGTCTTCGGTCCGCGCCGGCTGGCCAGCGCTGCAGGCGAGGCACACCTGCGGCCGGGCGCCGGCGGTACCCTCGACGGACCGCTCTCCTTCAAGCTTGCCGCACGCGACTTCCACGGGCCCGAGGCGACGCTGCATACCATCGACGCCAGTCTCGACGGCACCCAGGCCAGCCACCGCTTCGCGCTCAACAGCACCGGCGCTGTCAACGGGCGGGCGCTCGACGCCACGCTGGCCGGGCACGGCGCCTGGCAGGGCGACAAGGGCTGGCGCGGCACCATCGACCGGCTCGAGGAGCGCGGCACGATCAGCCTGCGGCTGCTGGCGCCGGCCCCGCTGGCGGTGGCCGACCAGCATATTGCGCTCGGCAGCACGCGTCTTCAGGTCCAGCGCGCCACGGTGGCGATCGAGTCGTTCGACTGGGACCACGGCCGGCTCCGCAGCCAGGGGCGGCTGGACGGCGTGCAGATCGGTCATGTGCTGGACCTGGCCGAGGCCTTCAGCGGCGACAAGCTGCCGCTGCGTTCCGACCTGGTGATCGACGGCCGCTGGAACGTGGTGCTGGCCGAGAACGCCACCGGCTTCGCCGAGCTGAGCCGGCGCAGCGGCGACCTGTCGGTCAGCGCGGGGCGCGGCTTCACCACGCTCGAGCTCGGGCAGACCGCGCTGCGCGCGGAATTCGAAGGCCGCCGGCTGGCACTGCGCGGCGGCATCGTCTCAGGGCGCGTCGGCAAGCTGTCGGTCGATGCCTCGGCCGGCCTGCTGCAGGAGCAGGGCCTGGCGACCATCGGCCCCGCCTCGAAGCTGGCAGGCCAGGTGGCGCTGGAGGTGCCCCGCCTCAAGGCAATCGAGGCGCTGGCCGGACCGCAGTACGCATTCGAGGGCCGTGCCGACGCCAGGATGCGCCTGGCCGGCAGCGTGGCTGCGCCACTGCTGACCGGCGAGCTCAACGGCGACGGCCTGGGCGTGACGCTGTACGACCTGGGCATCCGCCTGACCGATGGCAAGGTGCGGATCGCCCTGGACCAGAACTCGGTCGAGCTGCGCCAGGTGGAATTCCACGGTGGCGACGGCAAGCTGACGGCCAGCGGCAGCGTCCAGCTGGGCGATGCCAACCCCAACCTGAGCGGCAGGATCGTCGCCGACAAGCTGGAGCTGTTCTCCAGCCCGGAGCGTACGCTGATCGTGTCGGGCGACGCGGCCATCCTGAACGAGAACCGGCAGATCGTGATCCGCGGCAAGTTCAAGGTCGACCGTGGCCTCTTCGACCTGCCTAAGGCCGGTGCTCCCGAACTGGGCGACGACGTGGTGGTGGTGCGCCGCAAGGACCAGCGCGCGCTGCGTACCGCTGCCACGCCGCCGCCGGAAAGCCGGCCGGCCAGCCGCTTCAGTCCGCTCGTCGAGCTGACGCTGGACCTGGGCAACGATTTCCGCTTCCGCGGCGGCGGCGCCGACCTGCGCCTGACCGGGCAACTCGAGGTCAAGAGCGCGCCGCTGACGCCGCTGCGCGCCAACGGCACCATCCGCGTCGCCGAAGGCACCTACGAGGCGTTCGGGCGCAGGCTGGAAATCGACCGCGGCATCGTCAATTTCAACGGGCCGATCGACAACCCCAACCTCAATATCCGCGCGATGCGGCGCAACCAGGAGGTCTCGGCCGGTGTGGAGGTGACCGGTACCGTACGGCTGCCGCGCGTGCAACTGGTCTCCGAGCCTGATGTGCCGCAGGAGGACAAGCTGTCGTGGCTGATGTTCGGCTACGGCGCGGACAGCGCCAGCGCCGGGCAGCAGAGCCAGCTCAGCGGTGGCGCGCTCGGCGGGGCCGCGCTCGGCATGATCGGTGGGCGCGTGGGCAAGAACATCGTGCAGCATTTCGGCTTCGACGAGTTTTCCATCGGCCCGAGCACGGCCGGCCTGAACGACCAGCAGGTGGTCAGCATCGGCAGGTCCGTGACGGAGAAGATCTCGGTCGGCTACGAACAGAGCCTGACTTCGGCCAGCAACGTGGTCAAGCTGACCTGGGCCCTGTCGCGGCGCTGGTCGCTGATTGCCCGCGGAGGGTCCATCAACGGCCTGTCCGTCTTGTTCAACCGCCGCTTCGACCGTTGGTCCGACCTGTTCCTGGGTCGTTCCAATCGACGCGGCACCAGGGAGAGCCAGCAGAATGAAGCAACGGAAAGCGACGGCGAGCCTGCCGCCGGTGCCAGCGCGCCGGCATCCTGACGCCATCCCGCATGCCAATACCCGCCACCGCGCGTCGGCCCGACACCTTGCCGCCATGGGACTGATCTCCTCGCTCCTCGCCTTGTTCGGCTGCGACCAGCAGAAGGTCGACCAGGCCATGAAGCAGGCCGGCGACAAGGCGCGCGCGGCCTGGAACACCATCAAGCCGGACAGCCAGCTGTTCCAGGGCATCCAGCCCGGTGTCTCGACCGAGGCCGAGCTGCGCGAGCAGGCGGGCCGCCCGGACATCGTCTGGGAGGAAGAGGACGGCAGCCGGCGGCTCGAGTATCCGCGCGGGCCGGAGGGCGCCACCACCTGGATGGTCAGCATCGGCGCCGACGGCAAGGTGGCGAAGATCGAGCAGGTACTGACCGCCGAGAACTTCGCGCGCGTGCGTCCTGGCATGAGCCGCGATGCGGTGCGGCGCCTGTTGGGCAAGCCGACCAAGGTCGAGGCCTTCGCGCTGAAGAAGGAAGAGGTGTGGGGTTATCGCTGGTGGGAGCAGCCGCAGGAGAAGGCTTTTTTCAATGTGCACTTCGACCAGGGGAGCGGGATGGTGACGACGACTTCGCGGAGTGATGATCCGGCTAGGGTGCAGGGAGGGTAGGGGGGGCTGGGGGCTGGACTGGGCCGCATCGGTCTGCGTGACAACAACCGTTTCGACTCCCCCTGCGGGGGAGCCGAAACAGGCCGTTGTCTCGCACACCAAAGCCGCTCAAAACAAGTCCAGCAGCCCCGAACGCCGAACGCCCAGAAACAAAAATGCCGATCGGCATCACCCGACCGGCATCGCACGATGGCGCGCGACCCCCCCGCGCTCAACCGATCCTCATCCCCGGCACCGCCCCCGAATGCGGCTCCAGGATGTAAAGGCCAGGCGCCTTCTTCTCGTCGGCCGCCGAGGCTGCCAGCACCATGCCTTCGGACACGCCGAACTTCATCTTGCGCGGCGCCAGGTTGGCGACCACCACGGTCAGCTTGCCGACCAGCTGCTCGGGCGTGTAGGCCGACTGGATGCCCGAGAAGACGTTGCGGGTGCGGCCTTCGCCCAGGTCCAGCGTGAGCTGCAGCAGCTTGTTCGAGCCTTCCACTTTCTCGCACTGGACGATCTTTGCCACGCGCAGGTCGATCTTGGCGAAGTCGTCGATGGTGATGGTGTCGGCGATCGGCTCGATGGCGGGCGTGTCGGCGGCGGCCTGGGGCGCGGCGGCAGCCTGCAGCGAGTCGCGGTTGGCCGCCAGCAGGGCCTCGACCTGCTTGGCGTCGACGCGCGTCATCAGGTGGGCGTAGGGCTGCACCGGGCGCGCGGCCGACAGTTGCTGGTCGACGGCGCGCCAGTCGAGCGCTTCGATGTTGAGGAAGCGCTCGACGCCGGCCGCCATTTGCGGCACCACCGGCTTCAGGAAGATGGTCAGCAGGCGGAAGGCTTCCAGCGAGACCGAGCAGGCCGCGTGCAGCGCCGCGCGCTTGCTCTCGTCCTTGGCCAGTTCCCACGGCTTCTGCGTGTCGACGAAGGCATTGACCGCGTCGGTCAGCTCCATCACCAGGCGCACCGCCTTGCTGTACTCGCGGTGCTCGTAGAAATGGGCGACCTGGGCCGCGGCCTGGCGCAGCTGGGCCAGCAGCGGGTGGGCCAGGGCGGCCTCGTCGACCACGCCGTCGAAGCGCTTGACCAGGAAACCGGCCGCGCGGCTGGCGATGTTGACGTACTTGCCGATCAGGTCGCTGTTGACGCGGGCGATGAAGTCCTCGAGGTTCAGGTCGAGGTCTTCCATGCTGGCGTTGAGCTTGGCGGCGAAGTAATAGCGCAGCCATTCCGGGTTCATGCCGGTGTCGATATAGCTCTGCGCGGTGATGAAGGTGCCGCGCGACTTGCTCATCTTGGCGCCGTCGACAGTCAGGAAGCCGTGGGCGAAGACGTTGGTCGGCGTGCGGTGGCCCGAGAAGCGCAGCATGGCCGGCCAGAACAGCGTGTGGAAATAGAGGATGTCCTTGCCGATGAAGTGGTACTGCTCGGTGGTGGAGTGCGGGCCGACCCAGGCGTCGAAATCCAGGCCCTTCTTCTCGGCCAGGTTCTTGAAGCTGGCGTAGTAGCCGATCGGAGCATCCAGCCAGACGTAGAAATACTTGCCGGGGGCGCCGGGGATCTCGAAGCCGAAGTAGGGCGCGTCGCGCGAGATGTCCCAGTCCGACAGGGTCGAGGCCTCGCCTTCGGCGCCCAGCCACTCCTGCATCTTGTTGGCGGCCTCGGGCTGCGCCAGGTCGGCCACCCACTCGCGCAGGAAGGTTTCGCAGCGCGGGTCGGACAGCTTGAAGAAGTAGTGGGTGGAGCTCTTGCGCACCGGAGTGGCGCCCGATACCACGGAGTACGGGTTCTTCAGGTCGGTCGGCGCATAGGTGGTGCCGCAGACCTCGCAGGAGTCGCCGTACTGGTCCTTGGCGCCGCACTTCGGACATTCGCCCTTGATGAAGCGGTCCGGCAGGAACATGTTCTTGACCGGGTCGTAGAACTGCTCGACCTCGCGCTCGGCGATCAGGTCCTGGGCCTTCAAGGCCAGGTAGATCTGCTCCGAGAGCTGCTTGTTCTCATCGGAGTCGGTGCTGTAGTAGTTGTCGAACGAAACCAGGAAACTGTCGAAATCGCGCTTGTGCTCGGCCCACACGCGGTCGATCAGCTGTTTCGGGGTGATGCCTTCCTTCTCGGCCCGCAGCATCACCGGGGTGCCGTGGGTGTCGTCGGCGCCGACGTAGTAGACCTCGTTGCCCATCATGCGCTGGAAGCGCACCCAGACGTCGGTCTGGATGTACTCCACCAGGTGGCCGATATGGATCTGGCCGTTGGCGTATGGCAGGGCAGATGTGACGAGGATACGACGTGCTGTCATGGGAAAGAGCCGGTGAGGAGCGGGAATCGAGGTCGGCGCGCCAGTGCCGCCGGCGGTGGGCGGCCTGGCACCTTGGACCGGCTATTCTAGCAAGCGCCAAGAACCGGGGGTGCGGCGCCGGCCCCACCATCGGCCACTCGATTGCACATGATGAAATGTTGCAGGCGCGTGGGCAAAAAAAAGCGCCGGTCGAGACCGGCGCAGCTTTCCACAACGGAAAAGGAGGAGAAATCAGGCACCGCCCGGGAGGTCAGCCACCCATCGCGAGCCAGCAACGGTGGCAAGCGGTACCTGTTTTCTATGACTCCCTTATCCTTGAATTGGTTTCAAAAAAATTTCGACCCGTCGATTCTGGGCGCGTCCGGCCTCGGTGGCGTTGTCGGCGACGGGCTGAGTCTGGCCCCGTCCCTCGGCTGCCAGGCGGGCCCGCGGGATGCCGCGGTCACCCAGGTAGCCGGCCACGCTCTGGGCCCGGCGCTGCGACAGTTGCAGGTTGTAGTTCGGGTTGCCGGTGCTATCGGTATGGCCGACCACCGTGGCGGCGACGTCCGGGTGCTGCGACAGGGTCTGGGCGACCTTGTCCAGCACCGAGCGGAAGCTCGGCTTGATGGCGGAGCTGTCGGTGTCGAAGGTGACCTGGCTGGGAATGTTGACCTTCAGCGAGCCGTCCGGCTGTTCCGTGATCTGCGTGCCCGTGCCTGCCGTATCCTGGTCCAGCTTGCCGCGGATCGCGTTCCAGTTGTAGCCGACCGCGCCGCCTGCCGCCGCGCCTACCGCCGCGCCGACCAGCGCGCCGGTGCGGTTGCCGCCGATCAGGCTGCCCAGGCCGGCGCCGACCGCCGCGCCCACGCCGCTGCCCACGGCGGTGTGCGTGCCTTGTTCGGTGGCGCAGCCGGCTGCCAGCACGGCGACAGCCGCGAGCGAGACGACGTGGATCTTAAAGTTCATGTTCTCTCCTTCTGATTGTTTCCCGTGAAAAAGCCGATGGATGCGGCGGTTTGCCAACATTGCCATCCTAGCCCAAACCTGTGCGCCGGCCGTATCCGAATGCGGTGGCCGTGGCGCCGGGCGAGCCGGACCGCACATCCCCCAGGCCGAACTACAATAGGGAGATGGCTGTGTCGGCACAAGCCTAAGCCTGTGACAGTTGTAAGTGTCTGTAATTCCCTGGTGCCGCCGGGGTTGATCGCCCGGTGCGCGGCGTGCCAGGAAGGCGCGCGGAGACTTTGATACAGTACGCGCCTTTCCCCATTTCCGAAGCGGAGATTGCCTTGAGCCTCACCCTCGACCAGGTTACCGAAGTCCTGCGCAGCGTCATCGACCCCAATACGGGCAAGGATCTGGTGTCGACGCGGGCGGTCCGCAATGTGCGGGTCGACGGCGCCGACGTGTCGCTCGAGGTCGAGCTGGGCTACCCGGGCAAGAGCCAGATGGAACCGATCCGGCAGATGGTGCTTGCTGCGCTGCGGCAAATTCCCGGCCTGGGCAATGCCAGCGTGGCGGTGACGATGAAGATCGTCGCCCACACCGTGCAGCGCGGGGTCAAGCTGCTGCCGGGCGTCAAGAACGTGATCGCGGTGGCCTCGGGCAAGGGCGGAGTGGGCAAGTCGACCACGGCCGTCAACCTGGCACTGGCGCTGGCAGCCGAGGGCGCGCGCGTGGGCATGCTGGATGCCGACATCTACGGGCCCAGCCTGCCGATGATGCTGGGCATCGATGGCCGTCCGCAATCGACCGACGGCCAGACCATGGAGCCGCTGGAGGGCCATGGCCTGCAGGCGAACTCGATCGGTTTCCTGATCGAGCAGGACAATCCGATGGTGTGGCGCGGCCCGATGGTGACCTCGGCGCTCGAGCAACTGCTGCGCCAGACCAACTGGCATGACCTCGACTACCTGATCGTCGACATGCCGCCGGGTACCGGCGACATCCAGCTGACGCTGTCGCAGAAGGTGCCGGTCACCGGCGCGGTGATCGTCACCACGCCGCAGGACATCGCCCTGCTCGATGCCAAGAAAGGCCTGAAGATGTTCGAGAAGGTCGGCATCCCGATCCTCGGCATCGTCGAGAACATGGCGGTCTACTGCTGCCCGAACTGCGGCCACGTCGAGCACATCTTCGGCCAGGGCGGCGGCGAGCGCATGTGCGCCGAGTACGGCGTCGAGCTGCTCGGCAGCCTGCCGCTGAACCTGTCCATCCGCGAGCAGGCCGATTCCGGCCGGCCCACCGTGGTGGCCGATCCCGACGGCCAGGTGGCCGGCATCTATCGTGCGATCGCGCGCAAGGTGGCGATCAAGGTCGCCGACAAGGCGCGCGACATGAGCAGTAAGTTTCCCAGCATCGTGGTGCAGAACACCTGATTCCGCCGCTGTCCGGCCGTGCCGTTTTTTCCGCGGCCGGCCAAGGCGGGGGGATTCCCGCGTTACAATTCGGCTGCTCGATCACCGCATCATTTCCCGCTCCATTTCTGCGCAAGGAGGCGACGCATGACCCGTGTATTCTTCGGCCTGGCCATGGCAGGCGCCGCGGCGGCACTGGCCGCCTGCAGCACCGGCAATCTGATCGGACCCTCCACCGCAGCGGCGACGCTGGCGGCGAAAAGCGGTACCCAGACCGGGGGTACGGTCACCTTTACCCAACAAGGCGACATGGTGATGGTCAAGGCCGTGGTGACAGGCCTGGCACCCGGCAGCGAGCACGGCTTCCACGTGCACGAGAAGGGCGACTGCTCGGCGCCCGATGCCATGAGCGCGGGCGGCCATTTCAATCCGGAAGGCCGTCCGCACGGCTCGACCGCCTCGCCGGACCACCACGCCGGCGACATCCCCAACCTGAAGGCCGATGCCAACGGCACCGCGCGCGCGGAATTCATGCTGCACGGCATGTCGGTCGGGACCGGCAAGGACGGTGTCATCGGGCGCGCGGTGGTGGTGCACAAGGATCCGGACGACTACAAGTCGCAGCCCGCCGGCAATTCCGGCGCGCGCATCGCCTGCGGCGTGATCGCGGCCTCCTGAGGCCGGCGCAGCCTGGCCGGGTGGTGCCCGGCAACCGGGCCGGCCGGGCGCCGGAACCCGCGCGGAGCGCGCACCGATTGGTTGTACAATGCGCCCCATCGCCGGCCCGCCGCCCTTGCGCGGCGCTGCCTCCCACCCGCAGATCGCCCACCTTCGATGAGCATCAAATCCGACAAATGGATCCGCCGCATGGCGGAGCAGCACGGCATGATCGAGCCGTTCGAGCCCGGCCAGGTCCGTGAGGCCGACGGGCGCAAGATCGTCTCCTACGGCACCTCGAGCTACGGCTACGACATCCGCTGTGCCGACGAATTCAAGATCTTCACCAATATCAACAGCACCATCGTCGATCCCAAGAACTTTGACGAGAAATCCTTCGTCGATTTCAAGGGCGACGTCTGCATCATCCCGCCGAACTCGTTCGCGCTGGCGCGCACCATGGAGTATTTCCGCATCCCGCGCAGCGTGCTGACGATCTGCCTGGGCAAGAGCACCTACGCGCGCTGCGGCATCATCGTCAACGTGACGCCGTTCGAGCCCGAGTGGGAAGGCTATGTGACCCTGGAGTTCTCCAACACGACGCCGCTGCCGGCCAAGATCTATGCCGGCGAAGGCTGTGCCCAGGTGCTGTTCTTCGAGAGCGACGAGGTCTGCGAGACCTCCTACCGAGACCGTGGCGGCAAGTATCAGGGCCAGCACGGTGTCACACTGCCGAAAACCTGATCGCATACAATGCCGGCGCTCATGCCGGCGGTGCCGGTCCGGGAGATCCCCGGGCAGCCGGCGCGACCTGACTCAGGAGCCACATGCAGCCGCTGGCGGGAACCACCCCGCGGCCATGTGGCTCAAGTCCTTTGTGCTTTACGTCTAGCAAGGATGCCCCGATGAAATTCCGCTTTCCCGTCATCATCATCGACGAAGACTTCCGCTCCGAGAACATCTCCGGCTCGGGCATCCGGGCGCTGGCCCAGGCCATCGAGGCGGAAGGCATGGAGGTCATGGGGCTGACCAGCTACGGCGACCTGACTTCCTTCGCCCAGCAGTCGAGCCGCGCCTCGACCTTCATCGTCTCGATCGACGATGACGAGTTCGTCAGCGAGGACGACCGTCCCGAAGCGGATGCCATCGAGAAGCTGCGTGCCTTCGTCAGCGAAGTGCGCCGCCGCAACACCGACCTGCCGATCTTCCTGTATGGCGAGACCCGCACCTCCCGCCATATCCCCAACGATATCCTGCGCGAACTGCACGGCTTCATCCACATGTTCGAGGACACGCCGGAATTCGTCGCGCGCCACATCATCCGCGAGGCCAAGGTCTACCTCGACTCGCTGGCGCCGCCGTTCTTCAAGGCGCTGATCGACTATGCGCAGGACAGCTCCTATTCCTGGCACTGCCCCGGCCACTCCGGCGGCGTGGCCTTCCTGAAGAGCCCGGTCGGCCAGGTCTTCCACCAGTTCTTCGGCGAGAACATGCTGCGCGCCGACGTCTGCAATGCGGTGGACGAACTCGGCCAGCTGCTCGACCACACCGGCCCGGTGGCGGCTTCGGAGCGCAATGCCGCGCGCATCTTCAATTCCGACCACATGTTCTTCGTCACCAACGGCACCTCGACCTCGAACAAGATGGTCTGGCACGCCAATGTGGCGCCCGGCGACATCGTGGTGGTGGACCGCAACTGCCACAAGTCCATCCTGCACGCCATCATGATGACCGGCGCGATCCCGGTCTTCCTGATGCCCACGCGCAACCACTACGGCATCATCGGCCCGATTCCGAAGAGCGAGTTCGACCCGGAGACGATCCGCCGGAAGATCGCCGCGCACCCGTTCGCCAGCAAGGCCAAGAACCAGAAGCCGCGCATCCTGACCATCACCCAGGGCACCTACGACGGCGTGCTGTACAACGCCGAGCAGATCAAGCAGATGCTGGCCACGGAGATCGACACGCTGCATTTCGACGAGGCCTGGCTGCCGCACGCCGCTTTCCACGATTTCTACCGCGACATGCACGCGATCGGCCGTGATCGCCCGCGCAGCCAGGACGCGCTGGTATTCGCCACGCAGTCCACGCACAAGCTGCTGGCCGGCCTGTCGCAGGCCTCGCAGATCCTCGTGCAGGATTCCGAGACGCGCAAGCTGGACCGCCATCGCTTCAACGAGGCGTACCTGATGCACACCTCGACCAGCCCGCAGTACTCGATCATCGCCTCCTGCGACGTGGCCGCGGCGATGATGGAAGCGCCCGGCGGCACCGCGCTGGTGGAGGAAAGCATCCAGGAAGCGCTGGACTTCCGCCGCGCCATGCGCAAGGTCGAAGGCGACTATGTCGCCGGCAAGAACGGCGACTGGTGGTTCAAGGTGTGGGGCCCGGACGCGCTGATCGAAGATGGTATCGGCGACCGCGAAGAGTGGATGCTGCAGGCCAATGACCGCTGGCACGGCTTCGGCGACCTCGCCGACGGCTTCAATCTGCTGGACCCGATCAAGGCCACCCTCATCACCCCGGGCCTGGACGTGGACGGCGAGTTCAGTGAGCGCGGCATCCCCGCGGCCATCGTCACCAAGTACCTGGCCGAGCACGGCATCATCATCGAGAAGACGGGACTGTATTCCTTCTTCATCATGTTCACCATCGGTATCACCAAGGGCCGCTGGAACTCGCTGGTGACCGAGTTGCAGCAGTTCAAGGACGACTACGACCAGAACCAGCCGCTGTGGCGCGTGCTGCCGGAGTTCGTCGGCAAGCATCCGCAGTACGAGCGCATGGGCCTGCGCGACCTGTGCGATGCCATCCACAGTGTCTACAAGGCCAATGACGTGGCCCGCGTGACCACCGAGATGTACCTGTCGGACATGGAGCCGGCGATGAAGCCGTCGGACGCATGGGCCATGATGGCGCATCGCGAGATCGAGCGTGTGCCGGTCGACGAGCTGGAAGGCCGCGTCACTGCCATCCTGCTGACGCCGTATCCGCCGGGCATTCCGCTGCTGATCCCGGGTGAGCGTTTCAACCGCACGATCGTGCAGTACCTGCAGTTCGCGCGGGAATTCAATAAGCTGTTCCCTGGCTTTGAGACCGATATCCACGGGTTGGTGGAAGAAGTGGTCGATGGGCAGAAGGCTTATTTCGTTGACTGCGTGAAGTAAGACGGT
>JABLTH010014911.1_pt1 | contig 29475 bp, 33 predicted proteins | sample 7875711 | NCBI WGS metagenome assembly JABLTH01 (sample SAMN14941262, study PRJNA633318) | bioreactor metagenome | isolation source: bioreactor | place: China | collected 2019-03-05 | reverse complement strand
CCCAGGACGATGCGCATATTTTCTGTACCGAAGAGCAGATCCAGGGCGAAGTTTCTGATTTCATCGTTATGCTGCAAGAGGTGTACAGGGATTTTGGTTTTGACGACGTGCTGGTGAAGTTATCCACCCGTCCGGAAAAACGCGTGGGTTCGGATGAAACCTGGGACAAGGCGGAAGCCGGCCTAGCGGCGGCGCTGGATCAGAATAAGCTGGCCTACGACCTGCAACCGGGCGAGGGCGCGTTCTACGGCCCCAAGATCGAATTTACCCTGAAAGACAGCCTGGGTCGCCTGTGGCAATGCGGCACGATACAATTGGACTTCAACCTGCCGGTGCGGCTGGGGGCGGAATATGTGGCCGAGGACAACTCGCGCAAACCGCCGGTGATGCTGCACCGCGCCATTGTTGGTTCGATGGAGCGCTTCATCGGCATCCTCATCGAAAACTACGCCGGGGCGTTCCCGTTATGGCTGGCGCCGGTGCAGGCCATGGTGATGAGCATCACCGATGGGCATGCCGAATATGTGAAAAATGTCGTGGCCGAATTGCAGAAACATGGCTTGCGTGTGCAATCGGACTTGAGAAATGAGAAAATAACCTATAAAATTCGCGAACATAGCTTACAGCGTCTGCCTTATCTGCTGATTGCAGGTGAGCGCGAGATGCAAAGCGGACAGTTGGCCGTGCGTACCCGCAAGGGCGAAGACCTAGGTTCCATGCCGATACAAGCCTTGATCGACAAGCTTGTGGCAGAGGTTGAAAGCCGCAGTTAAGGGTTGAGCGCGGTCATATTTTTTATATTTTTGGAGACACTGCTATAGCTCAGGAAAAGGAAACACGAATTAACGGCGAAATTACAGCGCCGGAAATTCGACTGGTGGGTGTGGATAGCGAACCGCTTGGGATTGTCAGCCTGCAACAGGCGCTGGCCATGGCGGAAGAAGCCGAGATCGATCTGGTGGAGATTGCCCCAACCGCAAAGCCCCCCGTGTGCCGCTTGATGGATTACGGTAAGTTCAAATACCGTGAAAGCAAGAAGCAGCATGAAGCCAAACTGAAGCAAAAGCAGGTCCAGGTTAAAGAAGTCAAATTCCGGCCCGGTACCGATGAGGGCGATTACAACGTCAAGTTGCGCAATCTGGTACGGTTTTTGGAAGAGGGTGACAAGGCCAAGATTACCTTGCGGTTTCGCGGTCGTGAAATCACCCACCAGGAATTGGGGCATGCCCTGTTGAAGCGTGTGGAAGCCGATCTGGCCGACCATGCAACAGTAGAGCAATACCCCAAAATGGAGGGTCGGCAGCTGGTAATGGTGCTGGCTCCCCATAAAAAAGCCAAGGCCTGACGGTTTTGGCAAAAGCATTAGGTGACGCGGCTTAAGGAAAATTCCTTTAACGGCATGCCCGATCACCTATTTCAGTAATCCAACAGGAGTTACAAAATGCCCAAGATGAAGACCAAGAGTGGTGCAGCCAAGCGGTTCAAAGTCCGCGCCGGCGGTACCATCAAACGTGGACAGGCGTTCAAGCGCCACATCCTCACCAAGAAGACCACCAAGAACAAGCGTCACCTGCGTGGTTCCGTCAATGTTGTGGCCAGCGATGTGAAGTCCATTCGCGCCATGCTGCCGTTCGCATAAGGGAGAGTTGACATGCCAAGAGTAAAACGTGGTGTCATCGCCCGCGCACGCCATAAAAAGGTTTTAGACGCTGCCAAGGGTTATCGCGGTCGTCGCAAGAACGTCTATCGCATCGCCAAACAGGCGGTGATGAAGGCTGGCCAATATGCTTATCGTGACCGCCGTCAAAGGAAGCGTCAGTTCCGCGCACTGTGGATTGCACGTATCAATGCCGGTGCTCGTGAATATGGTTTGACCTACAGCCGTTTCATCAACGGTCTGAAGAAGGCTGCGGTGGAAGTGGATCGCAAGGTGCTGTCTGATTTGGCTGTGTTCGACAAGCCGGCATTTGCCAAGTTTGCCGACCTGGCCAAAGCCAGCCTTGTCTCCGCGTAGTTTTTTGTTGCATTAAAAGGGGAGGCGCCAGCCTCCCTTTTTTCTTTAGTGTTTAATATTTTGTCATGAGCCAATTCGAAACACTGATTTCCGAAGCCCGGGCGGCACTCGCCAGTGTCAGCACCATTGTCGACCTGGAACAGGTCAAGGCGCGTTATCTGGGTAAAAGCGGGGTATTGACCGAGCACTTGAAAGGCTTGGGCAAACTGTCCGCGGAGGAACGCCCGGCGGCAGGTGCGGCCATTAATGTCGCCAAGCAGGCGGTAGAGGCGCTACTCAACGAGCGCCGGGATTTCATCCTGAATGCCGAGCAGGCGCAAAAACTGGCCAGTGAAACTATCGATGTTACCTTGCCGGGGCGTGGCAAATCGCAGGGCGGTTTGCATCCGGTGACGCTGGCATTGCAGCGTATTGAAGAGTTGTTCCGCTCGATTGGTTTTGACGTGGCGGAAGGCCCGGAAATCGAGACCGACTTTTACAATTTCACCGCGCTGAACATCCCGGAAGACCATCCGGCACGCGCCATGCACGACACCTTTTACATCGACGCCGAGCACGTGCTGCGCACCCACACTTCGCCGGTGCAAATTCGCTATATGCAGGACAAGAAGCCGCCGCTGCGCATCATCGCGCCGGGGCGGGTTTATCGCGTGGATTCCGACGCTACCCATTCACCCATGTTCCACCAGGTAGAAGGCCTGTGGGTGGACGAGCAGGTGAGCTTCGCCAATCTCAAGGGCGTGGTGCAGGACTTCCTGCAGCGCTTTTTTGAACGCGACGATTTGCAAGTGCGTTTCCGCCCGTCGTTCTTCCCGTTTACCGAACCCTCAGCCGAGATGGACATGAGCTGGGGCGACCGCTGGCTGGAAATCGGCGGCTGCGGCATGGTGCACCCCAACGTGCTGGGGCACGTGGGCATCGATAGCGAGCAATACCGCGGTTTTGCCTTTGGCCTCGGCGTGGAGCGCCTGGCCATGCTGCGCTACGGCGTCAACGACCTGAGGCTGTTCTTTGAAAACGATTTACGATTCCTTAAACAATTTTCATGAAAATCGTAAATCGGTTCAGTGGAGACCCATGCGGCAAAGCCGCGTGATGTCGGCGCTGGAACGGCTTTTATTTCCTCAAACAATTTACGTAATACGTCATGAAATTTTCTGAAAACTGGTTACGCGAGTATGTCAATCCTGCGCTGGATAGCGCAGCGCTGGGTCATGTCCTGACCATGGCTGGCCTGGAAGTCGAGGCACTGGAAGCGGTTGCGCCGGATTTCAACCTGGTGGTGATTGCACATATCCTGAGCGCCGAAAAACACCCGGATGCTGATCGCCTGCAGGTGCTGCGCGTGGATGTGGGACAGGCTGAGCCGTTACAGATCGTCTGCGGCGCGACCAATGCCAGACCCGGCCTGAAAGCCCCTTGTGCGCTGGTAGGCGCGCTACTGCCCGGCTTCAACATCAAACAGGCCAAGGTGCGCGGGGTGGAGTCTTTCGGCATGATGTGTTCGGCCAAGGAACTGGGACTGGCGGAAGAAGCCAGCGGGTTGCTGGAGCTGCCGGAAGATGCGCCGGTTGGCCAGGATGTGCGCGAATATTTCGACCTGAACGACCAGCAATTCGAACTCAAGTTGACCCCCAACCGCAGCGACTGCCTGAGTGTTGCCGGTATTGCGCGCGATGTTGCTGCGCTGACCGGTAGCCCGCTCAGTCTGCCGGTAGCGAAAACCGTGGCGGTCACCAGCCCGCAGCAGAAGCAGGTGCGTGTTACTGAATCTCAGGCTTGTCCACGCTATTGCGGCCGGGTGATCAACGGTGTGAATGCACAAGCGGCAACGCCGGCATGGATGGTGCGCCGGCTGGAGCGTAGCGGGCTGCGCTCCATCAGCGCGGTGGTGGATATCACCAATTATGTGCTGCTGGAAATGGGGCAGCCGCTGCATGCCTTCGATTTGGCTAAACTGGCCGGTGATGTGGAGGTGCGTTTTGCCCGGCCTGGCGAAAAAATCGGGTTGCTGAACGAGCAGGTGGCCGAGTTGCAGGACGATATGCTGGTGATTGTCGACAACAGCGGCGCCATTGCGCTGGCAGGGATCATGGGCGGGAGCGCTACTGCAGTGTCGGATAGTACGACAGACGTGTTCCTGGAGAGCGCATTTTTTGTCCCCGCCGTGATTACTGGCAAAGCTCGCCGTCTGGGCTTCTCTACCGATTCTTCATACCGTTTCGAGCGCGGTGTGGATTTTGCCGCAACCCGCCAGAGCCTGGAGCGTGCCACGGCGCTGATTCTCGAAATTTGCGGCGGCAATGCCGGTGACGTGGTTGAGCATCTGGCGCAATTGCCGGCGCGCAACCCGGTTAGGCTACGGGTAAGCAAAGCCTCGGCCGTGCTGGGCATTGCTTTTGACCAGCAGGGTATTGCCGATCTGTTGACTCGCTTGCAATTCCAGTACACGGTGGCGAATGACGAATTTCTGGTGACCCCGCCCAGCTATCGTTTTGACATCAGCATCGAAGAAGACCTGATCGAAGAAGTGGTGCGGCTGCATGGTTACGAACACGTGCCGGCGCTGCCGCCACAATCCGACCTGAACATGCTGCCGGCGGATGAGGCCCAGCTTGGCGTTGCCGGGTTGCGCCAGTTGCTGGCTGCGGCGGATTACCAGGAAGCGATTACCTACAGCTTCGTGGATGCCTCCTGGGAACGCGATCTGATGGGCAATGCCAGCGCCATCGCTTTGCAGAACCCAATTGCCAGCAACATGAGCGTGATGCGTTCGGGGTTGTGGGGCGGCCTGCTGGATGCGCTGCAATACAACCTTAACCGCAAGCAGGAGCGTGTGCGCCTGTTTGAAGTGGGCGCCTGTTTTTATCAGCAGGATGGCCGCTACCAGCAGGTCATGCGCGTGGGTGGTCTATGTTACGGCGACGCAGTGCCGGAGCAATGGGCTGACAGTTCACGCGCTGTCGACTTCTACGACGTCAAGGCCGATGTTGAGCGCCTGGCCGGCGGCAACGCCAGGTTTGTGGCCGCGCAGCATCCCGCCCTGCATCCGGGACAGACTGCGCAAGTGTTGTTGCAAGGCAAGGCCATCGGCTGGATTGGCACGTTGCATCCACGCTGGCAGCAGCATTACGGTTTGCCGCGGTGCCCGGTGCTGTTCGAGCTGGAACTGGCGGCGCTGACGGGTAAGCAGGTGCCTACATTCGCCGAAGTACCCAAGTTCCCGCCGATCCGCCGCGACCTCGCGGTAGTGGTGGATGACAACGTCGCAGTTCAGGATATGTTGGAGGCCATGCGCAACAGTGAAAATGCACTGATCAGCGAGATTGCCTTGTTCGATGTTTATCGCGGAAAAGGCGTGCCTGAAAACAAAAAAAGCCTTGCATTTCTTGTGCTTATGCAAGATACTCAAAAAACATTAACGGATTCTGACGCGGATTCGGCAATGGAGAATTTGCTGAAAATCCTGTCGCAAGAGTTCGATGCAACACTGCGCAGTTAAAGTGCTGATAGTTTAATCTGTGAGAATTTCATGACATTAACAAAAGCTGATTTGGCTAATTTGCTGTTCGACCAAGTGGGACTTAACAAGCGTGAAGCCAAAGACATGGTAGAAGCGTTTTTTGAAGAAATCCGCACCTCTCTTGAAGAGGGTGACAGTGTTAAATTATCAGGTTTCGGCAATTTCGAATTGCGCCAGAAATCCGAGCGTCCGGGGCGTAACCCGAAAACCGGCGAGGGCATTCCTATTACTGCCCGCCGTGTTGTGACTTTCCACGCCAGTCAAAAGCTGAAGACCACGGTGGAAGAAGTTTATGCAGGAAACCACTGAAAAATCGGCCAAGCCTGCACTGCCGCCGATCCCGGCCAAGCGCTACTTCACTATTGGTGAAGTCAGCGATTTGTGCGGTGTCAAACCGCATGTGCTGCGGTATTGGGAACAGGAGTTCACCCAACTCAAGCCGGTCAAGCGCCGCGGTAATCGTCGCTATTACCAGCACCATGAAGTCCTGCTGATCCGGCGTATTCGCGATCTGCTGTATGAACAAGGGTTCACCATCAATGGTGCGCGCAACAGGCTGGAAGAGCTTGGGAACGGTCAGCACGAAGATGCGGCCATTGCACCCGAACCTGTGGTAATGCCGTTTATTCCGCCAACCGTTAATTTGTCTGCGACAGCGACGACTGCGCCGGATTTTGATTTCGGGGCATTGCGCCAAGAATTGCAGGATGTGGTCGAATTGCTGCAAACGGCAGCGGCGCTATAAGAAATCTGTCCAGTTGTTCCCCGCCGAAGCCGGGTTGGTCCAAGTAATCTTTAGACGATAATCCCGCCGCCAAGGCAAACCTGGCTCTCGTATACCACCACCGATTGCCCCGGCGTCACCGCCCACTGCGCTTCGGCAAACCTGATTTCGCAGTCGTCCGTTCCCAGCCGGTCAATCTCGCACGGCGCATCCGGCTGACGGTAGCGGGTCTTTGCGGCGTATACCCAGTGTTCGCGCGGCTGGTGGCCGGCGATCCAGTGCAAGTTGTCTGCCCGCAGGGTGTCGCGTTTGAGCAGCGGATGATCGTGGCCTTGCACCACAATCAGTAGATTCTTTTCCATGTCCTTGGCCGCGACAAACCATGGCTCGCCGTTGCCGTCGCGGCTGCCGCCGATATTAAGCCCTTGCCGCTGGCCCAGCGTGTAATACATCAAGCCTTCATGCGTGCCCACAACCTTGCCTTCCGGCGTGCGCATTTCTCCCGGCGTTTTGGGCAGGTAGCGATTGAGGAACTCGCGGAACGGACGTTCGCCAATGAAGCAGATGCCGGTGGAATCCTTTTTTTCGCTGGTCGGCAAACCGGCCTGGCGGGCGATGTCGCGTACGTCGCGTTTGTATAGGTCGCCCAGTGGGAACAGCGTTTTCGACAACTGCGCCTGGTTCAGCCGATAAAGAAAGTAGCTCTGGTCTTTGCTGCCATCTTCGGCTTTTAGCAACTGGAACAGCCCGTCCACTTCGCGCACCCTGGCGTAATGGCCGGTGGCGATCAGGTCGGCGCCCAATCCCAGGGCATGGTCGAGAAAGGCGCGGAACTTGATTTCGGAATTGCACAGGATGTCCGGATTGGGCGTGCGTCCGGCCTGGTATTCGGCCAGGAAATTGGCGAATACCTTGTCCTTGTATTCCCTGGAAAAATTCACCGCTTCAATCTCGATGCCGATGCGGTCGGCCACGGCGGCAGCGTCGATCAGATCCTGGCGCGACGGGCAAAACTCTTCGGTGTCGTCGTCTTCCCAGTTTTTCATGAACAGGCCGACCACCTCATAACCCTGCTGCTTCAGCAACAATGCCGCTACCGACGAGTCAACGCCACCGGAAAGCCCAACCACTACGCGTTTTTTGCTCATGGCAAATGGTGTATTACAGAGAGTGGAAAACGTTGCCCGGCAAGGTAATGCTCAATACAGGCCAGCACTTGCGGGCTGCGATGGCGATGTTGCGACGCGCGAATTTCATCGGCAGACATCCAGACAGTGCGAATGATGCCGTGGTCCAGCGGTTGCTCCGGACGGTGGCCGGCCAGGCTGCCGAGAAAGGCGAAGCGCAGGTAGGTCAGGTCTTTAAGCGGATGTTTCCAGTGGTAAGTGCCGAGCAAGGCTTCGGGAACAAAATCGTAAGCGGTTTCCTCGTTCACTTCGCGGATCACGGCTTGCAACAGCGTTTCGTTGTTTTCGAGGTGGCCTGCTGGCTGGTTGAGGCGAGTGCCATCGGCAGTGTGTTCTTCGACCAGCAGAAATCGGCCATCCTGTTCGATGATGGCCGCGACAGTGACGTTGGGTTTCCAGATGGTCGTCATGTGGAGGGGAATCCTGAAAATGGTCGGGGTGGCGGGATTCGAACTCGCGACCCCTTGCACCCCATGCAACAAACAAGTAATTATATCTCAAAACCTTACCCCGATTTTCTCTAATACAGCCTGCAAGCCGGTGGCAGGTTTGTTGCGGCCTGCGGAGAGCGTATTAGAGGGCTGTTTTTTCAAGAATTCCACATAACTTGCTGATTTGTCGCTGCAGCATAGATAAATTTATCCATGCTGGCCAGCGTAGACAGTTTCATCTATGCTCGATCATAGATATGGTCATCTATATGGGATCTCGTAGTATTTCGGTAAGGCGTTAGCTTTTCGATAAGCTGGTGTAAAATCTACCCATCAAATCGCCGAGGAGCCGACGATGCAAACACTACACATCAAGCCTGATATTCAAGCCAAGTTTGAAACCCTGGCAAACACCACGCACCGCAATTCTGAAGAACTGGTCAACGAAGCGCTGGAGTTTTATCTGGAAACCGACAGGCTATATTGCCAGACCATCAATGAACGCATAGCACAAGCCAATCGCGGCGAGTTTGCCACTGACCAAGAAGTGGAAGCCTTCTTTGCACGGCATACAGAAACCGAGTAATGCGGCTGCGTTTTCTCACTCCAGCCCTGACGGATTTGGAAGGGATAAGCCTCTACATTGCCCAAGACAACCCAAAGGCAGCCCGGCGAGTGGTGGCCGAAGTCAGACGGCAAACGCGCATCCTGATTGAACATCCGCATGTTGGCAGAATTGGCCGTGCAGCTGGAACCCGCGAACTGGTAATTACACCCTACCCATACATCGTGACATACCGGGTGGAAGCGGACGAAGTTCATATTCTGGCCGTGGTGCATACTTCACGGCGCTGGCCTGAAAGCTTTGGCGGACAATGACTATCCCCGCAACACGGCAACGACACTTTGCCCCGGTTTGCGCTGTTGCTGTAAACTGGTGTAAAGCCAATAACGACGCGGCTTCGACAGCAATGCGCGAAACTTGAAAACACCCATGACAGACGAGATAAATACACCGGAAAACACCTCTGAAACAGGCAAAGAACCGTGGCGGAGATGGACGGTTAAGCCGGTGCTGGAGGCCATATTTGCCGACCCACCAGAATCCGGGATCGGGAAACGCATTGCTTATTGCCGTGGGCAACTCGACAACTTGAGCCTTGATGCGCTGGCACGGTATACAAAGTTCTTCGATGAAGAAGGAGTCTCTCGCCACTCGATTTTTAGATATGAGGCTGGTAAGGCTGTCCCTGGAGGGCGTGAGCTTCGGATTCTGTGTGATGCGCTATGGGTTCCTGCTGGCTGGCTGCTGATGGGGAAACCAGATGCCTCTGCATCCACTGGTTTTGGTCAGGCTGTCGAAGATGCTTTGAATGTGCACCTTGAGCGGATGGGTATTGGCGGGGTTTATCGCCTTGCAAAGCAATTGGATGAAGGCAAAGCAAAACAGGAATTAGAGCGCCGCCAACAATGGATAGATGAGGCAAGGAAAGCCCAGCCAAGATGATGCCGATATAGCCCCGACGACAAATCAAGCCCCCTCCGAGGGGCTTTTTATTTGCCCGCCGTAATAAAAAACGCGGCATTGCCGCGAATATGCTTGACAAAAAGTTTTTATGTGTCGTACAGTTCACTTATCGCGGCTATGCCGCTTTTTATGGACTTATATCATGGCAATCAAACAACCCCGCATCCTGACCCGTCAGGAGTTCGACCAGGCGATGGTTCACCTTCGCCTGAATATCAGCGAAGTCAGCCGGGAAACCGGCATCCCTCGTACCTACCTTTCGGAATTTCGCAATGGCGACCGCCAGTTGCGCCCCGAAAACCTCGCCAAGCTCAAAGACCTGTTCGAGAACCGGGGGCTGGAGTTCGAGGATGACCGAGAGTCCGCCGCACAAACCGAGCAATTACCAGCCACTACTACACCAGAACCACAGCAATCTGCGGCTGCCCCTTATCGCTTTTGGCCGGTTTTCCTGGACGTGGATCAAGCAGCAGCCATCAAAGTGATGGGCATTGTTCAGGACAACGATGCGCGCTTGGCAGTACTGCTACAGCAAACAACCAAGAGCGAAAGTGGGTTTTTTGGAAATGGCGAATTTGCTAGTGCAACCAAGGATGCGTTGCAGGAAGCCTTTGGTCTGATGGCAGCCAATTACGCCTTATTCCGTTCGCTTTCCGGCTGGCCAGCGCTGGGCCTAACGCCAAGTGCGGAAGATCCACAAACCTTGCGCGATGTGATCTTTACTACGTTCCAGCAACAGTTTGCGGAGGCCGGGCTAATCATTGAAGGTGAAGTACTGGAGGGGGCTGAATAATGAAAATTACCCTTCCCGTGAACATGATTCCGCTCACCGCCCCAGCCTCTAAATCTGGCGGCTTTGTCGTTGCCGTGTTGATCGGCTTGGGGCTGTTTATGGCCGCCCGCGCCCAGCAACAGCCCAAGGCAAAGCAATGAACCGCGCTGACCGCCGCGCCCTGATGCGCGAAATGAGCAAGCAAACCCATGTCTGTGCAGATGGGGCCTATGTGCTCTATATACACGGCCATGGGTATATCACCCAGATCAGAAAAAACAACCTTCAATTTAATGACGGCTCAATCCCCGCCCAGGTGCAACGCTTTCATGAAGGTTGCGCCAATGATGCAGCCGATATGCTGCGCAAGGAAGCCGGTTACACCATCGAAGTCCGCCACCAGAACACCATGCTGAAAGGGCTGCAAGCGTGAATGTTATCGCCCCTTCAAAGCCAGGTTGTACTTCTCTTGGTACTATAGGAAAATCCTCTGTCACTCAGACGGCCCCCGAAGGCAAAACCTCTGTCAAGGATGAACAGGCCCAGCGCAATAAAATCCACCGTTACAAACTGCAACGCCAGGCACAAAACCTGTTGCCGGAGTATCGCAACATCGCCTCATGCGGCCGCAACGTCCAATACCGCGCCGACAACCCCGGCGTTGACCTGATTAAGAATAAGTCCACCGGCAAGGTACGATTTGCAAACGTGACCACCTGCAAAAGCGTGTGGGCCTGCCCGATTTGCGCGCACCGCGTAACCGAAGAACGCCGGGCGGACCTGCAAACCGCAGTAACGCTGCACTCCATGAAGGGCGGAAAAGTGGTGTTGATGACGCTGACTTTCCCCCATGACCGCGATTCCAGCCTCAAAGACCTGCTGAAAAACCTGTCCGACGCCCTCAAGCGTTTCAATGCCGTGCGGCAATATCGCAACCTGCTCAAAGAAGTGGGCTTCCTTGGCGGTGTCCGCGCCCTGGAAGTGACCTACGGGGATAACGGTTGGCATCCGCACATCCACGTGCTGCTGTTCATCAACGACACCGAAAACGCTACCGAAATCCTGAATCAAGCCCGCGATCATTGGGCAAAAGCTGTATTCAAGGCCGGGCTGGGCCAGATCAATGAACATGGGTTTGATGTACGCGGCGGTGATTATGCCGCTGAATACGTCGCCAAGTCCGGTAAAGAGCCGGACGATGCAGGCTGGACAGCTGCTCACGAACTAACCAAGGCCCCGGTGAAAATGGGTCGTAAAAAGAACTCATACACCCCATTCCAACTGCTGGACGCCTCACTGCAAGGCGACAGCCAGGCAAGCGCCCTGTTTGTGGAATACGTGGGAGCCTTCAAAGGCAAACGCCAGCTTTACTGGAGCCCAGGGTTACGGGACAAGCTGGGGCTGGAGCAAGAACGCTCTGACGATGAAATCCTGGCCGACGCCATACCGGAAACGCCGGAAGAGGAAACCGAACTGGTAGGCACTTTGAAAGCGGATGACTGGAATCTGGTGTTATCGCGCAATGCCAGGGGTGAAGTGCTGGTATTAGCGGAGCGCCACGGCTGGGCGGGTGTGCGGCATTTGCTGGACGAATTGCGCAAGCGGCCACCCAGCGACAGCGGGGCGTATTACACCGAGGCTGTGATTATGGTGAAAGGAAAGCCGGTAGAGCGGTTGATGCTGTCAGAGTAGCAAGGGGCAGTTATCCACGGGTGGAGCGAGCCTATATGTCGCGTAGCCGGTGGGTAACTGAATGTAGAAAGAAACGGCGGCTTGAGCGCTACCAACGCCACAAGCCGCCTGCCGATTGAACTGAAAGGACAGTCCAATGGATAGAATCAATTCTAGCGTAAATACTACGCTGCCTGAAATCATCGTGGCCCTACATGGGCAGGCAGTCACGTTTGACATGATCTGTGCGGAAGCTGCAAAAAGAGGAATGCTGGCCTACCAGCTTGCACCTAATGCGATGATGGAAATATCCGGCTTTTTTGCAGCATGGCATACACAAATGAACACGGCGGAACAAAAACATGGCTTCCGTTAAACATCCTCACGAGCGCAAGCCGCATCCCTACCCCAATGACAAAACGCTGTGGGCGTACTTCATGCAGGGCATGGAAGAACCCACGGACAAGGCGATTAACGAGGCTTTCCCCGGCTATCATCCGCCATGGGTGCAAGGTTCCCACAAGCGCAAGGTATCCGGCGAACAGTTCAAGTATTGCCGCCAGCACCTGCTGAACATCACACAGCGCCAGTGCGCGGCCTATCTGCGGATAAAGCTGCACGTTTTACAGGCATGGGAGCAGGATCGGGAGCCTGTGCCGTTCATGGCCTTTGAACTGTTGCGGGTGGTGTACGAAAGCACTGATTTCAAGTTATCACACCCGGATTGGGCTGGGTGGTTTATTGACCCCAAGGGGCGGCTGGTTTCGCCTGACCGGGGCAATCTGTTCTTTACCCCGCATGAGTTCTCATACATCCGGGAAACGCACCGCTTTAAGACCATGCTGCTGGAAGAAAACGAGCAACTCAAGAAAGAACTGGCAGCCCTCAAGCAAAAGCCGGAAGCCGTACCGGAAAAACCGGCCCAACCAGCAGCCAAAATATACCCATTCCCAGCAATCAACAGAAAGGCAGCCAAGGCATGAAACCGCGCGCATTCAAACTGCATCCGGGGGAATCCCCCTCTTTGGCCATAGGCCGCATGTATCGCTACATCCGAGAATTGAAGCAGGATTACAAACCCACTCCCAAGGCTAAGAGCCGTGCCAACCTGAAACTAGTTGACCGTGCTGGCCAGCGTCGTCATTTGCGGCTGGTTAAGTAGCCTTATGTCATGCAATCCCCGTTTTTCAGCCAAGGCGAACTTGCAGAGCTTACCGGGTTGGTGAAGCCTTCCGCCCAGGAGCGCTTGCTGCAAAAGTGGGGGCTGCGTGTCTGGCGCAATGCCAGCAATCGCGTCATGCTGCTACGGGAGGCCTATACCCAATGGCAGATTGGGGCGACAATCGCCGCCAATAACGCCAAACCAGAGCCCAAGATCAGGCCGATACATGCCACGCCGCAAAAATGACGGTTTGCCGCCCCGTGTGTATGCGCGGGATGGCCGCTATTATCTGGTGGAAACCCTGTACGGAGAGCACTACGCCAACGGCAAGCCAAAACTGAAATGGAATCCGCTGACCCGTGTGGATGAAGGCAAGGCAGCCATGTATAAGGTGCTGGCTGAGCTGAACGGCGAAAGCGAGGATAACGCCGCCTTTCCCGCCCTGATGAAGAAATGGCTGCCGGGTGCGCTGCACGGCCTCTCACCAGGTGAACAAAAGGAAACCGAACGCAAGGCCGGTATCCTGATGACGGCGTTTGCCGAATTCGATATAGGCGACGTGCAACCCAAGCACGTTCAGCAATTTTTGACGGATAACTTTCTGGCTGCTGACAAACTGCCGATGGCGCGGAGTTACAAAGCGGCGTTGTCCAAGTTTTTCCGCTGGGCGCAACTGCACAGCTACCGGACAGATAACCCGTGCGACCCGGTACGCCTCAAACAACCGCCCAAGCGCGACCGCTATATTACCCATGCTGAATACCACGCCATACGCACGGCGCTGTTGACCGGTAAGAATGGCAGGCCAACCCCCAGCGGGGAAATGGTGCAGTGTTTTATTGACCTGTGCTACCTGACAGGCCAACGCTCCACGGAAATCCGCTTGATGCGATGGAACCAGGTGGAGAATGGATTTATCCACTTCAAGCCCAGCAAAACGGCAGCCAGCACCGGCGCAAAGGTAAAAATTCCTGTTAGCCCAGCCATTGCCGAAACGCTAGAACGCGCCCGAAAAATTGGCAAAGTAAAGGGCGTTTTTGTGATTCACCAACAAAACGGTAGCCGTTATACAGATGACGGTATCCGCTCCGCATGGGATAGGGCTTGTGAGAGGGTGGGGGTACAAAATGCCACCATCAAGGATTTGCGCGGCAAGCATGCCACGGATGCGCTGAACAATGGCTACAGCATTGAGGAAATTCAAACCGCACTGGCGCATGGCGACAAGGCCACCACGGAAATCTATATGAAGCAAATGGCGGCTGGTGAAAGCGTTATTGCGCTGGAACTGCCAAAACAGCAAGAAAAGTGACTTGTATTAGAGAAGTCTCTAATACAGCACGTTTCTTGAGCTTGCTTAAAATGCGGGAATCCGCGTAGATATTGGTCGGGGTGGCGGGATTCGAACTCGCGACCCCTTGCACCCCATGCAAGTGCGCTACCAGGCTGCGCTACACCCCGACCGGGCCAGGGAGTGCTATCACCCCCTAGGAGGTTGCGGATTATAGCGGAAAGCGCGGGCGCTTGCCATGCCCGCTATCGTAAAAAACGGTAAGTATTGTTCGCTGCTCGTTTACGGGCAGGTCATCGCCATGTTTTCTGGAGCGAGCGGCCCGGTTCTGGCCAGATCCTGCGCGCTTTTCGTGCAATACACCGTGCCATACGCGGTGACGACCTTGATTGTGCCGTCGGCGTATTGCGTGGTGCCGGGTGGCGATGCATCCGGGTCGGCAAGGATGGTTGCCAGCTTTTCCAAAATTGGGCGCTCGGCAAGCGATGCATGGCTGTTTTTTGGGGCTGGCGCAGAGAACTCTTCCTCCTTGCCGATTTGCCGGGCAGAGTCCAGCAAGGTTTGGATATGGATTGTGCGTGATGTTGCGCTGGGCATTGGCGGAGGCAGTGGCGTTGGGTGCTTTTCGACAGTTGCGCCGGCTACAGGCGCGATTTCTGCTGGCGGATGCGCGATTGGAATGGAGGGTCGTGGCCGGGCGATCACCATGCGCTGGCCGCCGCGTGCCTCTCCCGCTTGCCGCACAATCGCTGGCGCCAATTCAGCGGCAGTGTTTGAGGCTTTGGGAATGGGCGTTGGGGACAGGGTAACCTCGAATACCGGGGCTGGGAATTCCGGTGTCGGAGGCAGCGATGGAGTTTTCAGGACATAAACGGCGAGCGCATGCACGGCAGTGGCAAACAACAGGTATGGAGCCAGTCTGTCATGTTGCTTCATGCGGTTTTTCGTAAGGCACATGCCGGCTGAGCATTAATTCAGGCTGGGCTTTAATGCGGTGGGCAGCACGGCAGGGTCGGCCTTGTGCAGTGAGAGCAAGGCCTGTAGCGCCGCAACGTAGCCTTGCAGTGCGGCCTGGCCGGCGGGTGTCAGCGTGTAAAAAGTTTGCGGGCGCCCGTTGCCGGACTCCTTCCTGACCGCGACATAATCGGCGGCAACCAACTTCTTGAGGTGCGATTCAAGATTTCCATCGGAGACCTCCAGTGTTTGCTTCAACTCCGTGAATGTCACTTCCGTTGCTCCTGCCAGGAAAGCGACGATTCGCGTGCGCAAGGGTTGATGTATTAATGGGTCCAAAGCGTCCACGTGATGCTCCCGAGTCATTTGCGATTAAATTCTGTGCTCAGGGTGCCGGGGCTTGCACCGTCTTTTTCTCCCGGCAGTTTGAACAGCAGCTTGCCATCAATCACGCTATTGGCTTGATGCCATGTTTTTCCATCAAAACTTGCCCAGTGCTGATAGATGTAAACGTCTTGCTTCAATTTGACATTGAGCGTTGAGGTGTCGGTTTTCTCCAATAATGATCCGGTGACCGAGGCATTCACCGGGATATCGATGCCTGCCGGATACCATAGGACAAAAGGCTGGTTTTCTGGCGCGTGTTCGCCAAACCTGATAACGGGCGTTTGGAACAGGCTTTGCGCAGTCGGCGGGACGAGGCTTGCGCAGCCTGCCAGTAGCAGCAGGGATGCCTGGAATGCGGCCATGGCCGGTTTTTTCATGATGAACTCCTTGTGGTTGAAATGCTTATGGGTGGTGCAAGTTGATGATCAAGTCGGTTTTGAACAGCGGCCCGCTGGCTGGCGTCAGTTCTGCGTCAATCCGCGGGATGCTGATCCAACCGGCTTCGGTCGAAGCGGCCCAACTGGTCCCGCTCATGCGCACCTGGCGGGTTGGTTTGCCGTCCTGCATGACGACTTCCACAGGCTTGGACAGGATGAGCGGCAGGGTCAGGGTGGGGGTGTTTTGGAAAAGATCCCCGGAAATCCGGATATGTACCGGAATGACCGTGCCTTCCGGGATGGCGACAATTTGCTGGCCAGATACGGCGTGCTGGCGGGTCTGGAAAGCTGCCAGTGAAACGATTCCGGCATCAGGCGGCGCGCCCATGACGCAACGATAGAACAGCAGTGGCGGCAAGATGGTCAGCAGTATCCAGGCCAATAGCCGCAACAGTTTCATCCAGGCCGGACGCGGCTGGTTGATCATCAGCGTCAGTGCGGGCAGGCCGATGGCAAAGATGGATGCGGCGATCCACTTCATCGCCTGGTACGGGAAATTGAAGCTGAGCGCCAGAATGCCAATGATCAGCATGGCGCCGCCAGCCCATTCCAGCATCTCGTCAGAAAACAGGCCATGGATAAACAAGCCTAACCCGATCAGGATGATCCAGGCGGAACACACCATATACCCGCCGCCGAAAAAAAACGTGGCAAACGTGAGCAGCGAGCCGATCGTCATCAGCAGCCACCAGATTTTCATGATTTGACGGTGAATGAACGACCACACTTCATCCCGGGCAGCTTTTGCCTTTTTTGTTAATAGCCAGTCGGCAATTCCCGCTGCACCGAATGTTGCGGCCAACAGCAGCAGCCAGCTTGTTGCGCGCGTTGTGACATCGGGTATTTGCGCCTGGGTCAGGATGGAATCGCTCAGGGCGAACAGCAATCCCCCTGATATTCCCCATAACCATAAGCTGTGTTTCTCCATGCGCAGGTTGCGGTGGCCGGTAGCGAGCATGGCGTGTATGGCATGAAGTTGTTGGACGGCATTGGTGGACATGGCGGCTTTCCTTTTAACTCTGTTTTGCAGAGTATATGACTCTGCAAAACAGAGTGTCAACCTGTGATCCGGGATCGCAGGCGGGGAATGGGGTATCTAAAGCGGATGGGACGCGGCTGCTGGATCGATGTTAGCGCTGGGTTACCGGAGTGCGAGCGTTGCCAACGTTCTTTGGCGCACCGACCGCAGCAGTTCGGCATCGTCGACCAACGACAACCCGTAAGACGGGATCATGGCCTGCAACCGCGCCCTCCATTCGGCGTCGCGCATGCGCTCCTTGAAGCAGCGTTCAATCACGGTCAGCATCGCCTGGGCGGAAGTGGAGGCGCCGGGTGATGCGCCGAGCAGCGCGGCCAGAGTGCCGTCGCTGGCGGTAACGATTTCGGTGCCGAATTCCAGTTTTCCGCCTTGTTCCTTGCAGTGCTTGATGATCTGCACGCGCTGGCCGGCAGCGGCAAGGGTCCAGTCTTCTGCCCTGGCGTCCGGATAGAAGCGGCTGAGGGCGCTGACGCGTTCCCGATGCGACTGGAACACCTCGCCAATCAGGTAGCGGGTCAGGTCGCGGTGATGCAGGCTGGCTGCCAGCATGGGCTTCAGATTGTTGGGCTTGATGGAAGCCGGCAAGTCAAAAAACGAGCCCTGTTTCAGGAATTTGGTGGTGAACCCGGCATAAGGGCCGAACAGCAATGCCGGTTTGCCGTCAATGATGCGCGTGTCCAGATGCGGTACCGACATTGGCGGCGCCCCTAGCGGCGCTTTGCCGTAAACCTTGGCGTGGTGCTGGTTGATGATGTCCGGGTTGTTGCATACCAGCCATTGGCCGCTGACCGGGAAGCCGCCGTAACCCTTGCCTTCGGCGATGCCGGATTGTTGCAGCAGCGGCAGCGCGCCGCCGCCCGCGCCGAGGAATATGAATTTTGCTACCAGTGTGCCGGTTTTCCTGCTGCTGCCGTCCTGCACGCGAACCTGCCACTGTCTGTCACCGCGCTGCTTCAGCGCGGTGACGGTGTGCCCTAGATGCAGGCTGAAGTTGGGGTGTTGTTGCAGTGTATTCACCAGCCCGCGCGTCAGCGTGCCGAAATCCACATCCGAGCCGTAACTCACGCGCGTGGCGGCAACCGCCTGCCCCGGGGCGCGATGCTGCATCACCAGCGGCATCCAGCCGGCCAGCATCGCCGGGTCCTCGCTGTATTCCATATCCTGGAACAAGTGATGCTGGCGCAAGCGCTCAAAGCGCTGACGCAGAAAGGCGACATCGGTTTCGCCCCAGACGAAGCTCAGGTGGGGGGTGGGGTTGATGAAGCTGCGCGGAGCCGGCAGCGCCTGCTGCTCGACCAGCCACGACCACAGTTGCAGGGATACCTCGAAATTGGCGTTGATACCCAGCGCGCGCTGGATCTCCACGCTACCGTCCTTGGCCTGCGGCGTGTAATTCAGTTCGCAATAACCGGCGTGGCCGGTACCGGCATTGTTCCAGCCATCGGTGCTTTCCTGCGCCACGGCATCCAGGCGCTCGACCATGGCGATCTTGAGCGTGGGGTCCAGTTGCCGGAGCAGCGTGCCGAGCGTGGCGCTCATGATGCCGCTGCCGACTAGCAATACATCGAAGGTGGTTTCAGGCATGACGGGGTGCAATAATGGGCTGGCAATCATGGTCTTCATTTTACTGCATGGGACTTGTTGCGTTGGTAAAAACATGCTGATTTTGCGTCTCGCGGCGCCGGGTGTTTGGGCCGGTTTTAGGTTAAAATTCCAGCTTTCGCATCGAGCTTCAAACCCATGTCTTTCGACCCAACATCCTCCCTGCTGAGCATTCGTGGCAGCGCCGCACTTTCGCCATTCCGTCTGGACAAAATACTGGAGGCGCTCAAACACAGCGCGCCGCGCATCACGCACCTGTATGCCGAGTTCTGGCACTTCGCCAGCGTGGAACGGACGTTGCGGGCGGATGAACTGGAGGTTCTGCACAAGATACTGACCTATGGTACTCATGGTTCAATCGTAATGGCCGAAGAGCAGCCGCAGGGGGAGTTGTTCCTGGTGACGCCGCGCCCGGGCACAATTTCACCGTGGTCGTCGCGCGCTACCGATATTGCCCGGCACTGTGGGCTGGTGGCCATCAGCCGGCTGGAGCGCGGCATGGTGGTGTATGTGAGCACCAAGGATGGCGGGCCTTTAACGGCGGCGGAGCAGCAACTGCTCAAGCCGCTGATCCATGACCGCATGACCGAGGCCGTATTCACTTCGCTGGAAAGCGCCGCGCGCCTGTTTGAAACGGCAGAGCCCGCGCCGCTGTCTACCGTGGACATCCTGGGCGGCGGCAAGGCCGCGCTGGAAGCTGCCAACGGCAGCATGGGCCTGGCGCTGTCGGCGGATGAGGTGGATTACCTGGTGGAAAACTTCACCCGCATCGGCCGCAACCCGACTGATGTGGAATTGATGATGTTCGCGCAGGCCAATTCCGAGCATTGCCGCCACAAGATTTTCAACGCCGACTGGGTGATCGACGGCGTGGAACAGGCGCAATCGCTGTTCGGCATGATCCGCAACACGCACAAGCTCAATCCGGGGAGGACGGTGGTGGCGTATTCCGATAACGCCTCCATTGTGCAGGGTGGCGTGACGCGCCGGTTCTACCCGCAGGCCGACGGCCGCTATGGTTATAGCGAAGAAGACACCCACTTCTTGATGAAGGTGGAAACGCACAACCACCCCACCGCGATTTCGCCATTTGCCGGTGCCGCAACCGGTGCCGGCGGCGAGATTCGCGACGAGGGCGCAACCGGCAGCGGTTCCAAGCCCAAAGCCGGCCTGACCGGGTTTTCGGTATCCAACCTCAACATTCCCGGCTTCGAGCAGCCCTGGGAAGGCAGCTACGGCAAGCCGGGGCGCATTGCTTCGGCCTTGCAGATCATGGTGGACGGCCCGCTGGGCGGCGCCGCTTACAACAACGAATTCGGCCGCCCCAACATCGCCGGTTATTTCCGCACCCTGGAAATCGAGAGCGCCCAGGAAATGCGCGGCTACCACAAGCCCATCATGCTGGCGGGCGGCATCGGCAACATTTCCGCGCGCCATGCCAAAAAACACCCGATTCCGCCCAATGCCTTCCTGATCCAGCTGGGCGGCCCGGCAATGCTGATCGGCCTGGGCGGGGGGGCTGCTTCCAGCATGGATACCGGCGCCAATGCCGAGAACCTGGATTTCGACTCGGTACAACGCGGCAACCCGGAACTGGAGCGCCGCGCGCAGGAGGTGATAGACCGTTGCTGGCAAATGGGCGACAACAATCCCATCCTGGCCATCCACGACATCGGCGCGGGCGGGCTTTCCAACGCGTTCCCCGAACTGGTGAACGATGCCGGGCGCGGCGCGAAATTCCAGCTGCGCGACGTGCATAACGAGGCGCCGGGCATGTCGCCGAAAGAAGTCTGGTGCAACGAGGCGCAGGAGCGTTACGTGCTGGCCATCAACCCCGAGCACCTGGAACTGTTCACCCGGCTTTGCGAACGTGAACGTTGCCCGTTTGCGGTGGTGGGGGTGGCGACCGAAGAGCGGCACCTGACGGTGGAAGACCGCTTTTTCAGCAACAAGCCGGTGGACATGGATTTGTCCGTGTTGCTGGGCAAGCCGCCGAAAATGACGCGCAACGTGACGCACCAGGCCAGGACGTTATCCGGCTTCGACACCAGCAACATCAAGCTGGAAGAGGCGGTGCAACGCGTGCTGCATTTGCCGGGCGTGGCTGATAAAACTTTCCTGATCACCATTGGTGATCGCAGCGTGACCGGCCTGGTCGCCAGGGATCAGATGGTGGGCCCGTGGCAGGTGCCGGTCGCGGATGTGGCGGTGACGCTGGCGGGCTACGACACCTATGTCGGCGAGGCTTTTGCCATCGGCGAAAAAGCACCGGTGGCGCTGATAAATGCCCCGGCTTCCGGGCGCATGGCGATTGGTGAAGCGATTACCAACATTGCCGCGGCGGATATTGGCGAACTGGCGGAATTGAAGCTGTCGGCCAACTGGATGGCGCCGGCCGGTCATCCCGGCGAAGATGCCGCGCTGTACGACACGGTGAAAGCGGTGGGCATGGAACTGTGCCCGCAGCTGGGTATCAGCATCCCGGTGGGCAAGGACTCCATGTCGATGAAGACGGTGTGGGACGAGGGCGGCCAGAACAAAGCCGTGACGGCGCCGATCTCGCTGGTGGTAACGGCATTTGCGCCGGTGGCCGATGCGCGCAAAACGCTGACCCCGCAATTGCGTGGTGATGCCGACACCAGCCTGATCCTGCTGGATCTGGGCTTGGGCAAGAACCGCATGGGCGGCTCCGCCCTGGCGCAGGTATACGGGCAGACCGACAACCGGGCGCCGGATGTGGACAATGCCGCGCTGTTGAAGCAATTCTTCGACGGGGTGCAAAGCCTGAACCGCGCCGGGAAAATCCTGGCCTACCATGACCGTTCCGATGGCGGCTTGCTGGTAACGCTGGCGGAAATGGCCTTTGCCGGACGCTGTGGCGTGAGCGTGGATTTGGGCGCCGAAGCCGAACCAGTGGCGGCCCTGTTTAATGAAGAACTGGGCGCCGTGCTGCAAGTACTTGCTAGCGACAAAGCGCTTGTGCTGGCAACATTCGGTGAGATGGCCAGGGAAATTGGCACGGTGGTGCCCGGTACGGAGTTTGCCATCAACTGCGGCGGCCAGACCGTGTTCCGGTCATCGCGCACCACCCTGCATCGCTGGTGGTCGGCCACCACCCACCAGATGCAAAGCCTGCGTGACAACCCTGACTGCGCCCGGCAGGAATACGACCGTATCCTGGACGAAACCGACCCCGGCCTGCACGTCAAACTGACGTTTGATGTGAATGACAATGTTGCCGCGCCGTACCTGAATTTGTCCCGGCCGCGCATGGCGATCCTGCGCGAGCAGGGCGTGAACGGCCAGGTGGAAATGGCGGCGGCATTCGACCGTGCCGGGTTTGAGTCGCGCGACGTGCATATGAGCGACATTATTGCCGGGCGCGTGTCGCTCAAGGACTTTGCCGGTTTTGTTGCCTGCGGCGGTTTTTCTTACGGTGACGTACTGGGCGCCGGCGAAGGCTGGGCCAAGTCCATCCTGTTCAACGCCAAGGCACGCGACGAGTTCAGCGCCTTTTTCCAGCGGAACGATTCGTTCGCGCTGGGGGTGTGCAACGGTTGCCAGATGATGAGCAATTTGCACGAAATCATCCCTGGCGCGGAACTGTGGCCGCACTTCGTGAAAAATAAATCCGAGCAGTTCGAGGCGCGTTTTGCTATGGTGGAAGTCATGCCGAGTCCGTCGCTGTTTTTCGCCGGCATGGCGGGGAGCCGCATGCCGATTGCCGTGGCGCATGGTGAGGGATACGCGGAATTTTCTTCAAAAGCCGCGGTCGAAGCTGCGCTGACGCAACAATTGGTCAGCATGCGCTTTGTGGACAACCACGGCAAACCGACAGAAGCTTACCCGTTCAATCCTAACGGTTCGGTGCAGGGCATTACCGGCCTGACCACGCCAGACGGGCGGTTCAGCATCATGATGCCGCATCCTGAACGGGTGTTCCGCACGGTGCAGCACTCGTGGCGGCCTGCCGGGTGGGGTGAGGATGGTGCATGGTTGCGCATGTTCAGGAATGCGCGAAAATTTGTAGGTTAATTCAATAATTCAAATGGATGGAGATGTAACGTGAGAACACTCAAGGCACTATTTCTGGCAGCAGCGCTGCTGATGGCAAATTCCTCATGGGCCTATACCGATGAGGATCAGGTGGAATTCAGCGGTGCCGTGTCGGATGGCAATATCCCCGTGGTGAAGAAACACCTCGATGCCGGCACCATGAAGGTCAACGACAAGTACTTCGGCTGGATTGCAGTACTGTCGGCCGCCGCCAAGAATCGGACGGAAATGGTCAAGTTTCTGGTGGAAAGAGGTGCTACTGTGGATTACCGCCATCCCATCACCAAAATGACGGCGTTGGCGCATGCGGTGTATGAAAACAACGTCGAGCTGGTCGAATATCTGCTGCAGCATGGCGCAAATCCCAACATCAAGCTGCGTGGCGATGTTTCAATGCTGCGGGTGGCCAAGGATGAAGGGCACACCAAAGTTGCCGAAATCCTGGTCGCGCATGGCGCCAAGGAAGACGGCTGCCTGGACGACAAGTGTTTCTGATGCAATAGATCCTGCCGGAGGGCTCGATGTGAGGTGCGCGCGGGTATTGGTCGGTCTGACGGCGCTGGTTGCGCAGTTGTTGGTGGCTCCGCCGGGACGTGCCGAGCCGGCCAATAACCATTTGCTGATCCTGTCGGCCTCCTGCGCGGCCTGCCATGGCACGCATGGCAATAGTGTCGGCGGCACGCCGGTGTTGGCGGGCCTAGATCGCGAGTATTTCCTGCAGCAGATGAACGGTTTCCGGGATGGATCGCGCGGTTCAACGGTCATGCATCATCATGCCAAAGGGTTGAGCCCGGAGGAAATTACCCGGTTGGCGGAATACTTCTCTGCCCAGCCGCGCGCCCGGAACGCCGCGCCACTTCCACTGGGAGGGCCACGCTGATGCAGCGCCGCAGATTTATCCAGATGCTGGGTGCGGGTGCCGCACTGGGAACTTTTTCTCCCCGGCTGTTTGCCGCTGCCTCGCCGCAGAAACGCATTATTGTCATTGGCGCCGGTTACGCCGGGGCCACAGTGGCCAAGTATTTGCGGCTGTGGGGTGGCGAAAGTGTAGAAGTGGTGCTGATAGAGAAAAGCACCACGTTTATTTCCTGCCCGCTGAGCAACCTGGTGCTGGGCGGCAGCCGCCAGATCGGCAGCCTTACCTTTAATTATTCCGGCCTCGACAAGTATGGCGTCAAGCGCTTGTATGAGGAGGTCACCGGCGTGGACACGGCGCGCCGCCAGGTGCTGCTGGAAAGTGGCGATAGCCTGGACTATGAACGCCTGGTGATTGCGCCGGGCGTTGATTTGATCTATGACCAACTGCCCATGCTGGCAACCCCTGCCGCGCAGGAGGCCGTCCCCCATGCATGGAAAGCCGGTCCGCAAACCGTCAACCTGCGACAGCAGCTTGAGGCGATGCCGGATGGCGGCGTATTCGCCATCAGTATTCCCAAAGCGCCTTACCGCTGCCCGCCGGGGCCGTACGAGCGGGCGAGCCAAGTCGCGTTTTACCTCAAGCAACACAAACCCAAGTCCAAGGTGCTGGTGCTGGATGCCAATCCCGACATCGTGTCGAAAAAAGGCTTGTTCAGCAAAGCCTGGGCTGAGTTGTACCCAGGCATGGTGGAATATCGCCCTAACAGCCAGGTGGTCGAGGTCGACGTTGCCAGCCGCACGCTCAAAACCGAGTTTGAAACGGTCAAGGCGAATGTGCTGAATGTGATTCCGCCGCAACGCGCCGGGAAAGTTGCGCAGTTGGCGGGTATCGCCAATGTCGACAAGCGCTGGTGCGAAGTGGATTTCCTGACCTACGAATCGAAACTGGCGCCCAACGTGCACGTGATCGGCGATTCGGTGTCTGCGGCATTGCCAAAATCGGCGCACATCGCCACTTCACAGGCCAAGGTCTGCGCTTCCGCGATTGTTTCCTTGTTGCGGGGTGAGCCGCCCGATTCCTTGCCGGTATTCGCCAATACCTGCTACAGCTACGTCTCCGACAAACTGGCGATGCATGTTGCCAATGTCTACCGTTATGACCCGGCTAAGCACATGATGCTGCCGGCGGAAGGCGGCGGCGTTTCCGACCAGCCCAGCACGCAGGAAGGGCAGTATGCGGATTACTGGGCAAAAAACATCTGGAGCGATGTGCTTACCTAGTGTGAACACGCCCTAGGCATTGTCAAAGACTGCGATGAATCTCACGTGCTTTCGGTCATGGTTGCCGCTGCTGTTTGGCCTGTTGTTGTCGGCGCCGCTACGCGCCGACATGGCGATAGTTGCCCCATTACCCCCAAACCCTGCCGCCACCATTCATCTCCCGGATGGCTGTCGGATATCGGTATTTGCGCGGCTGAAACCGGCCGGGGGCGATTATTTCCGCGGCCCCCGCATGCGGGCTGTATCCCCGAATGGTGATCTGTACCTGTCGCTGGGGATGGATAACAAGGTGGTGATGCTGCCGGATGCCGACCACGATGGTGTCGCGGACGAGATCGTTACCGTGGCTGCCGGCCTGGATGCTCCGCAAGGGCTGGCATTTGTCGGCAAGCATTTATATGTCGCCAACCAGGGCAGCGTGGTACGGCTGGAGCAGAAAAACGGCACATGGCCTGCGGCCGTCACAACCACCGTGATTGATGGGCTGCCCAGCGGCGGCCACACGTTGAAAACCCTCAAGCTGGGGCCGGATGGTTTTCTCTACCTGAATGTTGGCTCCAGTTGCAACGTCTGCCGGGAACAGGACCCGATACGCGCCACGCTGCTGCGCTACACGCCCGATGGCAAGCCCGCCGGTTACCTGCCATCCGTCGGCCGTCACCCGTCATCACCGGTCTGGGCTTATGGTTTGCGCAATTCGCAGGGTTTTGCCTGGCATCCGGTGACCGGCGACATGTTTGCCACTAACAATGGCTCGGACATGCGGTCCGGCCAAAAGAACGGCGCAATCAATGATGAATTGCCGCCAGAGCACCTGAATCACATTGTTGCCGGTGGCCAGTACGGTTGGCCGCATTGCTGGGGCGAACAGGTGGCCGACCCCAACTTTCCCGGAGCATCCGGATTTTGTGCCGCGATGACGCCGCCGGCCCTGACGTTTCCGGCGCATGCGACCCCGATCGGTATGACGTTCCTGGATAAAGCCCGCTTCCCAGCAAGCTGGCGCAATGACGCGCTGGTGGCATTGCACGGCTCATGGAATCGCCAGCAGCCATCGGGTTACAAAATAGTCCGGGTGCATTTTGAGCAGGGGAAACCTGTGACTGTCAGCGATTTTGCCAGCGGCTGGCTGGTCGGCAACGCAGCCTGGGGCCGGCCTGTGGATATGGTTGTAGGGACGGACGGGGCGGTGTATGTTTCCGATGATAGGGCCGGATTGGTGTACAGGATTACTTATGGGGAAGGGGCTGAAAAATGAAACAGTGGATATTGGCATGTATGTGCAGCCTGGTCGGGATGAATGCCGCATGGGCTGCGGCAGAACCGGCGGATGCACAGCAACCGAGCGTGGCGGTTTACATCAGCAAGGAAAAATATGAACACCCGCTGCGGATCGGTTTGCTCCCTTATTACAGCCATTGGGTGTCGCAGGGTGTGGTGGCAGAAAAGGCTGCGTTGCCAGTGCTGCGCAAGCACTTTGCCAACACCGAAGTGTGTGATGCCGGACGCGTGGCTGACATCATTGTCTGGATCAAGCCCAGGCTGATTTACAACCCCGGCGTAGGCAAGTATTACGCCATGCTGAAAGTGCAGTTCCATCTCGGCGACGGTCGGCCACTGGCTACTTACAAGTCGGTGGGGGAACAGGATGGCGATATGGGTTCCATCTATGTGGATGAAACCATCGAACGGGCATTCGATCGGGCGATGGCCAGCATTGAAACCCAGTTCGTTAATGATGCCGCGTTGCAGCAGGCTTTCAGCACCGCTTTGGGCAAAGACTTCACACGCAGCCCTTGCGGCATGGTGTCGATATTTGGACGCAGCCCAACCGAAGAGTAATTCCAATTCCCAATAGAACCGATAACGTTGTTATCCCTCCTTGCCGAACTACAGTACTGTCTTCGTCGGGGCGCCTAGTTCTCGTTTCTATTGAGGGTAGGCTCAGCCCAGCGCTTTGAGTTTGTAGAGCGCTTCCAGTGCCTGCTTGGGCGTCATGTCGTCCGGATTGATGTCCAGCAGCATTTCCTCCAGCGGGCTGGGTGCCGGTTCCGCGGGAGCGGCGCTAGCGAACAGGTCAGCCTGCGGGCCGGCGTTGATGCTTTGCTGCTCCAGTTGCGCCAGTCTCCGCCGTGCGGCAGCAATCACCGATTTGGGAATCCCCGCCAGCTGCGCCACTTGCAAACCGTAGCTCTGATTGGCCGCGCCTTCCTCGACACTGTGCAGAAAAACAATGCCGTCGCCATGCTCGACGGCATCCAGATGCACATTGGCAACCTGCTTGTAATCCTCTACCAGGCGGGTCAGCTCGAAATAATGCGTGGCAAACAAGGTGCAGGCGCGGTTGCGCTCCAGCAAATGGCGGGCGCACGCCCAAGCCAGTGCCAGGCCGTCGAACGTGGATGTGCCGCGGCCGATTTCATCCAGCAACACCAGCGAATGTTCCGTGGCGTTGTGCAGGATGTTGGCGGTTTCCGTCATTTCCACCATGAACGTTGACCGCCCGCCCGCCAGATCGTCGGAAGCGCCGATGCGGGTAAAAATGCGATCGACCAGGCCGATGGATGCGCTTTGCGCGGGAACGAAGCAGCCGCAGTGCGCCAGTAGCACAATCAGCGCGGTCTGCCGCATGTAGGTGGATTTTCCGCCCATGTTGAGGCCGGTGATGAGCAGCAACTGGCGGAACGGATTGATGACCGTGTCGTTGGCAATGAATGGCTGCGCCAGTTGTTCCACCACGGGATGGCGCCCGCCAACGATGTTGATGCCGGCTTCATGGCTGAACTGCGGACAGGTGTAGTCCAGCGATTCGGCACGTTCGGCAAAGCAGGTGAGTGCGTCCAGTTCGGCCACTGCGGATGCGTTTTTCTGCAATTCGGCGATGTGCTGGCAAAGCGATTCCAGCACGGTTTCGAACAGCATTTTTTCGCGTGCCAGTGCCCGTTCGTTGGCGGACAGCACCTTGTCTTCAAACGCTTTTAATTCCGGCGTGATGTAGCGCTCGGCGTTCTTCAACGTCTGCCGGCGGCGGTATTCCGGCGGTGCGTTGTCGGCTTGCGCACGGGAGAGCTCGATATAAAAGCCGTGCACGCTGTTGTATTCGACTTTCAGGTTGGCGAGGCCCGTGCGCTCTTTTTCTGCGGCTTCGTATTTCAGCAGGAAATCACCGTGGTTGGCCTGCAATGCCCGCAACTCATCCAGTTCGGCATCATAACCGTTGGCAATCACTCCGCCTTCGCGCAGCACCGCGGCCGGTTCCGGGCGGATGGCGCGGACCAGCAAGTCCAGCGCTGCCAAGGGTGCATGCAACTGCGCGGCCAGCCGGGACAGGTCAGCTACTGCGGCCAGCGGCTGAGCCAGTTCCGGCAGCAGTTTCAGACTCTCGCGCAGCGCGGACAAGTCGCGCGGGCGTGCGGTACGCAGCGCGATTCTGGAGGTGATGCGCTCGATGTCGGCCATTTGCCGCAACACGGGCTGCAGCTTGCGGTGCAACGCATGCAGGGCCGTGACGGCATCCAGCCGGGCGCGGATTGTGGCATGGTTGCGCAGCGGGTGGTGCAGCCAGTGCCGCAGCAAACGCGCACCCATGGCATTGCCGGTGGTATTGAGCAGGCTGAACAGCGTAGGCGAGGGCTCGCCGCGCAGCGTCAGGTCGATTTCCAGGTTGCGCCGGGTCGCGGCATCCAGCTGGATAAAAGCGTCTGGGAGTTCGGCGCTCAACCCCAGGATATGCGGCAGGGCGCTGCGCTGCGTATTACGCACGTAATCGAGTAGTGCGCCTGCGGCGGCAACAGCGACGGGCATGTCCGCCACGCCGAAACCAGCCAGGTCGAACACGCCGAACTGGCTGGTGAGGCGCTGGGTGGCGCTGTCGGTATCGAATTGCCAGGGCGCCAGGCGTTTTTTTGCGCATTTGGTTGATTCCAGCGCGGGGTGCTGCAAGTTGTCCGGCAGCAACACCTCGGCCGGGCGGATGCGCTCCAGTTCGTGGGCGAGGGCTGTCGGTGGCGTTTCCAGCAGCACAAATTCGCCGGAAGCCAGGTTGAGCCGTGCCAGCCCCAGCGTGTCATTCGTCACGCAGAGGGCGAGTAGCACCTGATCCCGCGTTTCGTCCAGCAACGCGCTGTCGGTGAGCGTGCCCGGCGTGATGATGCGGGTGACCTTGCGTTCCACCGGGCCTTTGGACAAAGCCGGGTCGCCCACCTGCTCGCAGATCGCCACGGCTTCGCCCAGCTTGACCAGCTTGGCCAGATACTGCTCCGCCGCGTGATAGGGCACCCCGGCCATCTTGATCGGCTCGCCGTTGCTCTGGCCGCGGCGGGTCAGCGTGATGTCCAGCAGGCGTGCGGCTTTTTCCGCATCGTCAAAAAACAGCTCATAGAAATCGCCCATGCGGTAGAACAGCAGCATGTCGGGATGCTCGGCCTTGATGCCAAGGTACTGACGCATCATCGGGGTATGGTTTTCAAGTGCGGACATGGGTTTTTAATGCGGTAAATATGCGCAAGATGATAACTGAATGCGGCACCAATTTTTCTTCAGACCGGGTGCATCCAGT
>JABLTH010082925.1_pt1 | contig 29516 bp, 22 predicted proteins | sample 7875711 | NCBI WGS metagenome assembly JABLTH01 (sample SAMN14941262, study PRJNA633318) | bioreactor metagenome | isolation source: bioreactor | place: China | collected 2019-03-05 | reverse complement strand
CCTTGCACAGGTCGCGGGCGTCCTGCCCGCCGGACTGTTCATCGGCACCGAATCAAGCCGATCTCTTCTTTCTGAAAGGCACTCTTATCAAAGACGATGAGAGGCGCCGGGCGACACGTCGAGTGCAGGGCGGCGGTCCGCGCGGGCGCGTTGATGTTCACGCAGCGCTCAACGGCGGAATGGCGCAGGCGCGGCGCTCACCAAGCAGCCGCGTGAATGGGCACGCTCCGGATGATCAATCGTCGTGTTCCTCACGCTGCTCGTGTGAGTCCCGGCGGCTCGAGTCGTGATGTTCGGGCGGTGTGGCGCCTTTGCCGCGATCACCTTCGAACTCGCTGCCTTCCGGACCCTCAGCGTCGCCCAGGTTGAGCTGGAACGAGGTGAACGGGATCGTGGAAATCCGGGTCGCCGGGTCGTAGGAGCGGACGATCAGAATGGTCCAGACGCCGGCGAGCATCAGAAAAGCGAGCGCGGTCATCGGGCGCGAGGACCCGATGGCGTGCTCTGGACCGGCTAATTTCTTTCCGTGAATCATGGAGAGTGCGATTGGCTCGCGATGACGAATCGTGTGGAGCACAAGGCCGAGAATGTGTGCGGCAGCGACCGCGAAGATCGCGTACACACATGCCTCGTGAGTCTCCTTCAGACCCTTGTAGCCACGGGAGAGCGCGATGCCGCTGCCGCAGATGGCGACTGTGAGGATGAGCATCGCGATCGTGGCGTAGGCGGCGGCGGGATTGTGCCCGGAGGAACGGGGGGCGTGTCCGAGCGCAATCCCCCGCAGATAGGAGAGGAGTGCGCGGGGCGCGAGAGGCAACGAGCCAAAGCGCGCGTGGCGCGTGCCGATGACACCCCAGATCAGTCGCAGCACGATCAGAAAGCCCAACACCAGGCCGAGCAGTGAATGATATGGGAAAAGCGAGCTGTGCTCGTCGAGCCCGAAGGCAATGAGGCCCGCGGCCAGAAGTAAGCCGGCGAAGAGCCAATGCCAGAGCCTGATCGGCAAGTCCCAAATGAGCTGTGCGCCGGGTTCTCGAATGATCATCGCGCTGGTCAATGAGCACCTCCCGCCTGTCGGCTGTCGCGAGTCTGTCCTCTTCTTTGATTCCCCATCGGCAACGAATGGTTTTGCTTCACTCGGGAGGATCACAAGAAAATCGGGTGTTTCATGGACATGAGAATGAGTTGCGGCGGGGCGTTGCGACCCAACTGCAACGAGCGGCAGATCTCCAAGCGTTCGCACCCGAACGAAAAGACCCCGAGCCGTTGCCCGGGGTCTTGATGTGTCTTGGCGTGAGACGGGCTTGATTAGAACCAGTCGTCGCGATGGTCGCGTCGAGGCTTGGGCTGCTGGGGCGCGGGCCTGCTCACAGGCTTGCCGCGAAAGTTCTTGAACGGCTTGCCGGCGGGCCCTTGCAGCACACGCGGCTCCAAGGAGACGGGAGCACGCGATTCGGGTTGTGCGGATGCTGGAGTCGAAGCGTACGGCCGGCCGCCGGTCGAGCGGGCGACCCCTTCGGGCTTCGGCGCCGCGTGGGGGAGGTGCGGCTTGGAGGAGCGATGGTTGTGCGAGGCGGGTGTGGGCTGAGCCGGGACATGATCGTGCGGCGTGCGGGGAGAAGGAGCGCGCGAGGGCCCGGACGGGCGAGCGGTCCTGGAATCACGCCGTTCGTCGAGGTGCATCTCACGGAGCATGTCGCGATCGGTGGCGTTGGGATGCTCGAAGGCGGAATCACCCGCGGCGGCAAAGTTGGCGGGGTACTCGCCGGTCCTGATGGCCTTTCCGGTGGTCCGCTCGATGGCGCGGAGCAGTCGGCGCTCGGCGGGGTCGCAGAAGGCGACCGCGATGCCGGTGGCGCCGGCGCGCCCGGTGCGTCCGATGCGATGGACGTAGGCCTCGGGCTCGATGGGTAGATCAAAGTTGAAGACGTGGGTGATGCCGTCGACATCAAGGCCGCGGGCCGCCACGTCGGTGGCGACCAGGACGCGGTTGCGTCCGGTGCGGAAGCTGTCGAGGCTGCGCTGACGCTGGCTCTGGTTCTTGTTGCCGTGGATCGCGACGGCGGCGACGCCGGCCTGCTCGAGCTTTCTGCAGACCCGATCGGCCCCGTGCTTGGTGCGGGTAAAGACAACGGCGCGTCGCACGGCCTGGTCCGAGACCAGGCTCTCCAGCAGGGACTGCTTCCTCGATTGGCCGATGTGGTAGACCGATTGCTCGATCATCGGAGCGGCCGAAGCGACCGGCGTGACCGCCACGCGCGTCGGCTCTCGAAGAAGACTGGCGGCGAGCTTCTCGATCTCTCGCGGCATAGTCGCGCTGAAGAGGAGAGTCTGACGCTCGCTCTTGATGTGGCCGGCGATCTGGCGGATCGGGTTGATGAAGCCCATGTCGAGCATCCGGTCGGCCTCGTCGAGGACGAACGTCGCGATGCCGCTGTAGTCGATGAGGCCCTGCTCGGTCAGGTCGATGAGTCGGCCGGGTGTGGCGACGATGATGTCAACACCGCGTTGGAGCGAGCGTTCCTGCATGCGCTGGCTCACGCCGCCGTAGATCACCGCGCCGGAGAGACGCGTGCGCTTGCCGTAGGTCTTGAAGCTGTCGGCGATCTGGGTGGCCAGCTCGCGGGTGGGCGAGAGGACCAGGACCCGCGCCTTCTTGATCTGGGAGGTAGCCATCGGCGGGGGCGCCTCGAGCAGGCGGTGGATGATGGGGAGCGCGAACGCGGCGGTCTTGCCGGTGCCGGTCTGGGCGCAGCCGAGGACATCGCGCCCCGCGAGCACGAGCGGTATGGCCTGTGCCTGGATCGGTGTAGGGGTCGAATAACCCTCGTCGGCCAGCGCCCGCAGGATGGGCTCGGCGAGGTTCAGGCCGGCAAATGTGGTGGAAGCAGAAGCGGATGAGGTGGACGGAATCGACATAGACAAAGCGTGATCTTTCCCGGCCGACGCAGGAACTGCGGTGGGCCGTAGTTTGGGACGTTCCTCGCGATTTTGGGTGCTGAACCCCGATCGCCGTCATGGCGCTTGCGGGGCCAGGTGCGAGAGCCGGCCGTGCGACAGACGCTCATCCGCGACGCGCGGGCGGCGTTCTTGCCGCGAAGCTCCCTTGCTGGATCACGGTCGTGCCTTCGCACGCCAACTCGATCCGGGGCCGCCGGCAATGAAAGAAGTATAGGCACGGGGAGCGAACCGAGCCATTGATGCCGGTCAATAGGTCTCCGCGCGAGTCATCCAACGCTGGCCGCGCTCAATCGGGTGCCTTGAGATTTCTGAATCTCCAGCGTGATTCGTGCGGGCCCGCGTCGCTTGCCGGGTGCGGACACGTCGTCCGGCACAAGCAAACCGAACCAGCACCCCCTGATACGCACGTACGAAGGAGCAGCAGACATGAATCGTTCCACCCTGATCGTCGGACTCGTCAGCCTCACCCTCGCCGCCGCCGCCGGCGCGGCCAACATCCCGGGCCTGTACCCGACCGGATCGAACGGGTCGGGCGGTACGCTCGGCGACGGCGCCTCGGACCTGTTCTACTCGGTCCTGTCGAGCAACAACACTTGGTACAACAACAGCCCGCAGGGCACGGTCATCAACCAGGCCAGCATCCCCTCGGTGTGGTTCCCGAATACGTCCTCGGCCCGCTGGATCTACGACAACAAGCTCGCCTGGGTGAACATCGGTGCGACCGTCACGTTCCGCCTCACGTTCAACCTCACCGGCTTCAACCCGAGCACCGCGGTGATCTTCGGCAGCTCGGCCGCGGATGACGGCGGGCAGATTTACCTCAACGGCAACCTCATCGGCAACTGCGGGCCGTACACGACTCCAACGACGTTTTCGGCCAATAGCGGATTCCTGCCGGGCCTGAACACCCTCGATTTTGTCGTACAGGACACCGGCGGAGCAGTCTCGGGATTGATCGTGCCGGACCTCCGCGGGCACGCCGACAAGATCCCTGGGCCGGGCGCTGCGGCCCTGCTTGGTCTGAGCGTGATCGCGGGAACCCGTCGTCGTCGCTCGTGAACGCGGCGTGACGCCGCGGCCTGATCGGTCGCTCTCGAATCGTCGAAATCCTCCACGGTCTCTCCGATGACAACCCCTGCGGAAACGGGGTTGTTGTCGTTGACGCGAGCGGCCGTCGGTGGGCGATGACGATCATCGCGCCTTGGAGGTTGCCAGATGGTCAAGGGCGGCGGCGACCGCGGGGACATAGGTATACATCGGCCCACCCCCCATCATGACGGCGACTCCGGCGGCCTCCATCACCTGCTCGGGCGTCGCGCCGGACTCGAGGCACTTCTGCACATGGAGATAGATGCACGGCTCGCAACGGGCGGCCAGCCCGATGCCAAGCGCGATGAGCTCCTTTTCTCGAACGGTGAGGGCTCCCTCCTTCATGAGAGAGCCGAAGAACGTGCCGAATGCCTTGGGGATCTCGGGGTTCCGGGCCTTGGCGGCGCCGGCATTGGCGGGCCAGTGCTCAAAGAACTGCTTTGGATTCGGGATCATGGGCGAATCTCCTTGCGGGTTGACAGGACTTCGTACGGCTCTTTGGAGGGCGCGAGCGAGCCGCGGGTTTCCCTCGAACGAGGAAAGTCATCGCGGGGGAACCCGCCGGGCCGATGGATACTCCAACCGAGTGGCACGCCTCGCGTACGGCGTGAAAGGAGTTATTCATGGCGAATCCGCTGAAGAGCCCGCGATGGTCGCCGTATGTGGTGGGAATCGGAATCGGCGTGTTGAGCTGGGCGACCTTTTACTTCATGGGCAAGGCGCTGGGGACGAGCACCTCGTTCGTGGGGGCCGCCGAGGCGGGACTCTGCACCATCGCCCCGGAGCATGTGGCGCAGAACGCGTACTTCATCAAGGAGTACGGCACAAAGGCGGCTGATGGCACTCAGGCCTTCAAGCCCATCTTCGACTGGCAGATGGCCCTGGACGTGGCACTCATGATCGGCGCGATGCTCGCCGCCTGGCTGGGGGGGACATTGAAAGCCGAGAACGTGCCGACGGTCTGGAGCGAGCGGTTCGGCCCGTCGGTCGCCAAGAGATTTGCCGGAGCGTTCCTGGGCGGGGCGATCCTGCTCTTTGGCGCACGCATGGCAGGAGGCTGCACCAGCGGGCACGGGATCTCCGGGTCACTCCAACTCGCGGTTTCCAGTTGGACATTCTTCATGTCCATGTTCGCAAGCGGCGTCGTCGTGGCATGGATCCTGTTCCGCGGCGCCGGCCGCAAGGAGGTGGCGAGTGTTTGACCGCTTCTTCGCCGATCCCAAGACGCTCGCGCTGGGCGCCGTGACAGGCCTGGTCTTCGGATTCCTGCTCCAGAAAGGCGGGGTGACGCGCTACAACGTGATCGTCAACCAGTTCCGGTTCCGCGATTTCACAGTCCTCAAGACGATGCTCACGGCCATCGTTGTCGGCTCGATCGGCATCTACGCCATGCTGCAGCTGGGCCTCATCAAGGGGCTTTCCGTGAAGCCCGCCGAGCTGGCGATGAACGCCGGCGGCGGGGCGATCTTCGGCGTTGGCATGGTGCTGCTGGGCTATTGCCCCGGCACGGCACTGGGCGCGATCGGGCAGGGCTCGCGAGACGCGATCTTCGGCGTGCTGGGAGCCTTCGTCGGCGCGGCGGCCTATTCGGAGGCGTACCCGGCCATCGCCAAGAGCATCGAGCCTCTGGCCAAGTATGGCAAGATCACGTTTCCGGAGATCACCGGTGTCTCGCCCTGGATCTGGATCGCCGGGCTCGGCGTGGTGTCCTTGGTGGTTTTCGGGTTGATCCAACGTCACGAGCGCCAATCGGCGGCAACCGCGTAGAAGCCCCCGCTCCTGTCGCATCGTCGGCATCAACGTGGGAGCTCTCGCGTGAGCTGTCCGCTCTCATTCGAACGGCCGGAACGGTCCAGCGGGCTACTCGTCGCCGCCCGCCGCGGCACGTATTCCGCGTGAAAGCAGCAAGGCACGCTGCGCCATCGCTTCGGACTCCTTGAGTTGATCGCCCAGTTCGGCGCGGTGGCTCTTGATCTGCGCCTCCATGTTGCCGCCCATGTGCCGGTTGAAATGACGAAGATCCCACGTGACCGTGGTGCCGACCGAGTTGGTCGCCAGAAGTCGGCGGCCGGACGCGTCGAAATCCATGGCCCAGGCCTCCCAGCCGTCGAGCGCGTCCAGGGTCAGGATGGGAGTGCTCTGGGGGAGGCTGAGATCCCAGAGCATGATGCGGCCGTCGGCGCCACAGGACGCGAGAATGCTGGGCTCTCGGGGGCGAAACTCGATGGCGGTCACCAGCCCGCGGTGCCCTTCAAATTGGCGGATAGCCTTGCCGCTGGCGACGTCCCAAACCCAGATGGAGCGGTCCCAGTTCCCGCTCAGGACTTTGGAACCGTCCGAGGTAAAGCGGATCGTCCACGGGCATGAGTTCGGAGACTCGCACTCGCGAACGAGAAGACCGGTCTTGGCGTCGTACAGGCAGAGGAAATTGCGGCGGGTCGTTGTGGCGATGATCGAGCCGTCCGGGCTGTAGCGTGCGGCGAGGGGCTCGTAGCCGTCGCTGGCAATCGAGAACACGACCTTCCCGCTCGGGAAATCGAGAACCTTGAAGGTTCCGTCGGCGGCGGAAACGACGAGGCGAGAGCCATCGGGTGAGAAGCCGAGCCCATCGTTGGTGACCATCAGGTAACGGGAAGCACTGAAGATGGTGCGCCGGCTTTCCAGGTCCAGGAAGAGGAGCCATCCGTCGGCGGAAGCGGCCGCCGCCAGGGGCGCGACGGGCGATATCGAGATCGCCCTGACGCGGCGCGGCGTTTGCCCGATGGTGGTGATGACGCCGCCGTCAGGGTCGGAAAGGAGTCGAACGCCGCCGTCCTGATCTCCGGCGATGAGCTTGCCACCGGGCAGGAATCGGACGAGGGTGCGTGCCTTGTCGGTGACATCGATGCGCGTGCGCCCGGCCGATGGATCGAGATCCCAGGCCCGAAGGCTGAACGCGAGGTTGGTCCATGCGATGCGTCCATCGGGGGAGATCTGCAGGTCTCGCCCGCCGGAGGAAAGCGAATATGCGGCTTCGATTCTTCGAGTCTCAACGTTCCAAACCTGAAGGTACCACCAGCCCATGTTGAAAAACCGCTTGCCGTCCGGGGAGAAGCGCCCGTCGCTGACCGTCCCGTTGGGCGCATCAAGCGTCGCGATCAGGGCGCCGGTCCCTGGGTTGTAGAACCTGCTCACGCGAGCGACGCCAGACACGGCGAGGATCGAGCCGTCGCGATTGAAGTCCAGGCGAGGGCTCGTCTCATCGGGGACGGCAAACTCATGGGTGGTATCGAGGGTGTCCGCGGAAAGGAATCGGACACGCTGATCACCGGAACCGATCGCAAACTCACGAGCCGCGGGGTTCGCGGCGATCCCTCGCGTTCGCACAACGCGCACGGCATTCGTCGGCGGCAACGTGGCGAGAGGCGCGATCGCTCCGGGGGCCTCGAGAAGAATCGCGTCGGCGTCGTACAGCCAGAGCGAGCCATCCGAGCAGGATGCCAGCAGCCGATCGCCCGTTTGATTGAAGGCGATGTCGGTGATGGCGCTGCCCTGAGAGCGGAGTTCGATTGAGGCGCGGTCGTCGAGGGGATCGACGAGCCAGAGGTGCCCTCTGTTGTCTCCGAGCGCCAGCCAACCGTCCGGGTGGTACGCCATCGCCGTCGTCTGCCCACCGGCGGCCGGGATCTGCGCGACCCGCTCGAGCGTGGAGGTTTCCCAGACCGTCGCGGCCGGCTCCATGCCCGAGGCGGCGACATACCGACCATCCGAACTCAGCGCGCAACGCAGGACGGGTGATGGGCCGACATCGAGCGTCGCGAGACAGCGGGCGTTGCAATAGAGCTCCCACAGGGCGTAAAAGGTCTGACGCGATTCCAAGTGCCGAAGGTGCTCCGGCCAGAGCAGCGCTTCGGCGCCCGCGAGGTTGCCCGACAGGCCCAGGAGGCGTCCCCGCTCAATATTGCTGTACGAGAGCTGGGCGCGCAGGTTGGCCGCCGCGGTGTCGGCACGCTCCTTCTCGCGGGTGGCGATCTCCAGGGCGTCCTGGGCCGAACGCTTCGCGGAGGACTCGGCGCTCGCCAGCGCCGCATTCTCGCTGGCCTGGTTGCCGGCGTACAGGGCGAACGCCAGGAGGGCAAAGAGAAAGAGGATGGCCGCCGCGACCGCGCCGCGATACCGGTTGAGCTGGGTTCGCAGGACATACAGGGCCGAGTCCTGACGGGCCGCGATGGGGCGTCCTTCGAGGTAGGCCCGCAGGTCGGCGGCGACCTCGGCGGCGCTCTGGTAGCGCCTGGCCTTATCCTTGCACAGCGCCTTGCCCACGATGGTCTCAACGTCGCCCCGCAGAGATCGGTCGACCGAGCTGAGGCGCAAGGGCGTTTCGTCACGGATCACGCGGGCGGCGTCGGGGAGCGAGCGCCCGCGAAACTCGTGAGGGAGCCGGCCGACCAACAGCTCGTACATCACGACGCCCATCGAGTACACGTCGGAACGGGTGTCGATGTCGTCGGTGTTGCCGGCGATCTGCTCGGGGCTCATGTATGGCAACGTTCCGATGATCTGCCCCACGCTGGTCTGGACCGTGGTGACCGAGACATCGCGGTCCGTGGAACGGGCCACGCCGAAATCGAGGATCTTGGTCTGGCCCGTGTCGTCGGCGAGGATGTTGGCGGGCTTGAGATCGCGGTGGATGACGCCGCACATGTGCGCGTGGTGGAGCGCGTCGCACACCTGGGCGGCCAGCGCGAGGCGCTCGCGTGTGCCGAGCCTTTGCTCCTCGGCGTGCTTGGTGATCGCCTTGCCACGCACGAGTTCCATGGCGATGTAGGGGTGCGCCGTGCCGCTCTGCGCGTCTCTGAACGTGCCGGCCTCGTAGACCTGCGCGATGCCCGGATGCTGGAGTTTCCCGAGGAGCTCGGCCTCGAACTCAAAGCGCCGTACGAGGCGGTCGGAGCCAACCCCGCGGCGCATGACCTTCAGCGCGACCGTGCGCCGGGGACGTTCTTGCTCCGCGAGATACACCACCCCCATCCCGCCCTGGCCCAGAACGCCCTGCACGGTGTAGCTCCCGAGGCGTCGATCGGGGGGCAGAAGGAGCTCGTCGCCCTTGAGCGCGGTGGCGCCGATCTGTGTCAAAAGGCTGAGGCCGGGAGCGGCCTTGCTGTCCATGAACGACGAACCGCCCGGCTGGTCGATCTCATCCTGATACGCAAGAAGCGAGAGCACCTCGCGCCGGAGTTCCTCGTCGCCGTCGCACACGGACTTCACATGGCCAAGCCGTTCCGCCTCGGGGAGTTCGATGGCGGCCAGGAAAATCTCTTCCACCCGAGCCCGGCGCTCCGGAGTCACGAAGCGTCCCCCGTCGCGCCGGCGGCCCTCCCCTCGGCGATCGCGCGTCGGAGCCACGCTCGCGCGAAGGTCCAATCGTTCTTGACCGTCGCCGGGGAGATGTCCAGGGCCGACGCGGTGTCTTCGATGGAGAGCCCGGCGAAATAACGGAGCATGACGACGCGGTACTTCCGCTCGTCGCTGGCTTCGAGCTTCTTGAGAGCCTCGTCGAGGTCCAGGATCCCTCCCCCCTCGGGCTCAACCGAGAGTGCGTCGAGCTCGATGGCGGCACGCTTGAGTTCGCCGCCGTGCCGCACGCGGCCCTTCTGGCGGGCGCGATCGACGAGGATGCGTCGCATGGCCAGGGCCGCGGCGCCGAAGAAATGTCCGCGGCTTTGCCAACGGATCTCGCGGCCGCCCGCGGTCTGCCCGAGCAGCCGCATGTAGGCCTCGTGAACGAGCGCGGTGGGCTGGAGCGTGTATCCGGCCCCGCCGCCGGGCTCGCGCGCCAGCCGAGCGGAAGCCAATCGGCGCAGTTCTTCGTAGACAAGCGGAAGCAACTGCTCACTGGCGTGCTTGTCGCCGGCGACGGCGGCTTCGATCAGGATCGTGACATCGTTGGAGGCAAGAGGGTCCACGCCATACTCCGGTAACCGCACGCATCTCCGCGGCCCTGTAGTCTAGCGGATCGATCGAGTCGCAACGAGTGCTTCGGATGCGGGCCGCTCGGGAATCCATGCATCGCGGGATGGATCACGCGGACATGGCCATTCGCAGCGCGGCCAGCAACCGCTCGATCTGCTCCGGCGCGTGATGGGCCGTCACCGTGATGCGGAAGAACCTCGGGAACGCGGTCCCCGGGTACTCGATGACCGGCGCCAGAAGCCCCTCGTCAAAGAGCCGTGATTGAACGACGTCCATCCGCGAAGACGGCTCCAGCGCGAAGGTAAAAATCGGGACTCGATCGGGCAGAATCGGAAGCCCAAGCGCGATCAGTCCCGCACGCATGTGATCCGTGTTTGAACGCAGGCGGTCGATCAACGACGGCTCGCGTTCAAGCACGCGAAGAGCGGCCCTGGCGGCGTGGGCGATCGGGGGCGGGACGGGAGTTGTGCCGCGGTAGATGCCGGATTCCTGCTGGACGCGTTGGATCCGGTGGCGTGGGCCGAGGATGGCGCCGCCGTAGCAGCCGAGTCCCTTTCCCAGCGTCGTCGTGACGCAGACCCGGTCATCGGAGACGCTGAAGTGTCGGCAAGTGCCGCGCCCACCGGGGCCAAGAACGCAAAGACCGTGGCAGTCATCGACGACCAGCAGGCCGTGATCGGGGAGAGCGCGGAGCAGCTTGTCGACCGGGGCGATCGAGCCGTCGGCGGCGAACACGCCGTCGGTATAGATCACCACGCCGCGATCCGAATGCTGCGCGACCAGCTCGGCTGCCTTGGCGGCGTTGAGGTGCTCGAACGGAAGAACGGACAGACCCGCGGCGGTGAGCGCGTGCGTGACGCTTCGATGGCTCCGGGAGTCGACAACGGCCACCGCGAATTCTTCCGTGAGAGTCTGGGCCAATGCCATGTTGGCCGTATACCCCTCTGGCGTCAGGATCGCCGACTCGAAGCCCATGAATGCGGCAAGCTCGCGTTCGAGCGCCTCATGGGTCGTTGTGTTGCCGGTGGTCTCTCGGGAGGCTGTGGTGGACAGGCCCAGCACCTCAACCGATTCTCTCATCGCCAGGCGGACCTCGGGATGGTGGGCCAGGCCGACGTAATTGCACCCGCCGAACGCGAGGAACTCTCGCCCCTGGATTGTGACCGAAGTCGCGGAGCTGGCCTGAATTGGGATCCGTCCCATCGCACCCATCCTTGACGCCTGGCGTCACCGATCGATTCGCACACGCGGGCGATCGGTTGCTCGCATCATTGCCCTCTCCATCGGCCGATGTCGAGGCGATGCATCGAACGATCGATCAGCCGGGCTGGATCACCCGGTCGAGACGACCCCCCGCATCGAGCAGCAAGTTATTCGCCGTCGCCGCGTCGACGCCCCGGCGTTGCATGACGATCGCTGCCTTGACGCTCCCGTCGGCGGCCGAAAGCAACCTGAACGCCTCTTCCCGAGACAGGCCCGTGGCCATGCTGATGATGCGGGCGGCACGGTCACGGAGCTTGTCGTTCGTCGCGCGGAGATCGACCATCAGGTTCTCGTACACACGCCCCGATCGGACCATCAGCGTGGTCGAGATCGTGTTGAGCGCGAGCTTGGTGGCCGTCCCCGCCTTCATGCGGGTCGAACCCGTGATGACCTCCGGGCCGGTCTTGAGAACGATGAAGTGATCGCAGTAGGGCGGGGGATCGATATTGACGCACACGATCATCGCCGTTAGGGGGCGGCTTCCCTTGCCGGCTTTGGACTTGCAATACTCCAACGCTCCGAGCACATAGGGCGTTGTGCCGCCCGCGGCGATGCCGACGACGGCGTCGTCGCCTGTGAGCCCAAGCGATTCGAGCTCGGGCCAGGCGCCGCGGGGGTCATCCTCCTTTCCCTCGCTGGAGCGACGAAGGGCCGCATCGCCGCCGGCGATGATGCCGACGACCTTTCCGGGATCGACCTGGAACGTTGGCGGTGCTTCGGAGGCGTCGAGCACGCCGAGCCGTCCCGAAGTTCCGGCGCCGACGTAGATCAGCCGGCCGCCCCGGAGGAATCCGGGCTCGATGGCCGTGATCAGCTTGGCGATCAGGTGATCCGCCCGCTTCATCGCCCTGAAAACTTCCCGGTCCTCCTCTTGAATCAGGTCGACGCACTCACGCACCGAGAGCTCGTGCAGGCGCGTGGAGTTGGGGTTTCGCTGCTCGGTGAGCAGTCCGGCGCGATCAGGAGGCAAGTTGTGAGTAGTCATGCGACGTCTCTGCTTACGGCGGGTAGCACCACGCCCCGGCCCGCGGCGCGGGAAACGATACGCCGGTTACCTCCGGCAGCGTGATCGGGACGCCGTCCTGGCAGAGCGCGCCCAGCACCGCGAAACACATGGCTTCACGCGCGTGCACCGGCACACCGAGTGAATCCAATCGCAGGCACGGGACCCCGGCGGCTCTCTCGATGGCGGCGGTCAGAACCGGGTGAAACGCTCCGCCCCCGGCCAGGAACGCCTCCCGGACACGGTGCGCCGCCGGGAGCTTGGCCACGCCTCGCCCGATCACAACTGCAATGGCCTCGCACGCGGTCCGTGCAACATCCCGCGGCGAGAGGTGCGTCGCGCACCGCAGGCTCTGGGCCATGTCATCGCCGTCACCCAGCGATCGACCGGAGCGAGCCTGCAGATCCAGTTGTCGAGTCAGTGCATCGAACAATTCGCGGTTCACGCGTCCGCCCGCCGCCGCCACGCCGTCCTTGTCAAAGGGAGCCTGGAGCCGATCGCGCGCGATGGCGTCGAGGAGTTGATTGCACGCGCAGATGTCAAATCCGAGCACAGCATCATGCGAGGCTCCCGACGGCAGCAGCGTCATATTGGCGAACCCGCCGAGGTTGATAATGGCGCGGGTGCGATCTGCGGCTCGGAAGAGAATCCAATCGGCGATCGGTGTGATGGGAGCGCCCTGCCCCGCCATGGCGACGTCCATCGCGCGAAGATCGAAGACAACGGGGCAGCGCCATCGGGCCGCGATGGGCGCGGGTTGCAGGAGTTGCCAGCTCCGCCCGCGGGGAGACGCGGGAGCGTGCATGACCGTTTGCCCGTGGGCGCAGACGAGGTCCGGGGTGCGATTCGTGACGACCCGTGCGATCGCCGAGGCGTGGAGTTCGCCGAGGGCCCACGAAGCATCCGCGATTTCGCGGGCGGAGAGCTTTTCCTCGGACGCGATTCGGCGGAGCGTGTGCGCAAGCTCGCCGAGGGGCTCGGAGTGGAAGGCCAGGAGCACGCCGCGCATGTCGAAACCGGAGCCGCTGATCCGAACCATCGCGACATCAAGGGCGTCGATGCTCGTGCCGGTCATGCAGCCGACGACGAAGCGATCGCTTCCCACGTGAGCGTCGGGCCGACCCGCAAGCGTTAGGGCTTGCGGCTCGCGAACTCGCGGGGCTCGGTGTGGGGTCTGGCTCACGCGCTATCCCCGAATCGCTCGAGAATCTGCCGGTAGAAGGCCAGACTCTGCGACAAGCCACCCTCACGCGATCGCATTCGCCACAGGCGAGCGTGCTCATCCATGATGGCGCGGAGACGTGCGGCCAGGCGTGCCCGATCGCCCGCACCCATGCCTCGTGAGTCCCGCCGGAGGTAGCCACGCTCGGCGGCAAAGGTCGCTACATCCAGTGTGTGTCTCATTTCGTCGCGTACCAGCGGCGAGAGCCCGGAAGGAACTCGGTCGCTCAGATCACGCAGCCTTTCCAGCGTCGCGCCCCACTCGCGTGGTTCGCCGACGTGGGTATCCTCGCCGAGCTTCTTGTGCATGTCGATGAAGATGGCGGTCTGGTTGAGAAGCCGTGACGGCCTGCCCGGGCGAGAGAGCTCGCCGCAGGTCTCGCGCAGGGGCAGGTCCGCGTCGCCGAGCTCGTCGATGTACTCGGCGAGCAACCCTGTCGTGTCGCCGAGCGCGTGCAACGACGTTGCGAGCGGCTCGGCGTCGGGTCGTGAGGCGTCCCAGGCCGCTTGGGACGCGTGGCCGAGCGCGTTCAGGGTCAGGGGCCATTGCTGCTGGTGCCCTGTGTCGCCCCAGTCGCACACGAGGAAACCCGTCGCGCCGTATTCCACGCCGGCCCGTGCGGCGTTGTTGATGTTGCCGCGTCGCTCGGTGGTGCGCGATGTGATCGTGCGCCACGTCGACGTGCCCGGGCACACCCACGCCTCGCGTCCGTGCTCGCGCAAGGCTTGTCCCCAACGATCGAACGGCGATTGCGGCTCATAACCCCACGCCAGCGCGATGATCTCCCGTGGCACATCCCCGATCGCTTCGGGGTGTGAGAGTGCGATGTCACCCCAGAACATGGCCCGCCGCCCTCGGGAACGCACGAGAGTGTCGATCCGCGAGACGAAGTCCAGATACACCGCGGCACGTCCGCGCGAGGCGACCGCGTCCTTCGATCTCCCGAACGCGATGTCGTAGGTCTCGTCGCACCCGATATTGACCAGAGGGGACGAGAAGCAGGGGAGTAGCTCATCCAGCAGGCTTGCCACGAACCGGTCCGACGCCGCGTCGGTCGGGCAGATCGAATGCGGCCCGTGTCGAGGCCAGACATCAAACATCCAGTCGCCGTGCGTTTCAGCAAGCGGGGCAAACTTCGGCGTGTTCAACCACGCGTGAAGGTGCCCGAAGCAGTTCTGGTTCGCGGAGAGCTCGACACCGAGCCGCCTGCAATGCTCGTCGAGTCGGCGGACATCATCCGGCGTCATCGGGTCACAGCCCCGCCACACATCCTCGGCGAAGGAGTAGGCGAACGTGTGCTCGGTGTAGAGTTGCAGATGGTTGAACTTGAGGGAGGCCAGGCGATCGACGGCCTCAAAGAGGTGCGTCATCGTTGGCACGCGCGTGCGAGAGATGTCGAGCATGACGCCACGCGTCGGGTAGGACGGCTCGTCCTCGATGCGCAGGCACGGGAGCAATCGGAGGCCGGCCTCTCGCGGGGCGATCGCCAGCAACTGCCGGAGCGTGAAGAGCGCCAGACGCACCCCGGCGACATGCGCGGCGTCGATCGTGATGCCCCGAGTGTCGATCGTGAGGGTGTATCGCTGGCTGGCGATACAGCGCCATCCCTCGCCGGGCGTGTCGACCACGCCTCCGGGAACTCGGCACTCGATGGCGGGCTCGCCGGGCCCGGCCGGGCGCACGGATTCGCCCATGCAGCCCTCGGCCATCCCGCGCAGCGCCGCGTCGCGCACGGGCACGCCGCCTCCCTTGTCGGCAACGCGACAGACACCGGCGTGGCGCTCGAGTTGGCGCGGCATCGGAAGCAGGATGATCGTGTGTTCACGCTCGCCCATGATGTCTCTTCCCGGCGCCGGCCTGGCAAACCACAAACGAAACGATCGTCCCGATGACGAGCTGCCAAGGGAACGCGAATCGAATCTTGACCGAATCGCTGAGCCCAAGCCAGCCGATCCATTGATCCATGACCTCGGGTCGGCTTGCCAGGACCGTGATGAACCCCGCGAAGAGCGCCGCGACCGCACTGGCGGTGTTCCCACGCTTGGTGAAGAGAGCCGAGAAGAACACGCCGAGCAGCCCCGCGTACGCAAAGTTCATCACCGAGAGCACGAAGCCGATGATCGACTGGCCGGAGTGCTCCTTCCAGGGGATGCAGACCAGCGCGAACGCACCGAGCACCACGCCCCAGGCGGCGGTCGCGATCCGACCCACGCGCAGGTAATGTCGTTCCTCCCGGCCGGGGAATCGTGGGCGATACACGTCGGACACAAACGTGCTCGACATGCTGTTGAGGCCCGAGTTGATCCCCGCCGGGCCGGCGGCCATCACGCCCGCGATCATCAGCCCCGCCGCCCCGCCCGGCATTTCACGCATGATGAATCCCAGCAGGACTTCGCTCGATTTTCCGGGCGGAGCCCCCGCCGGGTGCGACATCAGGTCGGGGCGCTGGTAGTACACCCACAGGAAGAGACCAAGCACCATGAACAGCCCGACCGTGGGGATCGCGACGAGTATGCCGGTGATGACCGATCTGCTCCCGGCCGCGGCGGACTTGCAGGTGAGCATGCGTTGCACGAGGTCCTGGTCCGTGCCGTGGCTCGCCAGCGCGATGAGCACGAACCCGGTCAGGATCGTGAAGATGTTCATCTCGCTGGCCCAGTCAAAGCCGCCCGCGCCCATGGCCGTGGGGAAGAGTGTGAGCTTGCTGGTGCCGTCGGGACCGCCGTGCGAGAGCGCTTCGACGACCTGCCCCCAAGGGGCCGATACGCGCGACGCGAGGATCGCGATCGCGACCACCGCCGCCCCGAGGTACACGCACACCTGCAGGACGTCGGTCCAGATGACGCTGGTGATGCCCCCGGCGAGGGTGTAGACGATCCCAAACGCCATGAAGGCAGCGATGGAGATGGCCAGGTGGTTGCTGCTGGTGTCGCCGAAGATCGCCATGCAGACCGGGATGGCCCCGATGTAAACACGCGAGCCGCTGGCGAACACACGCCCGATCATGTAGGCCCAGCTCGCGGCCAGCTTCGCGCCCGGTCCGAAGCGGCGCTCCAACAACTGATACGGCGTGGTCACCCCGAGCCGGTAATACGCGGGGATGAAGAACAGGGCGAGAACAACCGCCGCGATCACGCTCCCGATGTTGGTCGAAAGATAGACGATGCTCCCGGTGTAGGCCTGCTCGGGCACGCCGGTGAAGGTCGCGGCGGACTGGGCGGTCGCCAGGATCGAGACCGCGACCGCCCACACGGGCATCGAGTGGTCGCCGACGAAATATCCTTCGCTCGAGAGCCGCTTGCGCTTGGCACGCCAGGCGAAAAACGCGCCCGAACCGACGAGGAGCACGAAGTACGCCGCGAGCACCAGCCAGTCGCCAACGCCGAGGCGTGCGGCGTCATTGACTTGGCCAAGCGTTGCGATCATCGCGACGGAGGTACCAGGTGATGAAAGGCTGAGATCGAAAACGGGCGGCCTCCTGCCGGTGTCGATGGGCACACGCCTCCGCGTGGGCGCAGGAGTCTATCGGCAAGACAAGCCCGTTGGGCGTACGCACGATGGGGGTGAGGGGTCGGCCGGTGCAGCCAGTGACCGAGCGCGAGACACGATGGCGAAGCCGTCGCCGGCCGCACCACACGGTCGCCTGCAAAAAAGAAAAAAGTCGGCTGCGTGTTTCCGCCCGCGGCCGACCGAGATTAGGAGAGAGACAGTCCTTTTCGAGGTTCCGGGCGTTTCCACCCGTTGCCTCCAGAAAAGCCGACTGCGTGTTTCCGCCCGCAGCCGACCGAGATTAGGAGAGAGACAGTCTTTTTCGAGGTTCCCGGCGCTTCCGCCGGTTGCCTCCAAAAGAGTCGGCTGCGTGTTTCCGCCCGCGGCCGACCGATGAGGAGAGAGACAGTTCGTTTGAAGGTTCTTGACGTTTCCGCCCGTCGCCTTCAGGAAAGCCGACTGCGTGTTTCCGCCCGCAGCCGACCGATGAGGAGAGAGACAAGACAACGGAAACATGCCACAGGTCTGTGCCAATGCCAGGAAAGTCATCACTTTGTTTTTCAGATTTGCAGATTCAGTTCGGAACCGTCGAAAAGGCAGCTATTTACGGTGTGCTCCGAGGCCCGATAGGTGATCGGCCGCCGTCGTGGACGCATCTGTATTCGCAAGCTGTTCGGTACACCTGGAGTGGTCGAATTCCGTAAGATTGAGCGTGGAGAGTCTTCCTGAGTCAGTTGGGTCGGGGAAGGCCGATCGGGCCGAGGGGGGCTCGCGCCTTACGCGTGCCTGGGCCATCGCGTCGTCTGCCGCCCGACGCTACCCGCGACATCTCGCCCACAGCCTGTCGCACTCGATCAGGCTGAGCCTGCGCGGCGCCTCGGGTTCACACTCGGTCAGCATCGCGTCCGCGGCGCGACCCGCTTCGGAACGTCTGGCCGCGACTTGGCTTGGGCACGCCGCCGTACTTCTGAATCTCAACGGCATGACGGTGCTGACGGACCCGGTTTTCTCGGATCGGATCGGCATGCGATTCGGGCCTTGGACCCTGGGGCTGCGTCGCCACGCGCCGGCCCCGACCCACGAACTCCCTCCCATCGACCTGATCCTCATCTCACACTCGCACTTTGACCACCTCGACCGCCCGACGCTCCGACGCTTGGTCGATCGGAACACGCGGATCATCACCGCGGCCAACACCAAGCGCCTGATCCCCGCGGGCTTCGGTGAGGTGATTGAACTCCCGTGGGATCGCGCGACCAACGTCAACGGCCTGCGCGTCGCCGCCATGAAGCCTAAGCACTGGGGCGCGCGGACGGCGTGGGATCGGCACCGCGGATACAACAGCTACGTCATCGAGGGCCCGTCCGCACGTGTGCTCTTCGCCGGCGACACGGCCTACACCGACGCGTTCAGAGGTGTGCGCTCACAGCTTGCGATTTTCGGCATCGGCGCGTACGACCCGTGGATCGCCAACCACGCCAACCCCGAGCAGGTGTGGGATATGTTCGAGCAGATGCCGGGGGAGTTTCTCCTGCCGATCCATCACTCGACGTTTGAGCTGAGCGACGAGCCCGCCCATGAGCCGATGGCCAGGCTGCTGAGGGCGGCGGGTGACGATGCCGCACGGATCGTCGGGATGACGCTGGCGAGTCCCTGGAGGATGTAACGGACGTTCGAGGATCCTCGCGGCGCAAGCACCGCTCGCCCGTGGGGAGAGAACTCTTCAGAGCAGAGGACCGAGCAATTGGGCCGTATTGTCGAGGAATCGACCGGCCAGCGATCGCCTGGACCACTGATCGCGGGTGACTTCGACGGAACGATCGATGTAGGACACCTGCAGGAACCGGAGCATGCTCGCCAGGTCGTCGTCGTAGATGAAGAGAGAGATCTCGTAGTTGAGAAAGAAGCTCCGCATGTCGAAGTTCGCGGACATGACCAGCCCGACGCGTCGGTCGATCGTCACGGTTTTGCTGTGCAGGAGTCCCGCCGTGAAATGGCGGATGCGCACCCCCGCGTCGAGCAGCTCGTGGTAGTGGGACCTCCCCGCGGCGCACACGATCGGATGGTCGGAGTGGGCGGGGAGCACCAGCGTCACCTCGACGCCGCGTCTTGCCGCCACGACGATCGCGGTCTTGATCGCCTCGTCGGGCACGAAGTACGGGGTCGTCATGATGAGTTCATCGCGCGCGGAGTGGATGGTCGCGAGCAGCGCGTGGTTGATCGCCTGTGGGTCCATGCCCGGTCCGGTCGGGAGCACGTGCACGATCGAGGGTCCGTCCGGCGCCCGCTCATCGAGTTCGAGCAGGCTGGAAAGCTGCGCCTCGACCTCGGCGACGTCATCGTCGCTGTCGAGAAGCCAGTCGGAAAGAAACGCCGTCTGCAGCGCCTGCACGGCCGGGCCGCGGAGCCTCAGGGTCGCGTCGACATACAAGCCCACCTTCTTCGACACTCGATGCTTGAATCCCGGGTCGACCAGGTTGTGGCTTCCCGCGTAGGCGACGCTCCCGTCGATCACCGCGATCTTTCTGTGGTTGCGAAGGTCCACGCGGGCAAAGAGCACTCGGAGCGGATTGACGGGGAGCGCTTCGACCAGTTCGACTCCGGCCGCCGCCATCCTCTCCCACGTCTCGCTCCCGACAAAGTCGAGGCTTCCGACCGCATCAACCAGCACGCGGCACCTCACGCCTCGCTTGGCCGCGCGAGCCAAGGCGTCCGCCACGTCCCCGGCGCGTCCCCCCTCACCCCAGATGTAGTAGACCATGTGACAGGTGCGTTGGGCGGCGTTGATGTCATGGACGAGCTTGGTGATCAGTTCGTCCCATTCGCTCACGATCTCGACGCTGTTGCCCGAGAGTGGGGGGGTTCCGCTCGAGAGCGAGCAGAGCGACGCGATGTGCTCGTAGGGTGACATCGACTCCGGAAAGTCCCGCGTGCCTCTGGTCCAAAGCGGGGCGGCATGGGCCATGATCTCGGCGGCCAACTTCTGGGCGCGAGCGGCTCGCCGGCTGCCGAGGCGATTCTCGCCGACGAGCGCATACGCCACCCAGCCGACGACCGGGACGAGAAGGAGCACAAGAAGCCACGCCAGCGTGGTGGGAACAGGAGTCCGCCGGACGATCACCCTCAGGGCCAGCGCGATGCGCACGAGCCAGTCCAACCCGAAGAGAGTCCAGGAGATCCAGGCGTAATCGCCCACGCGGTCCTCCGGGGCGTACGTGAACTCGGGCGCGGGCCCATCCGTGGATTGCCTTGGCGTGCCGGCAACGTTACGGCCGCCGGCGCCCTCACTTGAGGAACAACTCGGCCTTCCCCGCGTGCGACGTCAGTTCAACCGGGTACATTCCGTTCTTGAGCACTCCTGACACCTGGCCCGGATCGCGGTACAGCCATCCCAGGCGGGTTCGCCCGGCATGGACCACGACCTGACCCTTTCCGTCGGCCTTGCCCTGGAATGACATGTCCGAGTCTCCGCCGCAGATGAGCTGAACGCTGCCCACGCTCGACTCGAGGCGCACCGGCCCGGAAACGGCGCCGGACGTCGAAACCTCGACTCGTCCGGCAAGGCGGGACCAGCGCCCCGCGACGGCTTCGTTCTTCACATCAATCGCGCCGCTGACGCCCTTGATGATGACATCGCCGCCGCCGTTGACCACCCGCACGCCCGCGCACGACGGCACTCGGATTCTGACACTGACGGCACGCGGGAACTCGGAGTTTCGGACCGAGATGACGCGCAGGATCGAGCCACCCTCTCCCACCTGACGCGTCGCGGCCACCCACGGGCCGACCTTTCCGGTCTTTTCCGGCTCGTTGGGAGCGGCCGACTGATCGAACGCATAGGCCTCGACCACCGGCTCGGTCAGCTTCGGATCGACGTCGATCCGGACATCCCCGGCGTGATTATCAACGTCGACCGCCAGGGGGCCGGAACCAGGCAGCATGCTTCCCGTAATCTCAACGCGGTTGGCGCGAGGGCTCGATGTGCAGCCGCCGCCGAGTGCGGCAAGGGAAAGCGCGACGAGCAAGAACAGACCGGGTGCAGCGCGGGTCATCAGGAATACTCCCCAGGGCGGCCGAGGTCCGGCCGCGGTCGAGCAATGTATCGGCCCGATCGGTGCCCGTCATCCGCACACTTGCTCAATCCCCAAACGGGGGCTTGACAGGCCCATCCAGAGTTCGCCTATCATAAAGATCGGCTAACACGCCGGACGGTCGGCGTGTGGGCGAAGGCGGTGCCGTGCCCGGAGCATTCCGACACGCCCGCTGGATGCGCAGAATCTCCCAGTTCTCCGCCGGCGTGGCCGACGGAGCGATGGTGTCATGATCGTGTTCACGCAAAGTTTGTTCAATTCGAGGACCAGACCGTGCGGCGGCGAGTCGCGCTCAGCGAATCGCACGATCCGACGATGTTGAGGTGTTCGAAGCGAGGCACGGAGATTCGGCAAATCCAGCGTTGGCCTGAGGGGTTCTGGCGCGTGCCATGAGTGCCGCGCGGTCTCGAGGACGAGATCGACGCGGAGGAGGCGTGCGTATGACCAACGCGCAGTTCGTTCTGGCGGTGATCGAGCCGCTGGAAATGGCGCTCATCGTGATCGGCGTGCTCGTGGGTGGTGTGGTCGGCGCCCTTGCTTATCGCGCGATCGCGGCCCGGCGGCTGGCGGAAGCCGAGACCAGGGGCAAGGAAATCGTCGCTCGGGCCGAACGAGACGCGGCGGCGGCGGCGGAAAAAACACGTATTGACGCCGAGAAATCGCTGCTCGAGCGCAAGGCCAAGATGGAAGCCGAACTCGAGGCGTCGCGCCAGGAGGTACGGGAGGCGGAGCGCCGAATCGCCAAGCGAGAGGATTTGTTCGATCGCAAAGAGGAATCACTGGCCCAACGCGAGGCGAACATGAATCGCCAGGCCGACTCGATCCGCGCCCGCGAGGAGAGAGCCGCCCAGCGAGAGGCCGAGCTGAACACGCTGATCAACGAGCAGACGCAGAAGCTCCACCAGATCTCCAGTCTCAGCAAGGATCAGGCCCGGGAGATGCTCCTGGAACGGGTGGGGAACGAATGCCGCCAGGAAGCGGCCAAGGTGGCGCGTAAGATCGTCGAGGATGCGGAGCACGAAGCCAAGGAGAAGGCCCGAGAGATCACCATCATGGCCGTGCAGCGATACGCCGGAGAGCACGCCTCCGACGGGACGGTCCGCACCGTCGAGATTCCAAGCGACGACATGAAGGGACGCATCATCGGGCGCGAGGGACGAAACATCCGCGCGATAGAAAAGGCGACGGGCGTCGACATCATCGTCGACGACACGCCCGGCGTGATCGTCGTCTCGTGCTTCGACAAGGTGCGGCAGGCGGTCGCGGTGGAGGCCCTTCGCCGCCTGGTTCAAGACGGACGCATGCACCCGTCGAGGATCGAGGAAGTCGTCGAGAAGGTCAGGGGAGAGGTCAACGAGTCCATCCTCCGCTACGGCAAGGAGGCGGCGCTCGAGGTCAACCTCCGCGGCCTGCACCCAAAGATCATCGAGGCGATGGGCAAGCTCCACTATCGCACGAGCTACGGACAGAACGTGCTGCGTCACTCCATCGAGGTCGGCTACCTCTGCCAGATCATCGCCGACCAGCTCGGGCTCGACGGCACGCTCGCGCGACGATGCGGTTTCCTCCACGATATCGGCAAGGCGATGGACCACGAGATGGAGGGCGGACATCCCAAGATCGGCATGGACTTCGCCAAGCAGTTCGGCGAGAAAGAGGCCGTCCTCAACGCCATCGGTGGGCACCACGGCGACATCCCCGCGACCACCTTCTACACGCCCATCGTCATGGCGGCCGACGCGGTCTCCTCCGCTCGCCCCGGCGCCCGTCGCGAGAGCATGGAGAAGTACGTGCAGCGCCTCACGGAGTTGCAGGACATCGCGCTGGGGTATCCGGGCGTTGAAGAGGCGTACGCGATCCAGGCCGGACGCGAGGTGCGCGTCATGGTCGACGCGTCCAAGGTCGGCGACGACGAGGCGTTCCTGATCGCCCACAACATCGCCAAGCGAGTCAGCGAGGAAATGACCTTCCCGGGCGAGATCCGCGTGACGGTTCTTCGGGAGACGCGAGCGATCGAGTACGCGAGGTAAGGGTTACTTTCACTGCCCCCGCCTGGCGTTCCACGACCAGTCGAGCGTGCGGTCGAAGACCGTGACCTGCGCCGATTGCAGGAACCTGCGGGCCAGCCGCTCCATCGCGATGCGTTCCTCGCGCAGCTTTACACGTTCCCGCGCGCGCTCCTCGGCGTCCGCCGGCGGCGACACGGCGGCCAACGACCCCTCGCACAGCAGCAGCGCGTAGCCGTTCTCCAGCCGAATGATCGGTGACAACTCGCCCGGCGTCAGCTTTGCAACGGCCTCTCGAACGGCGAGCGCGTAATTCGAGTCGGCCGCGCTGAGCGGCTCGATCTCCCCGCCGCGGGATGCGGAAGGATCGAACGAGATCAAGGCGGCTTCTTCCGCGAACCTTCTGGAGCGATCGGCCGCCGACGTTGCTTCCAGCCTTGTCCGGGCCGCGATCGCATCGCTCTCCGCGGGCGTAACGATGATTCGGACCCGGGTTCGCGGCCCGTACTTCACGTTCAGCTCGGCGCGAACGTCGGCGTCGCTGACCTGAATCTCGTCGCGCACCAGGCGGCGCAGTCCCGCGTTGCGCTCGATCAGTGCCTTGAACCTTGAGGGCCCCAACCCTCTCGCCTGCTGAACTCGCCGCATGGCGACGGCCAGTTCAGCTTCGCTCAGCGTGTGGTCGGTCGCCACCGCCATATTGCGTCTCTCGGCGTCAAGCTCGCTTGGATCGAGTTTCAGGCCGCGGGCAGTTAGCTCCTTCTCGACCTGACGAGAGACCGCGAGTTCCTCCAGCACGGTCCCGCCCGCGTACTCTGACATCCACGCGTAGAGATCGTCGGCGTACACAGGCTCTCCGGCGACTGTCGCGATGGGGCGATCATCATTCCGCGCCTGCGCCGTCCGACCACCGGGCTTTGCCGTTTGGGCGGCAGCGGGGGAGTTGGATTCTGAATCGCTGAATTGATGATCGCCAGCCCCCGCGCATGCAGCCAGCAGGGAAAGCCCTGCGATCTCAGGGATTCGCGTCCAAAATCGCGTCGAACCGAACTTCATGCAAACCTCCGTGGTCTGGATCAACCGATGCAGAATCTGAGCGTATCGGTAGTCTCTGGTGTCCGCCGGGGTGCCTCGGCGTGCGGATTGGGTCTATGGATCAGGGGTGCGGTCATGAGCGAGGACCAACGCGACTCGATCGAATCAACTTCGTCCACCGCCGTCTCAGATTCCGGCTCGCCCGTCAAGACAGAACCCGCCGCGACCTTGTGCCCGTACTGCGGCTCGATCACGCCGACCGGCGCGCGCTGTTCTCACTGCCGCGGTCTGCTCGATCCCCTCTCGCGCCAGGCGACCACGAACACCATGGGCCCGTGGTTCGTCCGCGATGAAGCTCAGCCCTTCAGGCCCGGCTGCTCGTACCACACGCTCGTCTCGCTGATTGATCGCGGCAAGGTTGCTCGTACGACGATCATCCGAGGGCCGTCGACACGCCAATTCTGGATGTTCGCGGGAAAGGTGCCCGGCGTGGCTCATCTGCTGGGCGTTTGTCACAACTGCCAGGAAGAGGCACACGCCGACGACTTTGCGTGCAACAACTGCGGCGCGGTGTTCACGGCCGAGGAAGACCGCCAACGACTGGGGCTGGGGCCACTCATGGAAGTGCCCGGACAGTCCTTACCCGAAGACAAGCCAACCTCGGCCAGAACAAGCGCGGCCCACTCCCCGCGTGGGCAGACATCGCCCGCGGCGCCGATGATCGCCATCGCCGACGACGCGGCCGCATGGGGAACCCCTCCGCGAAAGTCCTCAGGAATGCTGGTGGGGGGTGTGGTGTTGACCATCGCCGCGCTCGCCGCCGCCGGATACGCCGTCAAGACATGGCTGGACGCCAGCCGTCCGCCCACGATCGAGCCAGCCAGGATCGCCGAGCCGGCGACTGTTGAGCCCACGACCGGCGCTGTGGATGCCGCGCCGGCACCTCCGGCCTACACGCCGGAGCAGACACCAGCCGCAACGACGCCCGATACAGGCGCAACACCTGCGCCGTCCGCAGAGCCCGCGTCTCTCCCCGCGAGTGCCCAAGAGGAATCGGTCGACATCGCGTGGATCACGGCCTGGCGTGACGCCCGCGGACTCCCGTGACGAACGTTCGTCGTATCGACACGCCGGCGGTACAGTTCCGCATGGGCCCCAGGCCGGATTCCGTTGTCATCGTCGATGCCGACCGAGAACCCCTTCTCTCGGCCGCGGCACGACTGTTTATCGAATACGCTCAGAGTTTGCCGTTTTCTCTCGAGTATCAGGGGTTCTCTGGCGAACTTGCCGGCCTGCCGGGCAAGTACGCGCCTCCGACGGGCGCGATCCTTCTGGCGGTTGACGCGGACCGTCCTCTCGGCTGCATCGCGATCAGGCCCCACACCGCCTGTGAGTGCGAGATCAAGCGCTTCTACGTCACGCCCGACGCCCGAGGGCGGGGAATCGGCCACCAGCTCCTCTCCGCGGCGGTGCGACGTGCGAGCGGCCTCGGCTATCGCTCGATTTGCCTGGACTCCTCCCAAGACATGCGTGCGGCCCGGAGGACGTATGAGGTCGCGGGGTTTCGGCCGTGCGATCGATACAACGACGATCCAGACCCGACGACCGTCTACTACCGGCTGGTGTTGGTCGAGAGGTCGGAGCGGGCTGAATAGCGACGGGGTCAATCCGGCTGGTGTAGAGCACGCCTGTTCTACATAACATATATTATAGGACGTTGTGGAAGCAGATTCGACTCCGATCTTCTGGCGAATCGCCCGCGATCTGGTACGTTGGCGATTCTCATGGGTGCAGTCAATCGTCGGCTAGCGACCGCGCTATCGAAACTCCGGCCATTCTGGTGGTGGCTGTTCTGGTTCTATTGCGCGTGGTTCAGCGTTGTCACGGTCTGCGGCATCTGGGACCAGGTCCGGGCACACTGGCCAATCTCGGTCGCCATGGCGGCAGGCTCATACGTCGCCGGCGCCACGCCCATGGGGGGTGGAACCATCGGGTTCCCGATCCTGGTGCTGTTGTTCGATCAGCCCGCTTCCTTGGGGCGTTCTTTCAGCTTCTGTATCCAGTCCATCGGCATGGCATCGGCCGCCGTGTTCCTGATCAGTTCCCGCGCGCCGATCGCATGGCGGATGCTGCTGGCGTCGATGGCCGCGAGTGCGGTTGTCATCCCGTTCACTCTGGCTTTTATCGTTCCCGCGGTGAACGACCTGTACATCAAGCTGACCTTCGCGTGCCTGTGGGCGGCGTTTGGTGTGATGACGCTGGCCAAAGTCGGAGATCTCACTCGCGCGCATCACCCGGGTCATGCGAGTGCGCTGATGGACATCTTGCTTGGGCTCATCGTCGGAGTGTTCGGGGGCGTGTCAACGGGCCTCACGGGCGTCGGAATCGACATGATCCTCTACACCGTCCTGGTGCTGATGTACCGCTCCGAGATGCGGACCGCGATCGGAACCAGCGTGATCATCATGGCGTTCGGCTCGCTCGTCGGCGTCGTGTCGAGCAGCATCATGGGACGCCTGACCGCCGAGGTGTTTTACAACTGGGCCGCGGCGGCGCCCATCGTGGCGGTCGGGGCCCCGTTCGGAGCGCTCATGATGCGGATTGTTCCGCGCGGTTTCACGCTGATCTTTGTGGCGTTGCTCTGCGTCGGTCAGTTTGTCTGGACGCTGGTGGAAGAAAAGCCCGCCCTGGGGACGGTCGCCGTTGCCGTGGGAGCGGTCGGGGCGGCGAACCTGCTGTTCATGTGGATGTACTTCGTGGGCGGACGGATCGTTCGCAAGCACCACGGAAGCCCGGTCAGTGCGGCGGGCGAGGCGCCCGCGCGCTGATTCCCGCGTCGTACACTTGCCCATCATGCATCGTTCGCAGACAGTCGCTCCCATCGAGATTGCCGACGCACCCCTTTCCATCCCGCAGGTGATAGGGATCGCCCGAGAGAATCTCGTCGCGCGGCTTTCGGATGGGGCCCGCGCCCGCATCGATCACGCTCGCGCCGTGGTCGAACGCGCCACCAGGGACGGGCTGCCCCACTACGGCGTGAACACGGGCTTCGGTTCCCTGGCACGCAAGCGCATTGGCGCCGATGACCTTCGCGAGCTGCAGCGAAACCTCGTGCGTTCGCACGCCGCGGGGATTGGCGCGCCCCTTGCGACCGATACGGTGCGTGCGATGATGGTCTTGACAGCAGCGTCGCTGGCGAGGGGGCACTCCGGCGTTCGGGTCGAGATCGTGGAGCGATTGATCTCCATGCTGAATGGCGGGCTCACACCCGTGGTGCCCTCCATCGGTTCGGTCGGGGCGTCGGGCGATCTTGCGCCGCTGTCTCACATCGCGCTCACACTCATCGGCGAAGGTGAGGTCGTCGTCGACGGCCGTGTGCAGCCCGCCGGGGCGGCCATGCGAGCCCGCGGCATCGAGCCTGTGACGCTCGAAGCCAAGGAGGGCCTCGCGCTCATCAACGGCACGCACCTCATGGCCGCGCAGGGCGCCCTGGCGTGCCATGATTTCGCGATGCTGTTCCGCGCCGCGCTCGTCGCGGGCGCGATGTCGATCGACGCCTGCCGCGCCACCGACGCCTTTCTCGATCCGCGGGTTCATGAGGTTCGCCGCCAGCCGGGGCAGGCGCTGGTCGCGAAGGAGCTGGCGCGCCTGATGCACGGGAGCCAGATCGTTCGTTCCCACATCGAGAACGATCCGCGAGTGCAGGACCCCTACTCGCTCCGGTGCATGCCGCCGGTCATGGGCGCCGCGTGGGACGCGTTCCAGCACGTCAGGGGAGTGATCGAGCGAGAGCTCGGCGCGGTGACCGACAATCCGCTCGTGTTTGCCGAGCCCGACGCGATCGTCTCCGCCGGAAACTTCCACGGCATGCCGCTGGCGATCCCGCTCGATCTTCTCACGATCGCGGTGTCGCACGTCGCGGGCATCAGCGAACGGCGCACGTACCTCATGATCGCAGCGACCGATCCCGAGGCCCACCTGACGGCGTATCTCTCTCCCAAGCCCGGCCTGCACAGCGGCCTCATGATCGCGCAGTACACCGCCGCCGCCGCGTGCAACGAGATCATCGGGCTCGCGACTCCCGCCAGCGTGTCGAACATCCCGACCAGCGCGGGCACGGAGGATTACAACTCCTTCGGGCCGCGCGCCGCCGCCAAGGCGAGACGAGCGATCGAGCTGGCCGAGCACGTCATCGCGATCGAGTTGCTGTGTGCCGCCCAGGGCGTCGAGCTTCATCGCCCGCTCAAGGCAGGAGACGCGGTGGAGCACGCGATGTCGCGGATTCGCAGGGATGTCCCGCCGCTGGCGTTCGATCGCTCCCTCACCGCCGACATCAACGCGATCGTGGCGATGATCCGCAACGGGGAGCTGGGGTAGTCATTCATTCGGCCTTGGCTTACCCCGCAGGTGCTCTTGCCCGAGTTTGCGTGCGGGGCACGGATCAGTCCGTGGCTCGCCCCTCTGCTCGCGTTGATCTCTTGTGCCGCGCCCGCGGGCCACATACGCTCATCAGGACGACTCGTGCTTCCCTTTCCGCCGGGAGCCTGACATGGCCACCATCCAATCGCCCAAATGTTCCATTCCCTGCTCCGCGGCCGCGCATTCTTCCGCTCGCGTCGTGCGTGCGCCGCGCGGCTCGACCCGCGTCTGCAAGACCTGGCAGGCCGAGGCCGCGATGCGCATGCTCATGAACAACCTCGACCCCGAGGTCGCGGAACGCCCCGAGGACCTGGTCGTCTACGGCGGCCGCGGCCAAGCCGCCCGCTCGTGGGAAGCCTTCGACGCGATCATCGAAGCTCTCAAGCGACTCGAGCCCGACGAGACGTTGCTGGTCCAGTCCGGCAAGCCCGTGGGTATCGTGCGCACGCACGCCGACGCGCCGCGCGTGCTGATCGCCAATTCCAATCTCGTGCCCCACTGGGCGACCCAGAAGCACTTCGATGAATTGGTCGCGAAGGGCCTGACCATGTTCGGCCAGATGACCGCGGGCTCGTGGATCTACATCGGCACGCAGGGAATCCTGCAGGGAACCTACGAGACCTTCGCCGAGTGCGGACGTTCCAGGTTCGGCGGTTCGCTCGCCGGGCGTCTGTGCGTTACCGCGGGCTGCGGCGGAATGGGTGGCGCGCAGCCGCTCGCAATCACCCTCTGCGGCGGAACCTGCCTCATCGCCGATGTAGATTACTCGCGCCTCGATCGCCGCCACAAGGATCGATACCTCGACGAAATCTCGACGAGCATCGACGACGCGATCGCGCGGGCCCTCGACGCCGCCGGGAAGCGCCGGGCCGTCAGCATCGGGGTCCACTGCAACGCGGTCGAACTGCTGGAAACGATGGTCGAGCGGAAGATCACGCCCGACGTGCTCACCGACCAGACCAGCGCCCACGACCCGCTCAACGGCT
>JABLTH010040888.1_pt1 | contig 29528 bp, 22 predicted proteins | sample 7875711 | NCBI WGS metagenome assembly JABLTH01 (sample SAMN14941262, study PRJNA633318) | bioreactor metagenome | isolation source: bioreactor | place: China | collected 2019-03-05 | reverse complement strand
GGGCCTCCATGTGGGCCACCCCGAGGGCTACACGGCCACGGACATCTACTGCCGCTACCTGCGGGCGAAGGGCGTGGCGGTGCTGCACCCCATGGGCTGGGATGCCTTCGGCCTTCCCGCCGAGCAGTACGCCATCCAGACCGGCACGCACCCCGCCGTGACCACCCAGGCCAACATCGCCACCTTCAAGCGCCAGATCCAATCCCTGGGCCTCAGCTACGACTGGTCCCGGGAGATCGACACCACCGATCCCGACTACGTGAAGTGGACCCAGTGGATCTTCCTCCTGCTCTTCAAGCGCGGCCTCGCCTACCAGGAGGAGAAGCCCGTGAACTGGTGCCCCGCGCTGGGCACCGTGCTGGCCAACGAGGAGGTCATCGACGGCAAGAGCGAGCGCGGCAGCCATCCCGTGGTGCGCCTGCCCCTGCGCCAGTGGATGCTGCGCATCACCGCCTACGCCGACCGGCTGCTGTCGGACCTGGACCTGGTGACCTGGCCCGAGAGCACCAAGACCATGCAGGAGGAGTGGATCGGACGCAGCGAAGGCGCCGAGGTGCGCTTCGAGCTGCTGGACGGCTCCGGGGCCCCCACGGGTGATTGCCTGGAGATCTTCACCACCCGCCCCGACACCCTCTATGGCGCCACCTTCATGGTCGTCGCCCCCGAGCATCCCTTCGTGGAGCGCCTCACCACGCCCGAGCGCAAGGCCGCCGTGGAGGCCTACGTCGCCAGCGCGAAGAATCGCTCCGACCTCGACCGAAAGGCCGCCAAGACCAAGACCGGCGTCGCCACCGGCGGCTACGTGAAGCATCCGATCACGGGCCTGCCCGTGCCCGTGTGGGTGGCCGACTACGTCCTCATGGGCTACGGCACCGGCGCCATCATGGCCGTGCCCGGCCAGGACGAGCGGGACTGGGAGTTCGCCGAGACCTTCGACCTGCCCATCCTGCGCACCGTCCAGCCCCCGCCGGACTTCGAGGGCAAGGCCTACCTGGGCGAGGGGCCCGCGATCAATTCCGGCTTCCTCAATGGCCTCCATGTCGCCGAGGCGAAGGCGAGGATGATCGCCCACCTCGAGCAGACCGGCCTCGGGAGGAAGCGCGTGGAGACGCGGCTCCGGGACTGGGTCTTCAGCCGCCAGCGCTACTGGGGCGAGCCCATCCCGATCTATTTCCCCGTGGAGACCGACGGCGATCCCCGCAAGGGCGACGCCCACACCATCCGCTTCGACCAGCCCATCCCCGTGGACGAGTCCGAGCTGCCCCTGCGGCTGCCGGACCTGGAGGACTTCAACCCCGGCGAGGATCCCGCCGGCACCCTCGCGAGGGCCGTGGACTGGCGCTTCTTCCAGAAGGACGGCACGTGGTTCGCCCGGGAGACCAACACCATGCCCCAGTGGGCGGGATCGTGCTGGTACTACCTGCGCTTCATGGACCCGCGCAACCCCGACGCCGCCTTCAGCCAGGAGGCTGCGCAGCGCTGGCTCCCCGTCGATCTCTACGTGGGTGGCGCCGAGCACGCCGTGCTGCACCTGCTCTACGCCCGCTTCTGGCACAAGGTCCTCCAGGACGCCGGCCTCGTGCAGGTCCCCGAGCCCTTCAAGCGCCTGGTGCACCAGGGCATGATCCTCGGCGAGGTGGAGTACACCGGCCTGGTGGACGCGGACGGGCAGCCCGTCCCGAAGGAGGACGCGGTCCCCGACGGCGACGGCGGCTTCAGGCACGCCAGGAGCGGCGCGCCCCTCAAGGTCCAGCGCTACGCCGAGGAGCAGGTGGAGAAGAAGGGCCAGGCCACGGTGCTGAAGGCCGACCCGGCCATCCAGCTCGACGCCCGGGCCCACAAGATGAGCAAGTCCCGGGGCAACGTCATCAACCCCGATGACGTGGTGAAGGCCCACGGGGCCGACGCCCTGCGCCTCTTCGAGATGTTCCTCGGCCCCCTGGAGGCGGTGAAGCCCTGGAGCACCAGCGGCATCTCCGGGGTCGCCCGCTTCCTGGAGCGCACCTGGGCCCTGGGGCAGAAGCCGATGACGGACGCCGCTCCCGAGGGCGAGCTGCTGCGCAGCCTGCACAAGACCATCCGCAAGGTCACCGAGGACATCGAGGCCCTGCGCTTCAACACCGGCATCAGCGCCCTGATGATCCTCCTCAACGACCTGGCCAAGGCCGACCCGCTCCCGAAGGAGGCCGTGGAGATCCACGTGCGCCTGCTCCACCCCTTCGCGCCCCACCTCGCCGAGGAGCTCTGGGAGCAGCTCGGCCACGCGCCCAGCCTCCAGGCCGTGCCCTGGCCCGCCTACGATCCGGCCCTGTGCGTGGACGAAGCGGTGACGGTGGCGATCCAGGTCAACGGGAAGCTGAGGGGGAAGGTCTCCCTGCCTCCCGACGTGACCGAGGCCGATGCGATCAGCGCCGCCAAGGCCGATGAGGGCGTGGCGCGGTGGCTCGACGGCAAGGAGCTCGTCAAGACGGTGTGGGTGCCGGGCAAGCTGGTGAGCTTCGTGGTGAAGGGGTAGGCTTCGAGGTTCCGACCGAGCTTCGAGCCGTCATCAGGCGAAGGACCAGACGCGCCCAAGGGTGCATCGCCATTGACCTTCAAGGAGCACCGCGATCCGCGAGGGCCGCGCTTGATGGCCCTCGCGGATCACGGTGCCAGAGCGCGCAGCGCTCGGTGGGAGAAGGTCCCGGGCCCGGCCGCCTCGGGCCGAAGGCCGGACGACGCGTCCCTCCCAGCCTTGGTGGCCCCCCAAGCTGGTCGGCCTGGCTGATCGGGTCTGGACAGCATCGGCCGGCACGGCCTTCGGCCCGTGATGGCCAAGCACGGCGGCCAGGGCCACCGAGCGCTGCGCGCTCTGGCACCCGCGTCCGCCGCGAGGGAAGGGCGCCCTCGCGGTGGATGCGGGTGCTCTTTGAAAGGCGATCCCCCGTCGGATCGTCTTGGACGATCGGTGCAGATTCCTGGGGCGGTTCGGGCCGAGGATGTGAGAACAGACCGTCGGAGGGGAACACGCCCCTGTGATCCATTGCACAGCCCGGCCTCCCCGATTGTCGGGACCGCCATCCCCGTGCGAGCCTGGACCTGCATGGCTGCCGCGACCCTCCCCGCCCGCCCGATCCGGCGCATGAAGCGCCGGGCGGAGCATGAGGCGCGGTCCAGCTGCGAGGCGGGCGCGAGGGGCTGAGCCCCCTTCGAGCCCTTTCCACGAACGCCGGTCCCGCGACCGGCCCGAACCGCATCCGGAGATCCCATGCCCCATACCCTCATCGAGCCCTTCCGCATCAAGTCCGTCGAGCCCATCCGCATGACCACCCGCGCCGAGCGGGAGGCGCTGCTGGCCCGGGCGAAGCTCAACCCCTTCCTCCTCCGCGCCGACGACGTGCTGCTGGACTTCCTCACGGACAGCGGCACCGGCGCCATGAGCGCCAAGCAGTGGGGAGCCGTCATGGAGGGGGACGAGAGCTACGCCGGCGCCCGCAGCTTCTTCCGCCTCGAGGCCGTGATCCGGAACCTGACGGGCTACGCCCACCTCATCCCCACCCACCAGGGCCGCGCCGCCGAGCGCATCCTCTTCGCCGTGGCCACCAAGCCCGGCGACCTGGTGCCCAACAACACCCACTTCGACACCACCCGCGCCAACCTCGAGTTCGACGGCGTCGAGGCCGTGGACCTCGTGATCCCCGAGGGACTCGACCCGCGGAATCCCCACCCCTTCAAGGGCAACATCGACCTCGGACGCCTCGAGGCCCTCCTGGCGAAGGAGGGCCACCGCGTCCCCTTCGGCATGATGACGGTGACCAACAACAGCGGCGGCGGCCAGCCCGTCTCCATGGCCAACCTGCGGGCCTGCTCCGAGCTGCTGAAGAAGCACGGCAAGCCCCTGGTGCTCGACGTCTGCCGCTTCGCCGAGAACGCCATGTTCGTGAAGCTGCGGGAGCCCGGCTACTCGGACCGCAGCATCGAGAGCATCGTCCAGGAGATGTTCTCCCTGGCGGACGGCTGCACCATGAGCGCCAAGAAGGACGGCCTCGTGAACATCGGCGGCTTCATCGCCCTCAAGGACGACCGCTGGGTGGAGGCCGCGCGCAACCTCCTCATCCTCACCGAGGGCTTCCCCACCTACGGCGGCCTCGCGGGCCGGGACCTGGAGGCCCTCGCCGTGGGGCTCGAGGAAGTGCTCCACGAGGACTACCTGAGGTACCGGCTGCGCACCGCCGAGTACATGGGGGAGAAGCTCAAGGCCGGCGGCGTGCAGATCGTCGAGCCCACCGGCGGCCACGCCGTCTACCTCGACGCGAAGGCCTTCCTGCCCCACTTGAAGCCCGAGGACTATCCCGCCTGGGCCCTGTCGGCGGCCCTCTACCTGGAGGGGGGCATCCGGGGCGTGGAGATCGGCTCCGTCATGTTCGGCAAGCGCTTGGACGACGGCACGGAGACCTACCACAGCCTGGAGCTGGTGCGCCTCGCCTTCCCCCGGCGGGTCTACACCCAGAGCCACTTCGACTACGCCGCGGAGGTCATCTGCGAGCTGAAGGCGAAGGCGTCCTCCCTGCGGGGGGTCCGGATCGAGAAGCAGAGCCGCTTCCTGCGCCACTTCACCGCGGAGTTCCGCTGGGCCTGAGGCCGCAGGATTCGTGATCGAGGTCAGAAGCGGGCCGCCTACGTTGGGGTTGGCGGGCCTGGACTCCGCCGCAGGGGTCCGCCGCCCTTCCCCGGAGGAGGCCTCCATGCTTCCCATGCTCCTGCTTCCCGCCGCCCTCCTGGCGGCGCCCTCCGCCCAGGTCCCGGAGGCCATCCAGGTCCACCCCCGCATCTGGGTCCTGCGCGGGGCCCCGGGCCCCGCCACCTACGCCTCCCTGAAGGCCGCCGGGATCACCCACGTGGTGAACCTCCGCCGGGACGGCGAGCCCGGGTTCGATCCCGAGGAGGAGAACTCGCGCCTCTCCAACCTTGAAGTCGCCTACGTGCGGCTGGCCATGGGCCGCGCACCCAGCGCCTCGGACCTCGACCTCTTCCGCACCGTGCTCTCGGGGCTGCCCTCCAGCGCGCGGATCCTGGTGCACTGCGGGAACGGGAACCGGGCCGCCGCGGCGGTCTGCGGCTTCCTCGTCCTGGACCAGCGCATGGAGGAGGGCAAGGCCCTGGCCCTGGCCAGGGAGGCCGGGCTCTCCGCCCCCGAGACCGAGAAGGCCCTGCAGGCCTACCTCGCCAAGGGCCGGAGCTGACCGCGGCTACTTGCCGCCGGGGGTGAAGTTCACCCGCACCTCGAGGGCGCCGGGGACCGCCCGCCCGTCCTTCGTGGCGGGGAGGAAGGTGGAGGCCTTCAGGGCCTCCACCGCGGCCTCGTCGTAGCCCCAGGGCCCGGGCACCCCCTGCAGCACCGCGACCTCGGCCGGGCGGCCCGCGGCGTCCACCGCCACCCGCAGGAGCACGGACACGGCTTTCGACCGGTAGGGGTTCTGGGGATTGGTCCTCGCCCGCAGCGGATACTGGGGACGGGCCTGGCGGAGCAGCTGGGGCGGGGCGGCGGCGCCCTCCTCGACCTCCCCCCGGGGACGGGGCGGCGCCCCGTTGGCGGCCGGTTCCGGGCGCGCTTCCGGGACGGGGGCCGGCGGGGCCGGCGCCGGGGCCGGCCGGTCCGGCGGGGGGTCGGCGGGCCTGCCCGCGGCGAGGGCGGGGCTGCGGCGGGAGAGGGCCTCGATCTGCGCCGTGAGGTTCCGCTCCCGGGCCTGGCTGGCCTTCAGCTCCGCCTCCGCGGCCTCCCGGGCCTTGAGGGTCGTGGCCTGGGCCATCTGCTCCGCGAGCTTCCCCGCGCGGACCCGCTCCGCCTCCCGTTCCGACCTCAGGCCGTCCACCTCCTTGAGGAGCCGCTCCAGGTCGGCCTCCTTGGCGGCCACCCGGCGGTCCAGGTCCCGCTCCCGGGAGCGGGAGGCCAGGGCGTAGGCGCCCCAGCCCAGGGCCAGCAGGACGGCCCCCGCCGCGCTGGCGTAGGGATAGGGGTTCCGGCGCATGCGGCGGAGGGCCCGGCTCCAGGGCCCCAGGGGCCGGGCCATCACCGGCTGGCCCTCGAGGAAGCGCTGCAGCTCGTCCGCCAGGTCCTGGGCCGAGTCGTAGCGGCGGAGCACGTCCTTCTCCATGCACCGCTGGACCACCGCCTCCAGCTCCTGGGGCAGGTCCGGGTTCACCTTGCGAAGGGGGGGCGGGTCCTCGTGGACGATGCGCCGCATCATCTCCGCGGCGCTGGAGGACTCGAAGGGGAGCCGTTCCGCCAGCAGCTCGTAGAGGGTCACCCCCAGGGCGTAGATGTCGGTGTGGGGGCCGATGAGCACCGAGGGGCCCTCCACCTGCTCCGGGCTCATGTAGGAGGGGGTCCCCATCACCCGGGTCATCCCGGTGGGCATGTCGGAGAGGTCCCGGGCGAGGCCGAAGTCCATGACGTAGGCGTGGACGGTCCCCTGCGCGTCCCACTCCAGCATGATGTTCCCGGGCTTGAGGTCGCGGTGGACGATGCCCAGCCGGTGGGCCGCATGGACGCCCAGGGCCGCCTGCCTCATCACGTCCACACGGTCCCGCAGGTCCAGGCCCGAGGCGGCCTTCAGCAGGGTGGGCCCGTGGACGTACTGCATGCTGAGGAAGGACACGCCCTCCTGCTCCCCGGCCTCGAAGACCTTGGCCACGTGGGGATGGTCGATGCGGGCCTGGGACCGCGCCTCCCGGAGGAAGGCCTGGCTCGCCTCCGGCAGGCCGGAGCGGAAGAACTTGAGGGCCACCGCCCGCTGGAGCTTCAGGTCCCGGGCCCGGAACACCCACCCCATGCCTCCCTCCCCCAGGTAGGCCTCGGGCCGGTAGCGGCTCCAGTCCTGCCAGGGGAAGAGGCCCCCCGGAGGGACCTGGGCGGGCAGGGGGACCCCCGCGAGGGCGGTCTGCTGGTCGCCGAACTCCGGATAGCGGCCGGTGATGAGGATCTCGGCCTCCCGTTCCAGGAGGGCCAGGGTGTCCAGGTCCAGCACTCCCCGCCGGACGAAGGGCCGCAGGTCCTCCCCCTCCGCGGGGGCGCCTCCGCCGAGCAGACCCCGGTTGAAGGCCAGAAGGTAGGCCGACTTCCGGACGTGGACGGCGATTTCGCGCATCGAGGAGGGTGGTGGGTCCCCCCGATTCTAGCCGCAGCCGGAAGGGGCGGGCCGGCCGCGCAGCGTCAGGCCTTGGAGGTCTGCTTGAGCTTGTCCTTGCCGCCGAAGAACTGGTCCCAGTAGACCACCACGGGGCTCGCGATGTAGATGGAGCTGTAAGTGCCCGTGATGACCCCGACGAAGATGGGGAAGCTCAGGTCCCGCAGCGCCGGGCCGCCCCACAGGAAGAGGCAGAGGGCGACGAAGAGCACGGAGCAGCTCGTCAGGATGGTGCGGGAGAGGGTCTGGTTGATGGAGTCGTTCACCAGCTGGGTGATGGAGGCCCGCCGGTACTCGCTCTTGTGGCTGTTCTCGCGGATGCGGTCGAAGACCACGATGGTGTCCGCCATGGAGTAGCCCATGAGGATCAGGAAGCTCGCCACCACCGGCACGCTGTACTCGAAGCCGAAGAGGGTGAAGAGCCCCAGCGCCATCAGCATGTCGTGGATCAGGGCCACGATGCCGCCCACCGCGAAGCTCATGGTGAAGCGGAACATCACGTAGAGCAGGATGGCGCCCATGGCCCAGGCCACGGCGGAGAGGGTCTTGCGGGTCCACTCGCCGGAGATCGAGGGGGAGAAGCTCTCGTTCTTCACGATGGCCAGGGGGCCGAGCCGGTAGGCCTGCTCGAGGTCCTTGCGCAGGGCCGGAGGCAGGTCCGGGGGGACCTGGGCGAGGTCGGTGAAGATGCCGTGGGACTCCCGCGCCGAGGTCACCCTGCCGGCCAGGGCGAGGTAGTCGGCGCGGACCGCGGCCTCCTCCCCCTGCTTCGAGAGGGGGTTGGCCTTGAACCAGCGGTCGGCGAGGTTGCCCGCCGCCTCGAGGTTGAGGTCGGCCTTCGGATCCCCGGCCGCCGGATCCAGCACCTTGAGGGCCGCGACGATCTGCTTGAGCTGGGCCGAGGCGTCCTTCTCGTCCTGGCCCTTCTTGGCCTTCACCTTGATCGAATAGTCCTTGGTGCCCGGCGTGGTGGTCTCGTAGGCCACCACCGCGGCGTCGGCGATCCCGGCGCCCTGGAGGGCGGAGCGGACCTGGTCCTGGGGCACCTCGCCCTTCAAGCGCACCTGCATGTCGATGCCGCCGATGAACTGCATGCCGAGCTTCACCCGGCTCTGGGACCCCTTCCAGGGAGCGGCCCAGACGAGGCAGAGCAGGGTGATGCCCCAGGAGATGGCCAGGGCCAGGCCCTTCCACCGCATGAAGTCGAAATGGGGGAGCTTGTCGAAGATCTTCATGGGTTCCCCTGGATCACACGGAGAGCGTCTTGGTGCCGGGATGGCGCTCCAGCACCCAGTCGTAGATGAAGCGGCTGATGTAGATGCTGGTGAAGAGCGAGGCCACCACGCCCACCGTGAGCGAGACCGCGAAGCCCTTCACCGGCCCGGTGCCGAAGATGAAGAGGAGGAGCGCCGCGAAGAGCTGGGTGACGTGGCTGTCCACGATGGTCCAGAACACGCGGTCGAAGCCCGCCTGGATGGCCATGGGCACCGAGCGCCCGTTGGCCAGCTCCTCCCGGATGCGCTCGAAGATGAGGATGTTGGCGTCCACCGCCATGCCGATGGTGAGGGCGAAACCTGCGATGCCCGGCAGGGTGATGGTGGCGTGGAAGGAGCCCAGGAGGCCCAGCATCACGACGATGTTCACCGTGAGGGCCACGATCGCGTTCACCCCGGACCAGCGGTACCAGACCACCATGAACACGATGATGGTGAGGAAGCCGATGAGGCTGGCGATGACGCCCTTGCGGATGGAGTCGGCGCCCAGGCTCGGCCCCATGGACTTCTCCTCCAGGAACTTCATGGAGGCGCGCATGGCGCCGCTCTTGAGCTTGAGGGCGAAGTCGTCGGCGTAGGCCTCGTCGAAGCCCCCGGGGCTGCTGATGCGCACCGCGGGGCTGTTGATCTTCTCCCGGGCGCTGAGGACGGAGACGATCTTCCGGTCCAGCACGAAGGCGAACTGCCGCCCCTCGTTGGCGGCGATCTCTGTGACGGCCGCGTTGGCGTCCGTCCCCTCGCGGTCCAGGGTGAAGTTCACCTCGTTGAAGCCGGTGGTGGGGTCCACGCCCCGGTGGGCGTCGGTGATGTGGCGCCCGTCGAACTGGACCTTGCTCTCCAGGAGGACCCAGCGCCGGAACTTCTCCTCCTTGGGCTGCCCGTGCTTCGCCGCCGGCTTCACGGCCTTCGGCGCCCCGGGGACCCGCTTCTCCTCCTCGGGCTCGGGGATGAGCTCGGTGTCCGGAGGCAGCTCGCCCTTGAAGTAGTCCAGGGCCTGCTCCTTGGAGGCGAAGTAGGCCACCGGGGCCTTGGCCAGGAGGCGCAGCTCCAGGCGGCCCGGCGTGGAGAGGAGTCCCTTGATGCGCTCGCGCTCGGCCTCGCCGACCCCGGGCAGCTCCACCACGATGCGGTTGCCCTCGGGGCCGCTCGGCGTGATCTCCGGCTCGGCCACGCCGAACTGGTTGATGCGGTTCTCGATGATCTGGAGGGCCCGCTTGGAGGCGTCGTCCTTGAGGTAGGTCTTGTAGGTGTCCTTCTGGACCACCGTGGCCGTGGCGCCCTGGACGTCCACGCGGTAGTTGCTGAAGGTCTCCAGGGCCTTCTCCACCGCGGCCTTCTGGTCGGGGGGGAGGTTCGCCACCTTCACCTGCTGGCCCTCCACCACGGCCGAGGCCTCCTTGAAGCCCTTCTCCCGGAGGCGGTCGGCCACCCGGCCGGCGGCGTCCTTGAGGTCGGCGTCCAGGGCCTCCTGCTGCTGGATCTCCAGCTCGAAGTGCACGCCGCCCCGGAGGTCGAGGCCCAGCCTCACCTTCGAGAGGGGGATGAAGAAGTAGGCGCAGGCCCCGCAGATCAGCAGGGTCAGGGTCAACCGCCAGAGGGTCCGCTTGCTCACGGGCGCTCCTTTTCGGGCTTTGGGCTGCGGGCTTCGGGCTTTCGTCGGGCGCTCGGCGAAAGCCCGGAGCCCGGAGCCCGGAGGCTCAACTCAGTTCTGGGGCTCGGGCTCGTTGGCGAGGGCGACGACGGCCTGGCGCTTGGCCTTCACGACGTTGCTCCCCAGCTTCAGGTAGATGATCTTGGCGTCCTTCTCGTCCACCCGGTCGATGGTGGCGTAGAGGCCGGAGGCCAGCACCACCTCGTCCCCGCTCTTGAGCTTGGAGAGCCGGGCCTCCATCTCCTTCCGCTGCTTGCTCTGGGGGCGGAGGATGAGGAAGTAGAAGAGGAGGCCCATGCCGACCAGGGGCATGAGGGTGACCCAGGCGGGCTGCTGGGCTTGGGCTTGCAGAAGGGCGATGGGCATTCAGGGCTCCTCGGTGTTCCAGAGTTCCCGCGTGCGGCGGGCGAAGTCCGGAAACCGCCCTTCCAGCAAGGCCTGGCGCCCCGCGCGGGTCAATCCGACAGTGTAGCTCAGGTTGTGGATGGAATTGAGCGTGGATGCCAGCAGCTCCCCGGCCCGGAAGAGGTGGTGGAGGTAGGCCCGGCTGAAGGTCCGGCAGGTGTAGCAGGCGCAGTCGGGGTCGGCGGGCAGGTCCGCCTCCCGGTGCCTCGCGTTCTTGATGTTGAGCTTCCCCCGGGAGGTGAGCAGCCGGCCGTGCCGGGCCTCCCGGGTGGGGAGCACGCAGTCGAAGAGGTCCACCCCCTGGGCCATGCCGAAGAGCAGGTCCTCGGGCGTGCCGACCCCCATGAGGTAGCGGGGCCGGTCCGCCGGGAGCTCCCGGACGAAGGCCTCGAGGGTGGCGTTCATGGCCTCCTTGGGCTCGCCCACGCTCAGGCCGCCCACCGCGAAGCCCTGGAAGGGGGCGCGGGCGTCCAGTTCCAGGATCCGGTGCAGGTGGTCCCGCCGCAGGTCCAGGTGGGTCCCGCCCTGGTTGATGGCGAAGAGGCCCTGGTGGGGCTGGAGGTCCACCGCCCGGCAGCGGGCCAGCCAGCGGGTGGTCCGGGCCATGGAGTCCTCCAGCTTGCCCCGCTCCAGCCGGCCCGGCGGGCACTCGTCCAGGGCCATCACGATGTCCGAGCCCAGGTTCCTCTGGATCTCCATGCTGCGCTCGGGGCTCAGGAACTGGGGGGACCCGTCCACGTGGCTCGCGAATGTCACGCCTTCCTCGCGGATCCTGCGCAGCGATGACAGGGAGAAGACCTGGAACCCGCCGCTGTCGGTGAGGATGGGGCCCGGCCAGGCCATGAACCGGTGGAGCCCGCCGAGCTTCGCCACCAGGGCGTCGCCGGGGCGCAGGCCCAGGTGGTAGGTGTTCCCGAGGACCACCTGGGGCCCGATCTCCGCGAGCTGGGCGGGGGTGATCCCCTTCACCGTGCCCTGGGTGCCCACGGGCATGAAGGCCGGAGTGAGCACCTCCCCGTGGGCGGTGGCGAAGCGCCCGGCCCGGGCCGGGCCCGCCTCCGGGCAGGGGTCCGGACGGAAGGCAAAAGGTGTGGGCTGTGACGCAGTGATGACAAACCTCCTTATTTTCGCCTCGGGTGTCACCCCTTCCTCATGGGGGCGGGGGCGGATGTCACAGGGATGGAAAATCTTCTAAACCAAGCAGGGATCAGGGGTTCCAGTGATCTTCATTCCTTGACGGCGGCACCCCTGCTTGTCATCTTAGCCGTCGGGCTTGCCCCAGATCTTTATCCTTCCCCGGAGCCGTTGCGGCATCGCGCCGTTTCGGCTCCAGCTTTTTTCACCCGGATCTTCCATGGGAGTCCCATGAGTCAACCAGATCCCAAAAAGGCCGCGCCGGCCAAGCAGGAGACCCTCGAGGACCTGGTCTACCAGCCCTCGATCTCCGCGGGCCATCGCGAACTTGCGCGGGGCAATCCGCTGGTCACGATTCCGCTGACCCTAGGCCTCTACGCGACGTTCGGCTACACCACCTACTACTTCGCCAAGAACACCGAGGTGGGGAAGAAGGTGCTGAAGACCGTGGGCGTCGATCTCACGGAGACGATGGAGGCGCCGCCTCCGCCGCCGCCCCCGCCTCCTCCGCCGCCCCCCCCGCCGCCGGCGGCCGCCTCCCGCACGGAGGCCCCGAAGGAGGAGAAGATCGAGCCGGGCCGCGAGGTCATCCCGGAGACCCCCAAGGAACTGCCCAAGGAGGACCGCTCGGCGACGTCGTCCGGCGGCGCCGCGGGCGGCGTGCCCGGCGGCGTGGTCGGCGGCGTGGCCGGCGGCGTGAAGGGCGGCGTGGTCGGCGGCGTGGTCGGCGGCACCGGCAAGGTGATCGACTTCGACTTCAGCCAGGTGAAGATCAAGTACCAGCCCCCGGCGCCCCCCTATCCGCCCCTCGCGAAGATCGCCAAGATCCAGGGCACCGTGGTGGTGGAGATCACCATCGGCCCCGACGGCGTCCCGACCCAGGCGGTGGCCAAGGAAGGCCCGCCGCAGCTTCGCCCGGCGGCGGAGTCCTACGCCATGCAGTGGCGTTTCGAGCCCGCCCTCCTGAACGGCGTGCCGCAGTACGCGCGCTTCAAGCTCACCATGCCCTTCAGGCTCCGCTGAGGCGGCGCCGGACCCGAACCCGAAGCATCCCTCCACCCGAATCCAAACCTCTCACAAGGAATCGCCATGAACCCCTTCGCTTTCCTGAACCTGGCCCTCCTCGAGGGCGACGCCTTCTCGATCATGAACATCTGGAAGGAAGCCTCCCTCTTCAACAAGGGCATCATCGTCATCCTGCTCGTCCTCCTGGTGCTCCAGATCTACACGGCGGTCGAGCGCTTCGTGATGTACGCGGGCTCCAACTCGGCCTCCGAGAAGTTCCTCAAGCTCTTCATGGACACCCTGCGCCGCGGCGACTTCGAGGCCGCCAAGCGCGCCGCCACCACCCACAACAAGTCCCACGTGGCCCTCGTGCTCAAGCACGGCCTGGACATCTTCCAGTACGAGAAGCAGCTCAAGTCCATGAACCCGAACCACGACGTGATCCAGCCCGTCGAGCGCGCCATCTCCCGCGGAACCGCCGAGGTCACCGAGCTCCTCAAGAAGGGCATGGGCTCCCTGGCCACCATCGGCGCCCTGTCCCCCTTCGTGGGCCTGCTGGGCACCGTGGCGGGCATCATCAAGGTGTTCGCCGACCTGAAGACCAAGGGCGCGGGCGACATCAACGCGCTGGCCGGCTCCATCGGCGAGGCGCTGGGCACCACCGCCCTCGGCCTCATCGTCGCCATCCCGGCCGTGTGGTTCTACAACCTGCTCACCAACAAGCAGGACCAGGTCGTCACCAACATCAACAACGCCGCCTCCCAGATGATCGACGAGTTCATCCGCCGCGAGAGCCAGGCCTGATCCACTAACCCCGGCCCGGGGGGCGGCCGCGCGGCCGCCCCCCGGATCCTCAACACAAGGAGGTCACCATGGATACCGGTGGCGGAAAGGGCGGGGTCAAGTCGGACATCAACGTCACCCCGCTGGTGGACATCGTGCTGGTGCTGCTGATCATCTTCATCGTGATCACGCCCGCCGTGAACGACAGCGTGAAGCTCCCCCTCGCCAAGCACAGCCCGAAGGTGGAGAAGGCCCAGGGGGCGAAGTACATCACCCTCTACTTCAACGCCAAGCACAACGACAAGGGCGAGTACATGTCCCCCGGCGAGATCAGCTGCGACGATTCCGAGGCGAAGGGCATGACCTTCAGGCTCGACACCCCGGAGAGCAAGCAGAAGCTCGTGGACTTCGTGAACCGCAGCGTCGGCGCCCTCGACGACAAGCGCGTGTTCGTGAAGGCCGACGCCGACCTGCCCTTCAAGTACATCAACGCCCTCTTCCAGGCCTGCCGCGAAGGCGGGGCTGACGAGGCCTCCATCGTCACGAGCGAGGAGAAGAAGAAAGAGGAAGGAGGCAAGTAATGGACGCTGGAGGCCCGAAAGGGAAAGCCAAGTCGGACATCAACGTCACGCCGCTCATCGACATCGTGCTCGTGCTCCTGATCGTGTTCATCGTCATGGTTCCCGGCCTCACCAGGGCCTCGAACGTGGTGGTGCCCCAGGTCATCCAGACCACGAACCCGCCGAAGATCGACGAGTCCAACCCCCCGGTGGTCATCACGGTCACCCAGGACGGGAAGTTCATGCTCCAGTCCAAGGAGGTGGAGGTCGCCACCCTCGCCGACGAGCTGGTGCCGGTCATCAAGCTCATGCCCCTGGACGGCCGCAAGGTCTTCCTGAAGGTGGACGAGGACATGCGCTTCCAGCTCGCGGTGGACGCCCTGGACCAGGTGCGCATCGCCAGCGACCGCGTGAAGAAGGACACGGCGGCGAACCCCGCCTTCAACGGGTTCATGGGGAGCGACACCAAAGTCGCCATCTCCATCAAGAAGCGGGCCTGAGCGGTTCCCGCGGTTGCAGGAAGGCGCCCGCAAGGGCGCCTTCCTGCGTCCGGGCCTCCCCGTGACGCGGCCGCGACACGGGAGCCCTTCGTCACGGCGGATTTCACGCGGCCGTGATGGCGCGTGACACGGCGCGGGCCCACCTTCCGGGACACATCCCGGAGCATCCCATGGCCCCCGCGCTGCGCCGCGACATCAATGTCACGCCCCTGGTGGACATCGTCCTCGTCCTGCTCATCGTCTTCATCCTCGCGGCGCCGGCGGTGGACGCCTCCGTGAAGCTCCCCCGCTCGAAGCACGGGCGGCCCGCGGAGCGGGCCCCATCGGGGTGGATCTCCGTGCGCCGGGAGGGGCGCCACGCCCTGGCCCGCCTCGAGGGCGGCCCGGGGGCGGGCGGCACCTTCCGGCTCGACGGGGAGGCCGGCCGAGGCGCCCTGGCGGCGGCCCTCGCCGCCCGGGTCCGCCTGCCGGACGGGGGCGTCGCGCCCGTGCTCATCAAGGCCGACGCGGGCCTGCCCAACAGGCTGCTGGACGGCGTCCTCCAGGCCTGCCGCGACGCCGGCGCGACGAGGGCCGAGTTCATCACCGGCGAGGAAGCCCGCCCCAGGAGGCTCTGATGCACGCCCCGACGACCGCCCGCGCCCTCCAGGCCGACATCAACATCACGCCCCTCATCGACATCGTGCTGGTGCTGCTCATCGTGTTCATCGTCATGGTGCCCGTGCTCACCCGGAAGCATGACGCGGCCCTGGCGCGGGACGGGAAGGGTGCGGCCCCGGGCACGCCCCTGGTGCTCACCGTCCTCAAGAGCGGCGGCCTCCAGCTGCAGCAGGAGGCGCTGGACGCGGAAGCCCTCGTGGCCCGCCTCGCCGGGGCCCTCGGCCGCCTGCCCGCCGAGGACCGCAAGGTCTTCGTGAAGGTGGACGCCGACCAGCCCTTCCAGCGCACCGTCGACGCCCTGGACCTCGTGCGCCGGGCCTCGGACAGGGTGAAGCGCGAAGGGGAGCCGGACGCGGTGGCGGCCGTGTCGGTGTTGAAACCTTCCTGATCACGAGACGAGAAGGGGACTCCCCCGTCGTCCAGGCGGTCCCTTCGCGCCGCTGCGCGGCATAAGCGGCCCTAGGGCTCCAGCCGGGAATGCACCGGCTGGGGCCCAAGGGCCGCTAAGGGTTGTACGCGCCCTGGGGCAGGTTCAGCCCGCTGGTGTGGAACACCTTCGCCAGGTCCTTCCCCCGGAACCCCGCCGCGCGCTCGGCGGCCTCGAGGTGGTCCAGGAGCTGGGAGAAGTTCTCGCCGCCGGGGACGACGGGCACGCCCAGGTCGGCGGCGAGCTGGTCGAGGGTCATGTCGTCCAGGAAGGTGCCCTCGGCCCGGGCCACGGCGCCGTGGAGGGTGTACTGGTCCGTGGGCCCGGTGTGGGTGCGCAGGCTGGCGCTGGGCACCACCACCGCGTCCACGGGGCCATGCGCCTCCCGGTCCGCGTGGGCGGCGTACTTCAGGTCCGACCCGCAGAGCAGCCCGGCGACGGTGACTGGGTCGCCGAAGCTGAAGTTGCGCGCCGCGGCCACCCGCAGCCGCGCGCCGGTGGCCCGGTTCAGCCGCGCGGCCTCCCGGGCCAGCACCGGCGCGAAGCTGGCGCCGGTGAGGAGCAGCACGTTGCGGCCCTTGAACCGCGCCGCCTTCGGGGTGCGCAGGAAGCGCTTCGTCTGCTCCAGGAAGCGCCGCACCAGGCCCACGCCGTTCTCCAGCTGGGCCCAGCTCTGGGAGTAGAAGCCCCGTCCCGGGACCTCCACCCCCGCCCGGGTGAACCACTCGTCCGCCAGCAGCAGCCAGGGCTCGCCCTCGTTCAGCGCCGCGTAGCGCCGGACCTGGGGCGTCCACCCGGCCGCCCAGGCCTTCGCGAAGGCCGGGTCCACGTCCGGGATGTCCGGCAGGCCCTCCCGGTGGGCGGTGAGCCCGACCGGCACGCAGGAGAGGGACAGCACCCCGCCCTTGCCGGCCCAGGGGCCTTCGGCCTGGAAGGCGCGCCGGGCCCACAGCTCGTCCAGGGTCTTCTGCCAGACCCAGCCGTCGTTGAGGCCGGGCACCAGCACCACCTGGGTGTGCACGTCGATCCCGCCCTCCAGGAGGCGGTCGATCTTGCGCAGGATGTTCCCCTCCCGCGGATTGCCCACGAGCTTCACGCGGACCTCCGGATCCGTCGCGTGCACCGAGACGTGGATGGGGGAGAGGCGCTCGCGCACGATGCGGTCCAGCTCGGCGTCGTCGCTGCTCGAGAGGGTGCTGAAGTGGCCGTAGAGGAAGGAGAGGCGGATGTCCTCGTCCTTGAGGTAGAGGCTCTTGCGGAAGCCCTTCGGCATCTGGTGGACGAAGCAGAAGACGCAGTTCTGCTTGCAGACCTTCACCTCGTCGGCGGCGAGGTCGAGGCCGAGGCCGTCGCCCCCGTTCTCCACCTCGGCCTCGAAGGCGCTGCCGTCGGGGCGCTGCACCTTCAGGGTCGACACGTCCTGGAGGCTGAGGAGGAACTGGTAGTTGAGCTGGTCCAGCACCTTCTCGCCGTTGATCTCGAGGAGCGTGTCGCCGGCCTGGATGCCCGCGCCTTCGGCCAGCCCCCCGGGCTCCACCGAGATCACCTGGACGCCCTTCTGTGCCATCACGCTCCGCCGGACCTTACAGTGTGCGGGGAGGCCGGGACCCCGGCAAGCCGGGGCCCCGGGGCTCAGGCGCCGGGGGGCTGGGAGGCCAGGGCCTGCCGGACCTCCTCCCAGGCGGCGGCCAGCTCCCCCATGCGCGCCGCCAGGGTTCCGAAGTCCCCGGACTCGGCCCGGAGCTCCAGGTCGGCGCAGAGGTCGGCCAGCCGGCGGGCCCCGAGGGTCGCGCTGTTGGACTTGAGGTTGTGGAGGTGCCGGGCGGCGAGGTCCCCGTCCTGGCGCTGGAGCGCCTCCCGCACGCCCTCCAGGCGGACCGGGCCGTCCTCCAGGTAGTCCTTCACGAGCTCCTGCACCCAGCCGTCGGCGCCGTCCGGATCCAGGGCCCGCAGGCCCGCCAGGGTGCGGGCGTCCAGCAGGGATGCGTCGGGTCCGGCGGCGGCAGGGCCGGCCGGCGCGGACCGCCGGTCCTCCCCGCCCCCGAGCCACTGGTCCAGCACGCCCTTGAGGACCTCCGGGCGGAGGGGCTTCGAGAGGTAGCCGTCCATGCCCATGGCCAGGCACTTCTCCCGGGTCCCCCCCAGGGCGCTGGCGGTGAGGGCGATGATGGGGGTGTGCCGGCCCTCCCCCTCCCGGGCGCGGATCTCCCGGGTCACGGCGAAGCCGTCGAGCCCGGGCATGTTGCAGTCCAGGAGGATCAGGTCGTAGTCGTTGCGCTCCAGGGCGGCCAGGGCCTCGTAGCCGCCCCCCGCGAGGTCGGCGCTGAAGCCGAAGGAGGCGAGCATGGACTTGGCGACCCGGAGGTTCATGGGGTTGTCGTCGGCCACCAGGATCCGGCACTCCGGGCGCGGGGTGGGCAGGTGCTCCACCGGTCCGGTGCGCAGCACCTGGGCCGCCTCGCCGGCTTCGGCGGACATCAGGCGGCGCATGGCCTCCCGCAGGCGGCCGCGGCGCACCGGCTTCAGGGTGATGAGGGAGCGGGGCAGGGCCAGTTCCTCCTCGGCGGCGGCGAGGCGGGGGGTGGTGGCCAGGAGCAGGAGGGGCAGGTCGGGGTTCCCGGCGGCCGTGCGCAGGGAGCGGAGGAAGGGCTCCTCGGCGGCCCCCGGGAGGTCCAGGTCCACGATCGCCAGGTCGTAGGGGGCGCCCCGGGTCCCGGCCTCCGCCGCCATCCTGGCCATGTCCTGGGCCGTGGCGGCGGTGTCCGGCGCGAGGCCCCAGCGGTTCAGGGTGTACCCGAGGCCCTCGAGGGTGGCCGGGAAGGGGCTCCCCGCGAGGATGCGCAGCGCCGGAGGAAGGCCCCCGGTGGGATTCGAGGCCGTGGGTTCGGCGGGCTCGAAGGGGATCTCCACGGTGAAGGTGCTGCCCACCCAGGGGGTGCTGGCCGCCCGGATCTCGCCGCCCATGAGGTCGGCGAGGCGTTTGCAGATGGCGAGCCCGAGGCCCGTGCCCCCGAAGCGGCGCGAGGTGGAGCTGTCCGCCTGGGTGAAGGCGTCGAAGATGAGGGGCAGGCTGTCCCCGCTCATGCCGATCCCCGTGTCGGCCACCTCGAAGCGGATGCGGCGCCGGTCCCCGTCCCCCTCCCGGGGCTCCGCCAGGGCGACCCTCAGGGTGACGGTGCCGCGCTGGGTGAACTTGATGGCGTTGCCCAGGAGGTTGTTCAGGATCTGCCGGAGGCGGCCGGGGTCCCCCAGGTGGTCCTCGGGGACCTCCGGGGGCAGCACGCAGGCCAGCTCCAGCCCCTTGCGCTGGGCGTTCTCCGAAAGCAGGGCCAGGCTGTCCTCCAGCTCGGCGGCCAGGCGGAAGGGGATGCGCTCGATCTCGATGCGGCCGGCCTCGATCTTGGAGAAGTCGAGGACGTCGTTCAGGAGGGTGAGCAGGCTCTCGGCGCTGCCGAGCACCGTGCTGGCGTACTCCCGCTGGGTCTCGTCCAGGGGCGTGCGCAGGAGGAGGCCCGACATGCCGATCACGCCGTTGAGGGGGGTGCGGATCTCGTGGGAGATGGTGGCCAGGAACTCGGATTTCATGCGGGTGGCGGTGAGGGCCTCGTCGCGGGCCTCCGCCAGCTCCCGGGTTCGCTCCGCCACCTTGGCCTCCAGCTCCTGGTTGGCCTCGTGCAGGTGCCGCAGCCGCCGGCGGATGAACCCGAGGATCCCCGCGCCCAGGGCCAGGGCGTAGAGGACCCGGGCCCACCAGGTGTTCCACCAGGCCGGGCGCACCGTGAAGGACAGGCTCCTGGGTCCGGTCTCATTGCCGAAGGCGTCCCGCCCCCAGACCTTGAAGGTGTAGGTGCCGGCGTGGAGGGTGGGGTATTCCACCTTGCCGTCGGACATCCAGGGGCCCGGCTCCCGGTCCAGGCCCTCGAGCTGGACCCGGTACTGGTTGTCCCGCTCCCGCTCGTAGCTGAGCAGGGTGAAGTCGAAGCGGAGGTGGTCCTGGTCGTGGCGCACGTCGCCCCCGTCCAGGAGGGGGTGCTGGCCGTTGTGCAGGGAGCACGCATGGAGGTAGAGGGGCTTGGGCTCCAGGTCCTGCCACTCGAGGGCCGGGTCCAGCACCGCCGCCCCGGCCACGGTGCCCGTCCAGATGCGCCGGCGGGCGTCCACGAAGGTCGAGCCCTGGGTGCAGCCGTTGCTCGGCAGGCCGTCCCCGGTGGTGAAGGTGTGGGCGGTGAAGTCCTCGGGATGGGGCTTCCCCGTGGGGGTGAGCCGGGTCACGCCCTTCAGGGTGAAGATGTAGACCCGGCGCTGGTCGTCCTCCTCCAGCCGGTACGCGGTGTCGCTGGGCACCACGGCGCTTCCCGAGGAGCCGTAGTGGGCCCACCCCCGCTCGGGGTGGTCCAGGTCCAGCCGGCTGGTGCCGCCGCCCTGGCTGGCCACCCAGAGGCTTCGGGTCCCGGCGGGCGTGGGCAGCTCCCGGACGTGGGAGATGCGCAGCCCGGGGAGTTCCGAGGCCGGGTAGCGGTGCCAGAGGCCGGTCTCCAGGTCCAGCCGCGAGAGCCCGCCCCCCCGGGAGCCGGTGAAGAGCACCGGGCGCCCCGCGCGGTCGCGGGTCCGCAGGAGGGTGGTGATGAAGTTCCCGCCCAGGCCGTCCTTCTCCGTGTAGACCCGGGTGACGCCGCCGGATTCCCGCACCAGGCCCTGGCGGGTCCCGATCCAGGTCACCGGGCGGCCCGCCTCCTCGGTGGTGGCGATGCAGTAGATCCAGGTGTCCGGGAGGGCGCCGTTGTGGGGCCACGGCGTCCAGCGCCCTCCCTTCAGGCGGTAGAGGCCCCGGTCCCGCACCCCGGCCCACAGGACCTCCTGGCCGCCCTCCACGGTGCGGTGCAGGGCCATCACCGCCTTGGCGGGGGCGCCGTCCAGGGCGTCGAGAACGGTCCAGCGGCCGTCCTTCAGGCTCGCCATGCCGCCGCCGAGGGTGCCGAACCAGAGGGTCCCGTCCCCCATCTCCTGGATGGCGAAGACCACGTTCTCCGGCAGCCCCGAGAGGGTGGTGAAGCTGAGCCACTTGCCCAGGGTGACCCGGGCCAGCCCGGCGAAGGTCCCCACCCACAGGGACTGGACCTGGCCGGAATGCCGCACCGCGAGGCTGCGGACCACGTTGCTGGGGAGGGCGTTGCGGGTGTCGAAGACGGTCCACTGGCCGCCCTCGTAGCGCGCCAGGCCCCCCTCGGTGCCGGCCCAGACCACGGTCTCGCCCCGGGCGTTGCGGGTCTTGGCGAGGCGCCAGGCGTAGGCGTTCGCCAGGCCGTCGCGCTCGTTCCAGCGCTCCCAGGCGCCCTGGGCCGAGCGCCGGGCGATGCCCCGCTCGGTGCCGATCCAGAGGGCCCGGGAGGGGCCCTCGCCGGTCTCCAGGAAGGAGAAGACCTGGTCCGTGGGCAGGCCGTAGTCCCGATGGTCGTAGGCCTGCCAGCGTCCCCGTTCCAGGGCCAGCGCGCCGGCCTCGGTGCCGACCCAGAGGCGCGCCGTGCCGTCCTCCGCGGCGGTGGCGTAGAGGGCATTGACGCGCCGGAAGGGACGGTCCGGCGGGCCGGGCTGGGGCAGGATCCGCCCGTCCCGCACGAGGACGAGCCCGTGCTCCTGGGTGCCGGCCCAGATCACCGGGCGGCCGCCCTCGTCGGCCCCTTCGGCGAGGGCGATGCACTGGGCGTCCGGAAAGCCTTCGGGCGTCCCGTAGGAGGTCCACGTCCCGTCCTTGTAGTGCTGCAGCCCGTCCCCGCGGGTTCCGAACCAGTGGCTGCCGTCGGAGGCCACCAGGTGGGCCACCACCCAGGAGGAGCGGGTGGGGCGGGGCATGGGGAGGACCTGGAAGGCGCGGCCGTCCCAGCGGACGGCGCCGTCCTGGGTCCCCGCCCAGAGGTAGCCCTCCCGGTCGAAAGTCACGGTCTCCACCGAGTTCTGGGGCAGGCCGTCGCGGTCGTTGTAGACCCGGACGGGCAGGCGCCCGTAGCGCAACGGGTCCGCGGCGGGGCCTGCATCGGCATAGACCGCCAGGCAGAGCCCTGCCAGCACGGCCCGGAGGAGCCGCCCGGCGGGGCCTGGGAACGGAATCGCCACGGATGGACTCGGAAGTGGTGAAAACACTACGCCCGGCACGGGGCCGACCGCAACGGTTCCCTGGCCTTCAACCCTGGACGATCTTCGGGATGCGGTCGTGGATGTCCGTGGCGAAGTCCCCGGTGGCGGCCTCGGTGACCACGTAGAGCGGCGTGCCCGGCGCCCTGTCCAGGCGCAGGCAGAGGATGCCGGTGCCGGGCTCCATGTCGAACCACCAGCTCTTCCGGCGCGGGTCCTTCTCCATCCAGCGGAGGGGATGGATCACCACCTCCACGGGATCCCAGCGCCTCCAGTAGCCCTTGCCCAGGCTTTCGGCGCGGGCCCAGCCGCCCTCCGGCCAGTCCCCCGGCTCCTCCCTGCGGCGCCCCCAGGGCAGCCAGAGGCCAGCGTCGGGATCCGCCAGCAGGGCGGCCTTCGGCGAGGGGAAGAAGACCCGCACCGCCTCCACGCCGGCCCCCGTGCCCCGGACGCCCTCGATGAGCTCCGGCTGCGTCAGCCGGGCCGCGCGCTTCTGGAACTCGAGGCCGCCGCACATGGGGGACAGTGTGGCCGGAAAGGGGAAGGCCCCGGAAGCTCCGGGGCCCCGCGGCTCAGGTGCCCGATCCCATGAGCCTGCGGATCATGGGGGAGAGCAGCAGCAGGATGACCGTCGCCGCCGTGGTGACGCCGAAGAGCGCCGCGAAGAGCTGGGCGGGGTTGAGGCTGGCGAAGAGGCTGGCGGCGAAGCCGGCCAGCAGGTTGCCCAGGGCGATGGAGGCGAACCAGACGCCCATCATCAGGCCCGCGTAGCGCGCCGGGGCGAGCTTCGAGGTGGTGCTCAGGCCCACGGGGCTGAGGCAGAGCTCGCCCACGGTGTGCAGGAAGTAGGTGCCCACGAGCCACCAGGGCCCGACCTTCACGCCCGTGGCCGCCACCTTGGAAGGGGGCACGAGGATGAGCATCCCGAGGCCGACCAGGAAGAGGCCCACCGCGAACTTCACCGGGCTGCTGGGCTCCTTCGAGCCGAGCTTCACCCAGAGGGCGCTGATGAGGGGCGCGAGGATCAGGAGCCAGATGCTGTTCACGCTCTGGTACCACGTGGAGGGGAAGGACCAGCTGCCGATGCGGCAGTCCGTGAGGCGGTCGGCGAACAGGTTCAGCGTGCTCCCCGCCTGCTCGAAGGTCGCCCAGAACAGCATGGAGAAGAGGAAGAGGATGAACACGACGCTCATCCGCTTCTTCTCCTCCGGGGTGAGGGGCTCCTGGGCGCTGGCGTGGCCATGCTCGGCGACGCGGGCGCCGGCCTCCAGGCCCGCCTTGCCGAGCTTGTGCTGCTGCAGCAGGTACTGGACCAGGCCGGCCACCATGGCGAGGCCGGCGAGGCCGAAGGCCCAGCGCCACCCGTTGGCGGAGCCGATGCCGTAGCGGCCGAGGAAGGCCACGAACCGCGGGTCCTGGGCCATGAAGCCGAGGATGAGGGGGGCGACGAAGGCGCCGATGTTGATCCCCATGTAATAGATGCTGAAGCCGGCGTCCCGGCGGTGGTCCCCGTCGCCGTAGAGCTTGCCCACCAGGGTCGTGCAGTTGGTCTTCAGGAGCCCGGTGCCCAGGATGATCAGGGTGAGGCCCGTGTAGAACAGGAACACGCCTCCGATGGCCAGGCAGAACTCCCCGAGGGCGATGAACACGCCGCCGACGAGGACCGCCCGCCGGTAGCCCAGCCAGCGGTCCGCGACGAGGCCCGCGGGCAGGCTCAGGATGTAGACGCCGAAGGTGTAGAAGCCGTAGATGACCGCCGCGCGCTTGTCGGAGAAGCCGAGGCCGCCCTTGGCCACCTCCAGGGTCATGTAGAGCAGGAGCAGGGCCCGCATGCCGTAGTAGCTGAAGCGCTCCCACATCTCGGTGAAGAAGAGCACCATGAGCCCGCGCGGATGCCCGGCGATGCCCTGGTTGTCCTGGAGTCGGGGGTCCGTCGGGGTGGCGGCGTCGCTCATGGGCTGTCCTGGGAAAACGCCATTATGCCGTGGAAAGGCCCGGAAACACGAGGTTTTCCGGGCCTTCGAGGGAGCGGTCCGCCCCCGGTTTCATCCCACCCGCCCCTTGGGGCGGATGGCGCGTCAGAGGTTGCGTTTCAGGAAGTCCCACACGGCGTTCATGCGCGACCAGACGTGCTGGGGGGCGCGGGGGCCGTGGTCGGAGCCGGGGTAGAGCTGCAGCTCGTAGGGCTTGCCGGCCTTCTGGAGGGCGTCGATGAGCTGGACGGTGTTCTGGGGGTGCACGTTGTCGTCCAGGGTGCCGTGCATGAGGAGCACCTTGCCGTTGAGGTCCTTGGCGGCCTTCAGCACCGAGGAGGCGTCGTAGCCCGCGGCGTTATCCTTGGGCAGGCCCATGTAGCGCTCGGTGTAGATGCTGTCGTAGAGCCGGAAGTCCGTGACCGGGGCGCCCACGAAGCCGATCTTCCAGGCCTTGCTGCGGGTCATGGCGAAGGCCGTGAAGTAGCCGCCGTAGCTCCAGCCCTCCAGGGCCACCCGGTCCATGTCCGCCCAGCCCTGGGCCTTCAGCCAGGCGAGGCCGTCCAGCTGGTCCTGGAGCTCCTGGGCCCCCAGGTTGCGCCAGATGCCGAAGGCCGAGGCGATGCCCTTGGCCGAGGCGCTGCGGTTGTCGCAGACCCACACCACGTAGCCCTGCTGGGCCAGGAAGTGGTACCAGAGGCTGTCGCGGCCGAAGGCGTCCCGCACCTGGGGCGCCGCGGGCCCGCCGTAGACGTGCTGGAAGACCGGGTACTTCTTGGCCGGGTCGAAGTCCGGGGGCAGCACCAGCATCGTCTCCATGGGGAAGCCGTCCCGGGTCTTCACCTGCTGGTACTTCACGGCGCCGAGCCTCAGGGCCTTGTAGGCCTCCGTCACCTTGGCGTCCACGGTGCGCAGCAGCTTGCCCGCGCCGTCATAGAGCTCCTGGCGGGGCAGCACGCTGCGGCTGGTCCAGGTGTCCAGGAAGGCCGTGAAGGCGGGGTTGAACCGCACGGTGTGGAAGCCGGGCTCCCCCGTGAGGCGCGTGAGCCCCGCGTTCGGCGCCTTGCCCCGGAGGTCCGCCCGGTAGGCGTCCTGGCCGATGGGGCTGCGCTCGGTAGCGCTGAAGTAGACCTTGCCCGCCTTCTCGTCCACGCCGTGGAAGGCCTTCACCTCCCACTCGCCCGCGGTCACGGCGCCGGCCAGCCTGTAGTCCGCGTCGTAGCGGTAGAGGTGCTGCCAACCCGTGCGGCTGGACTCCCAGAGGAAGCCGCCGTCCTTGAGGAAGACCGGCAGGGGCAGGCGCTCCTGCCAGGCCTTGCTGGTCTCCTTGATCACCGACTTCACGGTTCCGCCGTCGACCATCACCAGGTCGAGCCAGGTCTGCACCCGGTCCTGGATGGAGGCCAGCAGGCGGCCCTTGGGATCCCAGCCCACCTGCACGATGAGGGTCTCCTGGCCCGCGTAGGGGTCCTGCATCCAGGTGGTCTTCCCCTCGAGGTCCACCACGCCCAGGGTGGCCACGGGGTTGGGATCGCCCACCTTCGGGTAGCGGGCCTGGAGCAGCTTCTGGGGCTGGGTGCGGTCGTCCACCAGGGTGAAGGTGGGCACCTTGGTCTCGTCGAGGCTCAGGTAGGCGAGGCGCCTGGAATCCGGCGCCCACCAGTAGCCCTTGAAGTTGCCCCGGCCGTAGACCTCCTCCTGGTAGACCCAGTCCAGGCGGCCGTTGAAGCGGTTCTCGCCGCCGCCGGTAGTGAGGCGCGTCTCCGACCCGTCGGCGGTGGTGACCACGTAGAGGTCGTTGCCCCGGAGGAAGGCCACGCGGCTGCCGTCGGGGCTGAAGGAGGCCTCGTCCTCGCTGCCGGGCGCGTTCGTGAGGCGCCGGGCCGTGAGGGCCTTGAGGTCCACCAGGTAGAGGTCCTCCGCCACGTCCGCCAGGAAGGCGGAGCGGTCCTCGTTCCAGGTGAAGGCGGCCCGGCCCAGGGCGGCCTGGGCGGCCTTCTCGTCGGCGCCCGCGGCCTTCAGGGCCTCCAGCACCTTGGCGGCGTCCATCAAGGGCTTCGCCTCGAAGGTCTTCGGGTCGAGCCGCAGCAGGCTCACGGAGCCCTTCGCGCGGTCCACCCGGGTCTCCAGGAGGTCGCCGTCCTTCAGCCACTGCAGGCGGGTGGAGGGCATCTCCAGGTAGTTCACCTTCTTCGCGGGATGGAAGAGGGACTCCAGGCTCAGGGCCTCGGCGGGGGCCTTCGGCGCGTCCTGGGCGGAGAGGCCGGCGCAGAGGAGCAGCAGGGCGGCGGGGTGGCGCATGGAAAGGCTCCCTTCAGAGGTTCGGCCTACTATATCGCAAGACGAGGAAAGTCCGGATCAAGCCTCTTTCGCGGCTATTCGGGCAGGGCCTCGCGGGTCAGGTTCCGGTGCCCGTCCTGGGTGACGAGGACGTTGTCCTCGATGCGGATGCCGCCCAGCGGGCTCAACTCATCGATGAGCGTCCAGTCGAACTTGCCGGCGTGCTCGCCCTCCCGGAAGGGCCGCAGGAGCATGCCGATGAAGTAGAGGCCCGGCTCCACGGTGAAGACGTGGCCCGCCTCGATCATGCGGGTGGTGCGCAGGAAGGGGTGCTCCGGGGGCTGGGGGGCCGGCGTGCCGTCGGCGTTGAGCTGCTTGCCCGCCACGTCGTGGACCTGGATGCCCAGGTGGTGGCCCAGGCCGTGGGGGAAGAAGGCCTTCACCAGGCGCTGGTGCACGGCCTCGTCGAGGCTCACGTTGCGCAGGATGCCGTGGTCCAGGAGGATCTGGCCGATGCGGACGTGGGCCTCCTGGTGGAAGTCGCCGTAGTGCAGCCCGGGCTTCACGAGGGCGCAGAGGTCCTGCTGGGTCCGCGCCATGGCCGCGGCCAGGGCCGCGAAGCGCGGGTCGCAGGCCGGGGCGCACCAGGTGCGGGTGATGTCGGAGGCGTAGCCCTGGAAGCGGGCGCCGGCGTCCAGGAGGAGCACGCGGCCGTTGCGCACCCGGGGCCGCTTGCCGTGGTAGTGGAGGATGGCGCCCATCTCGTCGAGGGCCACGATGGTGGTGTAGGGCAGGTCCTCGTCCACGCAGCCCACGGCCTTCACGTAGGCCCAGTGGATCTCCAGCTCCGAGGCGCCCTCGAGGAAGGCGGCCTTGGCGGCGCGGTGGCCCCGGGCGCCCATCACCTGGGCCTCGGCGATGCAGGCCAGCTCGTAGTCCGACTTGAAGCTGCGGCACCAGTCCAGGTGCTTGGTGAGGGCCTCGGGGTTGAGGGCCAGGCCCGCGGCCTCGGCTTTGGCGGTCTCCTCGCCGAGGTAGGCGCCCTTGCTGCAGTCCCCCAGGGCCTTCCAGACCTCCTCCTCGGTGCCGCACTCGATCAGGTCGAAGCCCTCGAGCCAGTAAGGGGTTCCCAGGGGCGATTGCAGGTACCAGAAGTCCTCGGGGGCGTAGCGAATGAGGAGGGGCTTCTTCCCGGGCTGGATCTTCAGCACGTGGTGGGGGCCCTCCAGGGGGCACCAGTGGAGGAAGTGGGGCACCGCGTAGAAGGAGGCCTCCCGGTCGTCGGCGAAGTAGACGAAGTGCTGCCCCGAGCTGATCACCAGGGTGTCGAAGCCCGTGCGGGCCAGGGCGGCCTCGGCGTCCTTCTGCCGCTGGGCGAGGTGGTCCCGGAAGCGGGGGGCGAGGTCGGCGGCGGGGGAGGGCGCGAGGGCTTCCACGGGGGGCTCCTGGTGATATATCAATCGTGACCGCATCCGCAGCCCCCTGTGAAGCGGGGATCCCGGGCGGCGCGGACGGTCTGGACCCCCTCCCGGCCGATGAGCGCGGCCAGGACGAGGGCGGCGGCGCCGTCCACCCAGCCGAGCCGGGGGCTCAGGAGGAAGAGGAGGCTGCCGGCGAAGAGCACCAGGGAGAGCTGGATGCAGGCGAGGGAGCAGGCGGCGTCGCTGGCCAGGGCGGCGCTGTCCAGGGCCCGGGCGGCCCGGGTCTTGGCCCGCCAGAGGAAGCCCATGAAGGCGAGGGAGAGGGCGGAGATGGCGAGGCCGGGGAGGGTGGTGGGGGGGTGCTCGCCGCGGGCGAGCTGGAGGGCGGCGCCCCCGGCGATCCCCAGGGCCAGGAGGACGAAGAGGGCGCCGATGGCCAGGGTGGCCTTCCGCTCCGCCTGGGTGGCGGGGGCCTGGAAGCCGTGGCGGAGCCGGGCCATCACCGCCAGGGCGGAGGCCACCTCGATGAGGCTGTCGGCCCCGAAGCCCCAGAGGGCCACGGAGTCGTCCGCGACGCCGAAGGCGATGGAGACGCCGCCCTCCAGGAGGTTCCAGGCCACGGTGAACCAGGCCAGGGCCCAGGCCCGGCGCTCCCAGGCGGCCGGGTCCCGCAGGGGGGCGGCGCCGTCGCTCACAGGAAGCGCAGGGGCAGCTGCTCCGCGGCGAAGCCGTGCTTCACGGCCTTCTCGAAGAAGAGGGAGAGGCTGCGGAGCTCGGCCTCGCCGAGCTGGTAGCGGATGTTCTCCTGCAGGTACTCGGTGAGCTCGAGCTTGGTCCAGGGGATGTGGCGGCGGGCCTCCTCCACGATCTCGGGGATGTGGGCGAGGCCGGCCTCGAGGCTCTTGTGGAAGAAGGGGGCGACGCCGCCGGGGACGGCCAGCTCGGGCGCCGCCTCCTGGACGGTCCACAGGGCGAAGACGAAGGGCAGGCCGGTCCAGGCGTGCCATTCCTCGGCGAGGTCCAGCACCAGGAGGCCGTCCTTGGCGGCCCGCATGCTCTGGTCGCCGATCATGAGGGCGGCGTCGCAGGCGGCCAGCATGGCCTCGGCGTCGGGGCCCATGGGGGTGACGGCGGGGCTGGCGCCGTAGCGCTCCCGCAGGAGGAGCTGGGCCAGGACCACGGAGGTCCGGGAGCTGGTGTCCAGGGCCAGGGTCCTGATCTCCTCGGGGGGCACCTTGGAGAGCACCACGACGCTGCGCACGCGCTTGGGGGAGGCGATGCAGAGGCCGGGCACGATGCGCAGGCCGGGGATGCGCAGGTACTCGATGGAGCTGATGAGGCCGGCGTCCACCTCCCCGGCCCGGAGCTGGTCGGCGCAGGCGGAGGGCACCTGGAACTTGAGGTGGAAGTGCTCGAAGCCCAGGCCGTGCTTGAAGCCGTAGTTCAGGGGGGCGGCGTTGAGGTAGTCGATGATGGAGAGGCGGAAGGGGCGGGACGCGGCCATGATGGAAGTCTAAACCCCGAGGCCCCCGCGATGCCTCCCGCCGCGACCTGGACCCATTTCGTGGACACGCCCGTGGGCGTGCTGGAGGCGGTCTTCGACGCCAAGGGCCGGCTGAAGGCGCTGCGCTTCGACCCGGCGCTGGACAAGGCCGCGGAGGCGCTGCCCGAGCCGCCGGCGGTGACCCGCGCCTTCGGCTTCCTGGGCCAGCAGCTCGACGCCTACTTCCACGGGCGCCTGCGGACCTTTAACGTGCCCATGGACCCCGAGGGCTCGCCCTTCCAGCAGCGGGTCTGGGGGATGCTCCTGCAGGTGCCCTACGGCAAGACCACCACCTACGCCGACCTCGCCCGGCACCTGGGCGACCCCAAGCTCACCCGCGCCGTCGGCGGCGCCAACGGCCACAACCCGATTCCGATCCTCATCCCCTGCCACCGCGTCGTCGGCGCGGATGGGTCATTGACGGGGTACGGAGGCGGCCTCGATCGGAAGGAGTTCCTGCTGCGGCTGGAGGGCGTGCTCCAGGCCGGGACGCCGAGGCTGTTCGGGGAGGAGGGGTGACGTTATGCGGAGTGACGTCCTCCCCACTTCTAGACCACGGATAGTGGGAGTTCAGGGTTGAAAAGGATCTCGTTGGGGTTCGTGGAGGGAGCCGTAGG